>OHUP01000719.1_pt1 | contig 10145 bp, 6 predicted proteins | sample 1579221 | NCBI WGS metagenome assembly OHUP01 (sample SAMEA3882555, study PRJEB24775) | human gut metagenome | biome: human-associated habitat; feature: intestine environment; material: feces | place: Netherlands | collected 2009/2010 | reverse complement strand
AGCCAGATTCTTCGCGAAAATGACCAAAAAAGGGAACAGCTTGTAAAAGAGCGTACCGGACTTGTGGAGGGAACTGTTACCAGCAAAAGAAACCAGTATCGTCTGGAATATTGTGAAAGTGCCAGTCAGCTTGTGTATCAGGTGGAGCGGGAATTTGATCTGATCGAAAAAAAATATAACAAGCTGATCGAACAGAAAACTGTCTTTGCCAAGCGTGCACTGGCACGAATCCATTATATTCTGCAGGAAGGCTCTTCGGATGAAGATCATATTGTAAAGTTAATTAATTTGTTGGATCATCATGCAAACAGCCCACAGGTGTTAGAACAAATGCGTGACCGGATCAGAGTGGGAACACAGTTTAAGAATATAACCGATAGAAGTTTTTACAACCGGAAAAATGCGGAGGATGCAGGATTTCACCCGATTGCGATGGAAAAGCACAACGAGGAGACTCAGATGACCGATTTTGTACCAAAGCCGCTTTATACGAAAAAACAGTTGCAGGAATTCAGGCAGAAAAATATCGTGGATGGCAGATTTGTCACGGATGAACAGACGATTCAGTCCGTAGAAGATCTGGAAAAACTGCTGTTTTTGTGGCAGGAGGAAACGGATGATACGAAACAGGAGGAAACGGTGCATATTGATGGAGAATTAAAAGGAGAATATGGATTTGTTTTTTCAAAACTGGTGATTGACGCAAAAAAAGGAGAGAAAAAATAAATGTTAGAATACATGGAAAATATCTCGCAGAGTGAGGCGGAAAATATTAGAAAAACCATACAGGATCTGTTTCGCCAGACCTGTATTTTGCAGACAAAGTGTGATCCGGTTACTCTGATCCAGAAGGATAATCCTCACTATCAGGTATGTGCGAGAAATCGGGAATTTATTGCAGATTATCTGCAGGTGCTTGACTGTGAACTGGTTCATGATCCGCAGGAACATATTTTCCGGATTACAGGAGATGGCGTGCTGACGGAGCGTATGACACTTTTAACAACGAAACTGGTGATCCTTATGAAATTGATTTATCGGGATAAAATTATGGGAGAAGGACTACATGCCACGACAACCAGTCTTGCGGAGATCCGAAGATATGGAAAGGAAACAAACCTGATTACGCGCAGACTGACCGCTCAGGAGTGGCAGGAGGCATTGATTCTGATGAAAACACACCAGATGATCGAACTGCCAAGTGCCATTGGAAATCTCGAAGACGATTCCCCGATTTATATTTACAGTACCATTAATATTTTCTGTTCAGCGGCAGATATCAATGAGCTGGTTGAAATGTTCAAAGGAGAAACCTGGGAAACGGAAGAACAAAAGGAAGCAGAGTATTCGGAAAAGACGCAGGATCAGTGGGAAACACAAGACGAAATGAGGAGTGAATAAATTGAGTCAGGCAAAAAAAGTTTTTACAAGGATGTGCCTTAACAACTGGGGAGGCATTGATCATAAGGTACTGGAGTTTCATGAATATGTGAATTTGTTCAGTGGAAAAAGCGGATCTGGAAAATCGACAGTGATGGATGCCATCCAGGTCATTTTGTATGGAAGTTTCTCACCGAGTTTTCTGAATAAAGCAGCGGATGATGCAAAAAATCGCAGAAGTGTGTTAAGTTATCTGCGCGGAGAACAAAAAGACGGATCTGCCAATCGTAAAGACTGTGATTTCTGTTCCGTAATTGCTCTGGAAATTGAAGATACCGGAACCCATATTATAACCTGTATTGGAATTGCGTTTGAAGTAAGAAAATCAGATTCTGAGATTAAAAAATTTGTGTATTTCAGTCACTCCGGGAAAATGCCGGAGTCTGAATATCTGACGGAACAGGGCGTCTGCTATTCCAATCAGGAGATCAAAAAGCTGGTCAGTGCCAGAACAAAATCCGATGACAACCGCGGAAAGGGAGAAGTCAACCGCATTTATGGTTCCAAAGAGGCATATCTGGGAACTCTGTATGAAACACAAAAGAACACCCTTTCTAATATTTTGGAACTCCGTCCGTATTCCATCGGGAAATATATGATCATTGACAGTTCCTCCCGGAGAAATCTCGAACTGGTAGAGACCATGCGGGAAAAACAAAAGCGTGGTTCCCTGCTCTGGGTACTGGATAAGACAAAGACGGCAATGGGTGCCAGACTTCTGCGCTCTTACGTGGAACAGCCGCTGATCGACAAAACAGAGATATTAAAACGGCAGGAACTGATTACAAATTTAAATGATCAGGAGATCACCCGGGAAGAATTGCGGGAATATTTAGGACCAATATATGATCTGGAACGTCTGATTACCAGAATTACATACCAGACCGCCAATCCGCGGGATATGATTGCTTTTTGCAATTCTTTAGAAATGCTGCCTCCGATTAAAACACTGCTTGAGGATTTAAAGGGAGAGCTTGCCACCGGAATCCGGGAACATTTTGACTGTCTGGAAGATCTGTGTGCACTTTTGAAGTCTTCCATCAACGATGATCCTCCGATTTCCGTACGTGACGGCAACATCATAAAAACCGGATACAATGAGGAAGTGGACCGGCTGCGGAACGCATCAACGGATGGAAAGAAATGGCTGGCAGACTTAGAGGGCAAAGAACGCGAAAAGACTGGAATTAAGAACCTGCGTATCAAATACAACAAAGTGTTTGGATATTATCTGGAAGTGACCAATTCCTTTAAGGATCAGGTGCCGGATTACTATGTGAGAAAGCAGACACTGACCAATGCCGAGCGCTATATTACGCCGGAATTAAAAGAACTCGAAGATACGATTCTCGGTTCCCAGGATCGTCTGGTCGAATTAGAATACGATCTGTTCCGCCAGATCCGGGATACCATCGCGGATAATGTTGCACGTATTCAGGCAACCGCACGGGCAGTGGCACAGATTGATGTGTTTGTTTCCCTGGCACTTGTGGCAGGACAGAATAATTACTGCAAACCAAAAATCAACGAATCCGGCGTGATTGATATCAAAGGTGGCCGTCATCCGGTTGTCGAAAAAATGATCACAAACGATATGTTCATCGATAACGATACATATTTAGATAACGGAAATAACCGTATTGCAATCATAACCGGACCGAACATGGCAGGCAAATCCACTTACATGAGACAGGCTGCATTGATCGTTCTGATGGCACAGATCGGAAGTTTTGTTCCAGCGACATCGGCAAAGATCGGCATCGTGGATCGTATTTTTACCCGTGTCGGGGCATCGGATGATCTTGCAAGCGGTCAGAGTACCTTTATGGTGGAGATGAACGAGGCGGCAGATATCCTGAACAACCTTTCTCCACGCAGTCTGGTGCTGTTTGACGAGTTGGGGCGGGGGACTTCCACTTACGATGGCATCTCTATTGCATGGGCGATTGTGGAGCACATCCATGAACATCCGCGTGCAAAGGCGCGTACGCTTTTTGCTACTCACTATCATGAGCTGAATGAAATGGAGAAATCCTTCAAACGCATTAAAAACTACAATGTATCGGTGAAGGAGGTCGATAATAAAGTCATCTTTCTGCGTAAGTTGGAGAGGGGAGGCAGTGAGCACTCTTTTGGTATCCATGTGGCGAAAATGGCCGGTATGCCTAAAAGTATCGTGAATTGGAGACGGACAACCGTCAGCAGGGAATTGCCAAACCGACGGCGGAGATAGCTTCCGGCCGAGATGGGATGCAGCTTAGTTTCTTCCAACTGGACGACCCCGTACTGTGTCAGGTACGTGATGAGATTCTGAATTTGGATGTCAATAATCTGACTCCTCTTGAAGCTTTGAATAAACTGAATGATATCAAGAAAATAGTCGGAGGTGTGTCAAAGCATTGATGATGCTGTCAAATCGTCAACGGTATATACTTTTGATACAACCTCTTTTTAAACCTCAATGCTTATGAAAAATTTTTTTATTCTATGCTGTCTGTGGATAGCATGTTGCGCGATTTCTGCACAAGAACCGTGTCCCCAAGTAATTCCCGATCTTCAGCAATGGAAAGGTGGCAGTGGCAAACTGGCTCTTCCTGCCGAAGGTAATATTGTCGTCAACCCTGCTGATGAGGCTGTGCTTTTGTCTACCGCCGAGATATTGGCAGATGACTTGAGCATGATGATGGGGTGGAACTATTCCGTGAAAATCGGCAAACCGGGCAAAAATGATATTTATATGGCTTTGATGAAGCCGGACAAGGAGTTGGGTGATGAAGGCTATAAACTGTCGGTGAACCGGTATGCCGGGATTGAAGCGCCCACCCGAAAGGGAGTGTTCTGGGGAACCCGTACGCTGCTACAGATGCTTTATAAGCAGCAGGGAAAGATTTCGAAAGGAACGGCACGCGACTTCCCTTTATTTCCTAACCGTGGCTTTATGATTGATGCCGGTCGCAAGTTCTTTACATTGGACTATTTGAAGCAATATGTGAAGATACTTTCTTTCTATAAGATGAATGAGTTCCAGATTCATCTGAACGATAACGGCTTTCCTCAGTTCTTTGACAATGACTGGAACAAGACTTATGCTGCATTCCGTCTTGAAAGTGAACGTTTTCCCGGTCTGACCGCAAAAGACGGCTCGTATACCAAGAAAGAGTTTACCGATTTGCAACGGCTGGGTATGGAATATGGGGTGAATGTGATTCCTGAAATAGACATTCCTGCCCATTCATTGGCGTTCACTCACTATAACCCTGAAATAGGTAGCAAAGAGTATGGTATGGACCATTTGGATTTGTATAAGGAGGAAACCTATCATTTTGTAGATTCGTTGCTGGACGAGTATATCGGAGGAGAGAATCCCGTGTTTATAGGCCCTGATGTGCATATCGGTACGGATGAATACAATAAGAAAGAAGCCGAGCAGTATCGTTATTTCACTGACCGCTACTTGAAGTACATTGAGAAGTATGGTAAGACTCCGCGTATGTGGGGAGGCTTGAAATGGCTTCCCGGAAAGACTCCTGTAAAGGCAGAGGGAGTAACGGTAAATGCGTGGTCGTATGACTGGGTAGATCCGGAAGTATCTTTAAAAGATGGATATAAGCTTATCAATACTTGCGATACCTATCTGTATATTGTGCCCGGTGCGGGCTACTATCGCGAGTTTTTGGACCATCAATGGCTGTATGAGACATGGACTCCCTGGATGATAAACCGCAAGCAGACACTTTCCGAAGGCACTCCGGGGGTATTGGGCGGAATGTTTGCCGTATGGAATGACCAGTGTGGTAACGGTATTTCGCAACAGGATGTGCATATCCGTGCTTTTCCGGCCGTTCAGGTGCTGACCGAAAGACTGTGGAAGGGAGACAACAAACAAGTGCCTTATAAAGCATTTGAGGCTCTTTGCAAAGAGATGCCCGAAGCGCCGGGCATTAACCTGTCGGGTAAAATTTCTCCCAATAAAGATGTCGCCCTGACGGTTCCCGGCAAGGAACTGCTCTTTACCGGTAAGGATACGGTTCAGACAGCTTTGCAGGAAGTGGGTTATCCCTATACGGTGGAATTCAAAATCTGTCCGGACGAAAAGACGAATATCAGCGGTGTGCTGTTTAAAGGCGCTCATGCCACGGTATATACAAACTGGGAGAATACGGGGCGGATTGCCTTCTCTCGCGACGGTTACACATTTGTGTTTAATTCTTATCGTCTTCCGGCCGGCAGATGGTCTTCCATCCGCATCGAAGGAGATTATAAGGGCACTTCCCTGTATGTGGACGGTAAATTGCAGGAGCGTCTGGAGGGCAGAACCATGAGGGTCTATAATCCCAAATATAAGTCGATGGATCAGATGCGTTATCAAGAAACCTTGGTCTTTCCTTTGCAGCAGATAGGAGATACGCTGAATGGATTCCAGGGAAAACTGAAAGATGTAAGTTGCAGGCAGGGAGAAATGTAATGCTTTTATGATTGTTATGACTGAGTATGAGAGCACGATTTAAATTATATTTATGCGGTATATTATTCCTTTTATGCTGTTGTGATGAATATAAGAAAGATTCAATATGTTTGCAAGACATAGAGGTTGAACAGTTATCTTTCAAATTATATCCCACTGACAGTTTATTAATATATCCTCTTAGCATAAATGTTTGGCGGAACTACCTGATTATAATGGAGCCCAAATTGAAGGACTCCATTTATTCCATTTGGGACCGTGATGATTTTGCTCATTTGTTTTCATGCGGCAGGAAAGGGAATGGCCCTAATGAGTTAATAAATCCGCGACGTGATTATTACGCTTCTACCGATAGCAGCTTCTTTATCTTGGACTCTGATATAGAGCGAGAAGTTTGCTTTGAGGATAAAACGCTGGTAATAAAAAGGAATAATGATATCACTCTTCCTGATGCTATCAATCAATTAGTGAGATTGGGGGATGATTACTACATATTGGCAGGTTTGACAAACGGAAGCACCGGTGAACATATTATATATAAGAATGGCGGATATAGTTCTTTTGGAGAATTTCCCCGGAAATCAGAGAATGAAGAGAGGCGATTCTTTACTAATTATAAGCTGACAGCCGGAGATATTGCCCATGATTGTATATGTGATTTCTATCTTTATCAGAATTTGATACGCATTTATGACATAAAGGGTAATTTGTTGAAACATATACAGGTAATAGACAATGCTTGTGTTCCTTCGACTTCTGTTGAACTAAGGCCGGTGTTTCATGAATTAAAGTTTAATTCCAAATATATTGCCGTTTTGTATAACAACAAATATAGTACAGAAGAAATCTATTCGGACGAGAAGCTTATCCAGGAATTGCAACTTTGGAACTGGAAAGGCGAATTGAAGAAGCGCATCTGTTTTGATTTCCCTTTTGACATCTATGCTATATCGGAAGATGATATTCTTTATGCTGTTAATTCCGGCCGACCCGACTATATTTATACTTATGACCTTAAATGAAACCTGAGTGTTAGCAGACATGCACCCACACATACTGACGCACAGCCCTACACGTACGCATATATAGGCTTACACGTATTTACGTGCGAGCCCTTGTGTACGTACGTGTAAAACTGGCTCACCGGCAAAAATAAGAGGACAATTCTATGTTTTAAGGCTATGCCAAAGTCAAGGGAACAAAAAAACGTTTGTCAGAAGGGGGAGGAAACTAATCAAATCTTGTCCGAAAAGTGTCCCCATGTAATTTCTACTGCGCCAGAATCTTTCAATGCTAAAATCAAACTGTTCAGAGCTAAAGAAGTTCTTTCTTTTCCGCATTGCTAAGCTGTATGGTTGTTCCCACTAAAAATCTACTGACCCGGAATATTTTTGGAGCGTAAACACTGGCTGCTGTCTGTTGACTGCAAATATTCGCTGATGAAACATGCTTTGAATCACGAAGGACATGGACTGAGCTTGTCCGCCGGTGTCGGTTATAAATTTTAATGCAATGAATCGATAGTGCTTTCAGGGAATGAATAAAAACTAAACTAACAATCCGTCAAAATGAGAATGCCGATGCGGACGAGAAGCGCATCGGCATTTTGACTGGTTATTGCTCGCGTCATGGACAGGGCCCCGTAATTCCATCCGCTTGCTATTCAAAAAAAAGAAGTACATTTGTTTCATCATCAAACCATAAGCATTATGACCATCATTGCCAACCCTATTTACGACGCTGTTTTCAAATTCCTGATGGAAGACAAGAAAGTGGCCAAGATACTGCTCTCCGCATTGCTGAAAAAGGAGATCATAGACCTGGAGATGCGCCGCCACGAGTATACATCCATGGAGCAGACACGCATCTCGCTCTTCCGCATCGACTTCTCGGCAAAGATTCGCGAGCACGACGGTTCGGAACACCTTGTCCTTATCGAGCTGCAAAAGACCTGGCTGATTACGGAGACCTTGCGCTTCCGCCAGTACCTGGGCACGCAGTACCTCAACAAGGAGAACATCATCGAAGAGAAGAACGAGCACGGACAAAAACGGACCTATGGGTTGCCCATCATTTCCATCTACATCCTGGGGCATCCCCTGGGCGACCTCACCGAGCCGGTGGTCTATGTGCGCCGCAGCTATCTGGACTATGATGACCATCCGCTCCCTGCTCCCGACCCTTTCATCGAGAGTCTGACGCATGACAGCATCATCGTACAGATCCCGTTCCTCACCGGACGCACCCGCAACCGCCTGGAACGTCTGCTGAGCGTGTTCGACCAGGAATACCGGCAGCCCGACAGCGAGCATTATCTGGAAATAAACGATGAGCACATGGACGAGGAAGTGAAGTATGTGGTGCACCGCCTGCTGAAGGCCGCTGCCGCACCCGCCGTTCGCCGTGCCATGGAGATAGAGGACGAGATTCTTTCGGAAATAGAGGACAGGGATACGACAATAATGCTCAAGAATAAGGTGATAGAGGAAAAAGAACAGGTCATTGAGCAGAAAGAGCAGGTCATTGAGGAAAAAGAGCAGGTCATTGAACAGAAAGAGCAGGTCATTGAACAGAAAGAGCAGATGATTCGTTCCATGGTTAAGATGCTCTGTAACAATGGAGCATCAATGGACGAGATATCCGGACAATTAGGAATACCTATGGAACAAATCAAACAATATATCGATTCATGATACCACTGTGACGCTCCGGAAAAGATACGGACATATTTTTACAGTCCATAAAAGCTATCTTTGTTTTCGTGTGCCTTGATATCAATGTTTGCTTTATAAATATTGCAGAGAGAATTATATTTCCTCGCACACCCTCATTTCCATTCCTTTATACACCACAACAATCTTGTGTAACTGTGTGCTGCCCACGGCATTCTGCACCGTATCGGTATCTGCATACCGATTGGCTTGGGCAATACCCTCTTTCCGAAGTTCCTCCACACGGTCTTCGGGATCTTTGTACTTGGCATACTTCAATTCGATGATGTAGCTGTGTTGCATATCCGGATAGATATCCAGCAATGGGCACAGGAAAATGTCAGCATATCCAGCTTGAGTGTCTGCTTCGAAGATGGGACGGTAGAAGCGGTTTTGAGCTGTCATGGCAAGAGTGAAACCATGTACGAAAAACTCGCCTTTCTGCTTGTCGCGTTGCGAGGCATAACGCTTCAAACAGTCCGCTATATAGCCGAAGTAAGATTGCCATGCCCCGTCGTAGGCTAAAGCCGAAGCAAGCTCGTCTTTCTCATGGTTGCTGAAACTGAGGTCGGCTTCATTGTACGTGTTCAGCAGATAGGTGTAGAGCTGCTCCTGCACCACTTGGTTGGGAATAGTAAGTTTGGTCTTTCCCTTATACATTCCGCTGATAGTAAGCATACCGAAATAATAGAGTAGACTCACGAAGTTGTCAGGAGTGGTGATATTGACGGCAGGGAAACTTTCTTTCAAATCTCCGGTAATATAGCCTTGACTCACCAAGGTCTGGATGATGGAAGCATCGTGGGCAAATTCTTTGTCCTTACGGATAAGCATGCGCAACTTCTCGTAGTCAACGCGGATGTTGCTTTCTATCATATTCTGCGGTGCTTTACCATCGTTGTCAAGGTAGTTTTTGATAAAATAGAGCACCATATTAGAATTGTACATGGTGGTTTCACCATAACGTCCTTGTGCAAAGCAATAGTTGTCGTACCACGGTTGCATTATGTCCAACAGCTCGTCCACAGTGTGGTTGAAGTGGCTGGTGGTGGAGTAATAGGTCAACATTTGCCGTACTTCCTCTTCCGTGAATCCTATCATTTCGTTGAATTTTGGGGAGAGCGAGTAATTGGTACCGATGTTGAAGCCGCTAGTGAGGTCGTCCATCGTAACAGGGCTGACACCGGTGATGAAACAGCGCTCGATACTGGAATAGGTTCCTGCTTTCACCTTGTTGAAGAAGGCGCGTAAATAGCCTTCGCCATGTGTCTCGTTGGTGTAACGATGTAAACACTCAGGGTCGGCGAGGATGGCATTGGTAAAGTGGTCGTACTCGTCGATGAAGAGGTAAATTCTTTGGCCGGTTTTGTTACATTCCGTAAACAGGTACTCAAATTGTTCTACGGCTCCTTCTTTTGCATCCAGTTTTTCCTTAATACCCTGAGGAAGATAGTCGGCATAGATATCGCAAAAATAGTCGAACATGGTTTGGCAATGCGCATCCAGCCCTTTGCGGTAGTTGTGCAGTT
>OHUP01000716.1_pt1 | contig 10168 bp, 6 predicted proteins | sample 1579221 | NCBI WGS metagenome assembly OHUP01 (sample SAMEA3882555, study PRJEB24775) | human gut metagenome | biome: human-associated habitat; feature: intestine environment; material: feces | place: Netherlands | collected 2009/2010 | reverse complement strand
TTTGATAAGCCCAGTATAGCAACTGAAAAATCATTTTGCAATTCAAAAGGCGTTCATAGCCGTAGCAAGCAGTGTCTTCGTATATACAAAGACCATTTTTGCGTTGCAAAATGCTTGTTGGGAAATCCCAAACCCTTGAACTACATCCGATGGATGCAGGCTACGCGTTTTTTGCAAAACGCTCTTTCAGCACACCGCAGGAATGCGCAGCCATCACGGAATTGTGATGATTACAGGGATTGGGATTGCATCCCAACAAGCGAATGAACACAGCAGAATTTTAATTCTGCGTGCGAATTTAGCCTTTGTGCGCACAAAGGCTCTGCTCGCCACGGTTATGGTTCTGCGAATGCGATTGAGAAACTTTTCATTCGCATTGCAAACCGGGTGGCACTTTTGTATAATTGGTTCAATGAACACACGCATAAAATCGGAGGGGTTGTCCGATTAAAAAATCTAAAAATGCGCTATTGCAGGCCACTGGGAGGAATAGCATGAACAAGCAGCAACTCGCATCGAAAATCTGGGAATCTGCCAACAAGATGCGCTCTAAAATTGAAGCCAACGAGTACAAGGATTACATTCTGGGCTTCATGTTTTATAAATTTCTGTCAGACAAAGAAGTCAAATGGCTGAAAGAGAATGACTGGACAGACGAATATCTGCCGGATTTGACCGAAGACGATGTCGAAACGCTGGATACCGTTCGGAAGAATGTCGGCTATTTTATCGCCTATGAAAATCTGTTTTCCACATGGATCAGCAAAGGCAACGACTTCAAGGCTGACGACGTAACGGTGGCATTGCAGGCATTCAGTCGACTGATCGACCCGCACCACAAAAAGGTGTTTGACGGTGTCTTTGCTACGCTGCAAACCGGCCTGTCCAAACTGGGTGAAAGCTCCGGTGCGCGGACAAAGGCCATTCGCGACCTGATCTATCTCATCAAAGATATTCCCATGGACGGCAAGCAGGATTATGATGTTCTCGGCTTTATCTACGAATATCTGATCAGCAACTTTGCAGCAAACGCAGGCAAGAAGGCCGGCGAGTTCTACACGCCGCACGAAGTTTCGCTGCTCATGTCTGAAATCGTGGCGTACCACCTGAAAGACCGGGAAGAGATCAAAATTTACGACCCCACCAGCGGTTCCGGCTCACTGCTGATCAACATTGGTCAGTGTGCCGCACGGTATATGGGCAATGGCAACAACATCAAATACTACGCACAGGAGTTGAAGGAAAACACCTACAACCTGACCCGCATGAACCTTGTCATGCGCGGCATTCTGCCCGACAACATTGTAACGCGCAACGGCGATACGCTGGAGGAAGATTGGCCGTACTTTGAAGAAAACGACCCGGTCAACACCTACGACCCGCTGTTTGTGGATGCGGTGGTATCAAATCCCCCATATTCGCAGGCGTGGAATCCGAACGACAAAGAGAACAACCCGCGCTTTTCGGATTACGGCCTTGCCCCCAAAGGCAAGGCAGACTACGCCTTTTTGCTGCACGACCTGTATCATATCCGCAATGACGGCATTGTGACCATCGTTCTGCCCCACGGTGTTCTATTCCGTGGCGGTGAAGAAGGTACAATTCGCAAAAATCTGATTGACCACAACAACATTGATGCAATCATCGGTCTGCCCGCCAATATTTTCTTCGGCACAGGCATTCCCACCATCATCATGGTGCTGCGGAAGAATAAAAAGGATTCGGACGTTCTGATTATTGATGCGTCTAAGGGCTTTGAGAAGGACGGCAAAAACAACAAGCTGCGTGCCTGTGACATCAAACGCATTGTGGATGCTTACAAGGAACGCCCGGAGAAAATCGAAAAGTTCGCACGCAGAGTATCCCGCGCAGAGATTATCCAGAATGATTACAACCTGAACATCCCCCGGTATGTGGATTCCTCGGAAAAGGCTGAGAGCTGGGATATTTACGCTTCCATGTTTGGCGGCATTCCCGAGGCCGAACTGCAAGACCTGTCTGCCTACTGGACAGCATTCCCGCACTTGAAAGCGGCTCTGTTCAGCCCGGACAACGAAGCCTATTGCCGTCTGAATGTGGCCAATTTAAAGAACGCTGTTCTGTCCCACCCGGATGTGGTGGCGTTCAAGACCGCTTTCCAGAATGCTTTCGGTGACTTTGATGCCTACTTGAAGTCCGTACTCATCGACGGCATGACGCAGCTGAATGCTGCCGGCGAGGAAGAACGCCTGAGCCGGGAGATCTTTGCACGGCTGGCAGGAATTCCGCTGGTTGACCGCTATGCAGCATACCAGCTTTTGGACGATGACTGGAAGAAAATCGCCATTGACCTTGAAATCATCCAGACCGAGGGTTTTGCCGCAACCAAGCAGGTAGACCCCAACATGGTGCTGAAAAAGGATGCCGAGGTACAGGACGGCTGGGTGGGTCATGTGCTGCCCTTTGAGCTGGTGCAGAGCGTTAAAATGCACGAGGAAGTAGCAGCACTGCGGGCAAAGGAAACCAGACTTTCCGAGATCGCCGGAGAATATGAAAGCCATCTGGACGAACTGAGCGAGGAGGACAAGGAGCAGAACTTTGTGAATGACGCAAAGGACGCCTTTGTTGCCGCTGAAGTCAAAAAGGCCATCAAGGTGCGGGAAGTAGAGCCTGCCACCATGAGCATTCTGAAGGATGTGGACGCGCTGTTTGCCGAGGAAAAGACCCTGAAAAAGCAGGTCAAGGACGACAGCGCCGCCCTCCACCAGCGCACCAAGAGCGTGATCGAGCACCTGACCGATGAAGAAGTGCGTGACCTGCTGCATCGCAAGTGGATCCTGCCCCTGATGGAAAATCTGAACAGTCTGCCGGATGCCGTTCTGGACGATTTTGTGAAGCAGTTGGATGCCGTCTGCAAGAAATATGAAACCACTTTTGAGGACGTAGAGAGCCAGATCGCTAGCACCGAGCACGAATTGCTGGGGCTGCTGGACGATTTGCAGGGAAATGAATTTGACATGCAGGGCATTGCAGAACTCAAAAAGTTGCTGGGAGGTGAATGATTATGCAGGATAACGAGAAGAAACCTGCCCTCCGGTTCAAGGGCTTTACTGACCCTTGGGAACAGCGTAAGCTGGGAGATATTTCAGAAATTAAAACCGGGCCTTTTGGTAGTACGCTTCACGCAGATGATTATGTCAGTGATGGCATCCCGATTATAACAACGGAACACTTCAAAACGGGTTCACTTCCAATCGATAAATGTGGATTACCCCAAGTATCGGAAAATGACTTCAGTAGATTATCAGCTTATATTCTAAATGCGGGAGATATTGTATTCTCTCGTGTTGGTTCAGTTGACATAAACGCCCTGATTACGCCATTTCAAAGTACTTGGCTGTTTTCTGGACGTGTTCTGAGAGTGCGTCCTCAGAATAAAAACTCGTCGCAGTTTTTGCATACGCTATTAGAAACCGAAGATGTTAAAAATGACATTCGTACACGAGCTGTTGGGCAAACAATGCCGAGCATAAACACTGAAATATTGAAAACCACACCACTGCGATTACCAGAATCAACTTTAGAACAAGAACAGTTGGGCAAGTATTTCCTCAATCTCGACACCCTTATCACCCTTCATCAGCGTAAGCTGGAAAAGCTTGTACAAATTAGAAAAGCCTTCGCAGAGAGGTGCTTTTTGCAAAGTCGAAAGGAGTTCGTTATGGCGTTTACAAAAGAAGCCGATTTTGAAGAGGCGGTGGTAAAGCTCCTGATAGAACGCGGCTGGAAAGATGGTGTGCTGAAGAACTACACCGAACAGCAGCTGATCCAGAATTGGGCGAACATCCTTTTTGAAAACAACCGTGGCATTGACCGACTGAACGATTATCCGCTGACGGATGGCGAGATGCAGCAGATCATGGAACAGGTCATGAACGCGAAAACGCCGATGAAGCTGAATAAATTTATCAACGGCAAAAGTGTGCTTATCAAGCGTGACAATCCTGACGATAAGCTGAATTTCGGCAAAGAAGTGTCCCTGAAAATCTATGACCGTCTGGAAATTGCAGCCGGACTCAGCCGCTACCAGATCGCAGAGCAGCCAAAGTTCCCCACCAAGTCCAAAATTTTGAATGACCGCCGCGGCGATTTGATGCTGCTCATCAATGGTATGCCGGTCATTCACATGGAACTGAAAAAGAGCGGTGTTTCCATCAAACGGGCTTGCAACCAGATTGAAAAATACGCGGCAGAGGGCATTTTTACGGGACTGTTCTCGCTGGTGCAGATTTTTGTGGCCATGAACCCGGAAGAAACGGTCTACTTTGCCAATCCCGGCCCGGAAGGACAATTCAACCCTAGCTACTATTTCCATTGGGCGGACTTCTACAACGAGCCGATGAACGACTGGAAAGACGTTACAACGGCACTTTTGTCTATCCCGATGGCGCATATGTTGGTGGGCTTTTATACCGTTGCCGATGGTTCCGATGGCATTTTGAAGGTGATGCGCAGCTATCAGTACTACGCTGCCAGCAAAATTTCGGATGCCGTTTCCAAGGCGAAATGGGAGAATGACCAGCAGCGCGGCGGCTACATCTGGCACACCACAGGTTCCGGCAAGACCATGACTTCTTTCAAGTCCGCTCAACTGATTGCATCTTCCAAGGATGCGGACAAAGTGATTTTTCTGATGGACCGAATCGAGTTGGGCACCCAGAGCCTGAAAGAATACCGCAACTTTGCAGGGGAAAACGAGGAGGTGCAGGCTACCGAGAACACGGATGTTCTTGTGGACAAGCTGAAAAGCACTTCGCCGTCCGATACGCTCATCGTGACTTCCATCCAGAAGATGAGCAACATCAAGGATGATGCACAAAACAAGCTGAACCCCAACGACATTGTGCTGATCAACGCAAAGCGGTTGGTTTTTATCGTGGACGAGTGTCACCGTTCCACCTTTGGCGATATGATGCAGACCATCAAGCATACATTCCCGAAAGCACTGTTCTTTGGTTTTACCGGTACGCCGATCCAAGGCGAAAACCAGAAGAAAATGAGCACCACCGCCACCGTTTTCGGCAACGAACTGCATCGGTACAGCATTGCAGACGGCATCCGGGATCACAACGTGCTGGGCTTTGACCCTTACAAGGTGCTGACCTTCAAGGACAGCGACTTGCGGAAAGCGGTTGCACTGGAAAAAGCTAAGGCCGCTTCTGTGGGTGAGGCTCTGGCAGACCCGCAGAAGAGCAAGGTTTTCTATAAGTATCTGAATCTGCCGATGGCAGGCGGAAAAGATACGCTCGGTGAGGAGATAAAGGGCATCGAAGATTATATTCCCAACACCCAGTATGAGGGCGAAGAACACCAGAAAGCCGTGGTGGAGGACATTTGCGAGAACTGGCAGACCCAGAGCCGCAACAGCAAATTTCATGCCATTTTTGCAACCTCCAGCATCCCGGAAGCCATCCAATATTACAAGAGGTTCAGAGAAGCCGCACCATGGCTGAAAGTCACCGCACTATTTGACCCCAACATTGATAACAACGGCAAAGGCATCACCAAAGAAGAAGGACTGAAAGAGATCGTAGAAGACTATAACGCCCGCTATGGACAGGACTTCAGCATTCCGACCTTTGCCAAGATGAAAAAGGACATTGCGGCACGTCTGGCGCACAAATCACCCTACCAGCGCATCGAGCGTACCCCGGAAAAACAGCTTGATCTGCTGATCGTGGTGGATCAGATGCTGACAGGCTTTGACTCCAAGTGGATCAACACCCTGTATCTGGATAAAATGCTGCAATACGAAAATCTGATTCAGGCGTTCTCCCGCACCAACCGACTGTTTGGCGATGACAAACAGTTTGGCACCATCAAGTATTACCGCCGTCCGCATACGATGGAGAAAAATATCGCAGATGCGGTAAAAGAGTATTCCGGCGATAAACCGTTTGGCCTGTTTGTAGATAAACTGGACAAGAACGTGGAAAAGCTGAATGCCCTCTATGCGGAGATCAAAGATCTGTTTGTGTCGGCGGGCATTGAAGAGTTTTCGCAGATTCCTGCGGATATGGCAGAGCGCAAAAAGTTTGCCGACCTGTTCCAGTTCTTCAACGAAAATCTGGAAGCAGCCAAGGTGCAGGGCTTCGAGTGGGATAAGCCCATTGTGATCATCAACGAGGATACAGATGCGAAAACGGAATTTCATACGGACTTTGACGAGAGAACGTTCAAAGTGCTGGCACTCCGCTATAAAGAGCTGTTCACGCCGAATCCGGATGGCGGTGAAAATGACCCGGACGATGACGTTCCCTATGCGGTGAACAGCTATCTGACCACCATTGATACTGCTGACATCGACACGGACTATATGAACTCCCGCTTTGAAAAGTACCTGAAAATTTTCTATCAGGAGGGTGCAGAAGCAGAAGCCATCCATCAGGCCGAAACGGAGCTGCACAAGACCTTTGCCACCCTCTCGCAGGAAGAGCAGAAGTACGCTAATATTTTCCTGCACGACATTCAAAGCGGCGCAGTGGTTCCGCAGCCGGGAAAGACCTTGCGGGAGTACATTGCCGAGTACATCGCCCAAAAGCAGAACGACCAGATCCACAAAGTAGCTGAAGTTTTCGGCTTGGACGAAAAGAAGCTGCGGGCATTCATGCGTGCAAACATCACCGAAGCCAACATTAACGAGTTTGGCCGTTTTGATGACCTGAAAGCCACCGTAGATAAGGCAAAAGCAAAGGCATATTTTGAAGCAATCGAGGGTACAAAGCTTATTCCGCCCAAGGTGCCTGTCAAGTATGATAAACTCTTGCGCGAGTTCATCGTAAGTGGCGGATTTGATTTGAAAATGCCAAAAGAATCATAAAATGGGTGCAAAATCACCCTGCTGACCAAGAGCCGAGGCGCGTCCTCGGCTCTTTTTTCGCGCCAAAATCCCAAAACACACCTACTTGGGAACAGCGTAAGCTGGATGAAGCGTTTGATTTTACAGTTCCAAATAATACGCTTTCCCGTGCTGAACTAAACCAAGAAAGTGGCTCTGTTCGGAATGTCCACTATGGCGATGTCCTGATAAAATATGGCTCTGTGTTAGACGTTCAGAACGATGAACTTCCGTTTATAACCGGGAGAAGCAAAGAAGATTTCAAAGGTGCACTTCTGCAAAACGGAGATATCATCATTGCTGATACTGCTGAAGATGAAACGACCGGAAAAGTCTGTGAAATCGTCAATATTCAGGATAAAGATGTTGTGGCAGGACTTCATACGATGGTGTGTCGTCCCAAAAACAAAACAGCAGAAGGCTATTTCGGCTACTACATGAATTCAAGCTCCTATCATCACCAGCTTTTACCGTTGATGCAGGGCATTAAAGTTCTATCCCTTAGTAAAACCAATGTTCAAAAAACAACGGTGAAATACCCGAAAGATAAAGCAGAGCAACAAAAAATTGCAGATTGCCTTAGACGTATTGATACCCTTATCACCCTTCATCAGCGTGAGCATATAAAACCGATTTTGGAGGTAAAACGTGTTAAACGAAATGAATGAAAACAACCTGTTCTGCGATTACTATGAGCAGTGGGTTGCCGTATACAAAGAGGGCGCAGTTCGCCCGGTTACATTGGATAAGTACAAAATGACCCTTTCTTGGGTGAAAAGGCTGGCACCTGATTTGAAGTTGTGCGAGGTTTCCAGAGTGACGTATCAGCAGCTTTTGAACGATTATGCCGTAGGCCATGAGCGTCAGACCACGATGGACTTCCACCATCAGCTGAAAGGGGCTATCATGGATGCCGTGGATGATGGACTGATTGTGAAAGACCCGACCCGGAAAGCGATCATCAAAGGCAAGCCCCCGGTTCCTAAAAAGGTGAAGTATCTGAACCAGTTTGAACTGCATCTTTTACTGAGCGACTTGGATCTACAGGGAAAACTCAACTGGGACTGGATGATTTTGTTGATTGCCAAAACTGGCATCCGCTTTTCCGAAGCTTTGGCAATTACTCCTGCGGATTTTGACTTTTCGCATCAGATGCTTTCCATCAATAAAACGTGGGATTATAAGGGGAACGGTGGATTTTTGCCGACAAAAAATAAATCGTCTGTCCGTAAAATTCAGATCGACTGGCAGACGGTGATCCAGTTCGCCGCACTGGTAAAGGACGTTCCTGAAGATAAGCCGATTTTCGTGTTCAAGGAACACGCCTACAATTCCACCGTCAACGATGTTCTGGAACGGCACTGCAACCGGGCCAAGATCCCGGTCATCTCGGTACATGGTCTGCGGCATACCCACGCTTCGGTGCTTTTGTTTGCAGGGGTATCCATTGCAAGCGTAGCAAGGAGGCTGGGGCATTCCAGCATGACAACCACGCAGAAAACCTACCTGCATATCATTCAGGAACTTGAAAATCAGGACATCGACCTTGTAATGCGGTCACTCTCTGGATTAAGCTGATAAAATAATCAACCATCGCTCGCGCTGGTGAAGGATGATAAGAGAAAAGCCAAACCTCAAGCTGTACAGGATGTACGGTGAGGTTTGGCTTTTTGGTATCAGCTGCTCTTTTGATTTTCGTTCATAATTCTTCTGGCTCGTCCGCGCGTGGTGTCCTCAAAGGTTTCATCCTCGCTGAATCGCAGCCAATAGGGGTCTTCCATCAGGCAGGCGTTGGTGCGTTTGACGATTTCCCATGCATTGTAGTTCGGCAGACCCATCATTTTCAGAATTTCCTTGCAGTCCATCCGATTTTTCGGAAAGATTCGTTTCTTTGCCCAAACCACCACATCAACCAATGGAACTTCACGTTTGTCACCGATGAAAAGGTTCAGTGGGAGGCTGTACTGCGGCACGCCCTCATTTGCGCAAAGAGACTGCCCATCTTCGCTTAGGTGTGCAATTTCTTTTTCATCCATCATCAATTTCAGATAGGCCATTTTATCACCCCATGGCGGCTTTCAGGTAGTGCAGACGGTATTTCAGGTATTGACGGATCGCAGATGCTCTTTTTTCGCTCAACAATGCAAGAATAGGCGAGATGGACTGAATGATTTCACTATACAACTCGTCCAAGTCACGCGTTGGCAGCACAGGCTCATCGATCAGCTTGATTTGCTGGGCGTGACGGCTGCGGAACGGCTTCGATTTGTCGAACTGATAACGGAGCTTCGTGTCAGTCAATTCTTCATCCGTTGCCCACGCAAGCAGACTACCGCCATTGTCGTAAATAGGCGGAGCATAATTTTTTCCATCCCGGACGATTACATCAAAATTGTTTTCGTGGCGGTCTTCGTTGCCGATAAAGGCGTCAAATGCCAGCATCTGATAAAGCCACTTCTTACCATATAGTTCTATCGCATACTGGAACAATGCTTCCGGTGAGGATGCCTGACCGCCGGCAAGAAAATGGGCATCAGCCAAGTCTGCAAAATGATACAGTTGTTCATCGTCCGTTGTGAACTTGGGGCAGACGCTGACTACATCGCAGGAATAGGTTTGAATGTCGGGAAAGAGTTTGGCAGGCATCAACGTATATTCTACATGGGGCAAATTCAGCACCTGTGCAATCAGCGATGCCATCACCTCAGAATACGGCTCATACCCAGCGGTTCCGGCCTCTGTGATGGAGTTGCCCTTGACCATAACAAGCTGATCATCTACATGATACCAGCCCTTTGAGAGCATTCCACGGCTCGTCCGTGTTTCACGCTTTTCGACCAACTGGATTTTTGCAGGGACTTCGATTGGACTCACGGTATCACGCTCCTTTGTTCCATTATACCATGTTTGGATGGATAGACAAGATGAATTGACGAGCCGGACGATCTGCTGAAACAAAAGCCCAACCCACCGCAAACATAGGTAAGATTTTCAAAAAATCAAAATTGGGCCTTGGCAAATAGAAAATCCGTGATTTAATATAGCCAAATTCAATACACTAAACCGTTGAAGCGGAGATAACGGCGAGCTATGCCCGTACAGAGAGCCTGCGCATCTGAGAAGCAGGCCGGAAACCGTTCGTCAAGGAAGACGCGGCGTTTCGTCGCTTTTCCCGAAATGGACCGCTGAGGGTGCAGGGAACTGCGGCGCATCTGCCGCACAGTATTCTGCAACGCAGGGCATACGTCAGTTGCCGGGGATGTGTTGGCATCCCGCCAAGTGCATGGGGTC
>OHUP01000713.1_pt1 | contig 10183 bp, 3 predicted proteins | sample 1579221 | NCBI WGS metagenome assembly OHUP01 (sample SAMEA3882555, study PRJEB24775) | human gut metagenome | biome: human-associated habitat; feature: intestine environment; material: feces | place: Netherlands | collected 2009/2010 | reverse complement strand
GTAGCGAAGCAACTTCATTTACTATTGGCAATAAAGGATACTTGACTGGTGGCTATGATGCAAGAAAGCATCTGAATGATCTTTGGGAATATGATATGGAACAAGACTCTTGGACACAAAAAGCTACTTTCCCCGGTCCTCCGCGCAGTGCTGCCGTTGCATTTTCTGTTAATGAGAGAGGATACTTTGGAACAGGATTTGATGGTAAAGAGTATTATAAAGATTTCTGGGAATATGATCCGGAAACGAATAAATGGACACAGAAAACTGATTTTCCGGGAAGTGCACGCAATGATGCTACAGCATTTGGATTATCAGACAAGGGATATATAGGTAGCGGCTATGATGGCAACTATCTGAAAGATTTCTATGTTTACGATCCACAAAATAGTAAATGGGAACAGATTGTCAGTTTGGGAGGTAGCAAACGCCGGGGAGCCACTAGCTTTGTAATTGATAATATTGCTTATGTATGTACAGGATATAATAATGGAGAATACGTTAAAGATTTCTGGAAATACGATCCTACTCAACAACGTTGGATTCAACTCCGTGATATTGCCGATACGTCGGACGACTCTTATGACAATAAGTATAATAGTATCGTACGTATCTATGGAGTTTCTTTTGTCATTGACGGACAAGCTTATCTGACATGCGGTGGAACCCCTGATTTACGTACTAATTCATGGAGATATACCCCAGCCATTGATATGTGGGAAGAAGTTGCAAAATTTAAAGGTGCTCCACGCACAGCAACAGCTTCTTTTTCGAGTGGAAGCAAAGGTTTTGTTGTAACAGGTAAAAGCAGCACGTTCCGTTTCGATGATATTTGGGAACTTCGACCATACGAATATGATGATGACGAATATTAAAATCGAAAAAGGCATACTCTGGGTTAGTTTACTGTTGTTACTAATCATTATTCTTCTTCTTCATCACTCGATTATCACAATTGAGGATGAAGAAGAGCCAAAAGCTGAATTGGAAATATTTCAATCAAAAAATGGCTGGGGGTATCAAATTGTTATGAGACAAAAAGTATTGATATACCAGCCCACTATTCCTGCTATTGATACAATAATGCCATTTCCTGATGAAGTGAGCACACGAAAAGTGGGTCTCTTAGTCCTAAAACGGTTCAATGCTCACCGCAATTTCTCCGTATCAAAAAAAGAAGTTATCCAACGACTACCTTGTCACTACAATTTTATAGACAAATAATGCTTATAGATATTCATACTTTAGAAAACAACATATTTTCAAAGAACAGGAAACATTTAGTTACCTTTCTTTCCGATAGAATAATTGATCAATCTTTTGAATATCACAATATCAAACGCATAGCAGTGTCTTCAATCTGAGCTTTATTAAAAGCTCAATATTAAAGTCGTTTCTCTTATTCTCATATTTCAATTTATTAGAAAGCATGCAATATATTAAGATAATACACTAGTCCAATTACATAATTCACTGGAAAAGTTAATGATTCAAATTAAATACCGAAAACAATATTTTCAAGACTGGCAATAGGACAACTGTTCTCCGCTTGATTATACCTCAAACAACTTTCTCATACAATTTGAACCAATTCAACCCATAGTTGCCCAGTCCCAAGTCTACAGTATCAATATATTCAAAACCGCATTTCTCATATAAGGAGATTGCTGGAAGATTATTTTCATATACATCCAAACGGATAGATTTTATGCCTGATTGTTGAGCCAATTTAAACGAATAATCCATTAAAGCACGACCAACGCCCATTTTTAAGAACGAGGGATGAACCACAAATGTACGTATCACAAAAATAGAACTGTAGTCTACATCAACTTTCCAGCTTACACTATTATAGGCTTCATCGGGATGATGGTCTAAGATAATAGAGCCAGCTATTTTTCCGTTGCACCTGAGAACGAAAAGAGTATTATCTTCTATACCAGCAACAGCATTTTCACGAACAGGATAAATGCCTTTTATCCATCCGGGATAATTGGTAGTAGCCGATAGATAATCATTTAGATTGTCATACAGTTCTTCTAATTCGTCAATGTCGGCAGGAGTGCCGGATTCTATTACAAACTTCATAATCACAACTATTTAGGATACAAAGATATTGGAAATCATACTCATTTATTGAGGAATTATTTATATTTCTCACTTTTTACATATTCACATTATTAATAAAGTCCATTAACCAATACAAAAAATACTACAATCTAAAACTTTTTGTTTGTGACACGGATCGTTCAACTAAAGTATGTTGGGAAGATGGTTGTTCGGGGTTTTCAATCGAAGATAAAAGAATCTGTGGCGATTGCTTTTGTTTCATATCAGTTTCACCCTTTTCCATATTTTTTTCCAATGGGACTAGTTCTAACCGTATCTTCCTTTCCAATACTGCCATCTCTGATTTCAGTAGTTTCAATTCATCTTCCTTTTTCCACGTACCGCCGACTACTTCCCGAAGCGTAGGCAAATCCTTCTCCAACTTCTCGTTCTCCGTCCTGTACTGCTCCGTCAGTTTCGGAATGCGGTCAAGCGCATTGAGAAAGTTCGTTGCTGCCGCCTTGTGGTCGGACATTGCCAACTGCCCGTTGTTGTAGGTGTACTTGTACGCCCCCTCGATAAAGAAGCGGTTCTGTTTCACCTCCACACCCTCACGGATGGAGCTTTCCGTTTTCACAAGGATAGGGAAACCATACAACTCACCGATAGGCAGATATTCACCGCCCGTTGTGGCGTTCTTGGCAATCTCCTGTAGCCGTGTCCCGACGCTCTTGGCATCGGTAGCCGCCAGACCGTCCAACTTTACCGGATTACGGTAATACCCGTCCTCATCGGTCTGTGCCCGTGAGGTAAAGGCTTCGTAGTCTGCGGTCAGCTTGGCAATGTGTTCGTTGTTCTCATCCAATTTCTTGGTATGCGACTCCAATTTCCACGTCGAGCCGCTTTTATCCTTGTAGAAACTCTTGCGCTCACTCTCCAATGCGGCAACCTTCTTTTCCAGACGCGCCTTGTCCAGCAAGTCGGTGTTGCCGGAAAGGATAGCCATGTACTCCGAGAAGTTCATGCCCGATTTCTCGTCCATGCTACCCTCGTCGATGGTACGTGCGCCCATAGCACCGCTTTTCAACTGCGAGATAAAAGTCTGCTTGCAGTGCAGCAGGTTGAACTTATAGCTGTCCAGCGATTTTTCAACCGCATAGATAATCACGTCCACCTTGTTGTCTGCAAAGGACCTGGCAATTTCGTTGCCCTTTCTCACCGCCCGCCCGTCCCGTTGGGAGAGGTCGGACGGTCGCCACGGTGTATCAAGGTGATGAAGCGCAACCGCCCGTTTCTGTGCGTTCACACCCGTTCCGAGCATACTCGTCGAGCCGAACAACACCCGCACCTTCCCCTCGTTCATGGCATCTATCACCGCTTTGCGTGATTTCTCATTCTTGCACTCCTGAATGAAACGGATCTCGTTTGCCGGAATACCGTAATCCTCAATCAGCTTACGTTTAATCTCGCTGTACACGCTCCACTTTCCCGGCTGGTACGTCCCCAGATCCGAGAAGACGAACTGTGTGCCTTTCTGTGCGTCATACTTTTTATAGTATTCCGCAATCTTGGCGGCGCAGTGGCTCGCCTTGTTGTCCGGGTAGTCGTCGTACTTGTCGGGATCAATCATGCGCATATCGAGTGCCATTTTACGGGCGTAATCGGTGGCAATCAGCATCTTCGCTTTTTCCTCCGTTTCCGACAAGGGCAACCGTCCCAATACCGTCGCATCACCCGTTTGTGCGAACTCCATCAGTTTCTTGATGAACTCTTCCTGCACGGGTGTAGGCGGTATATTGTGCAGTATCTCGTTTTTCTCCGGCCTGTCCACGCCTACATCCGCTGCCGTGCGGTAATCGGTAATCTCATTATAGAAAGCCGCCAGCTCCGGCACTTTGATAAAATAGCGGAACCGTTCTTTCTGTATCACCTGATTCGTAACCGAAAACTCAAAGTCGGTGGTCTTCTTGGCAAAAATAGCCGCCCACGCGTCGAAGCAGTTGATGTTCTGCCTTTCCAGTTCCTTTGGGCGGAGATATTTGAACAGCAGGTATAGTTCTGTCAGCGAATTGCTGATAGTCGTACCCGAAAGGAACGTAGCCCCCAAATCCTTACCCGTGCGTTCCTGAATGGTACGCAGGGCAAACAGCATATTGAGAGCCTTTTGGCTTCCTTCGTTGTTTCCCAGCCCCGCCACCCGGTCATGCCGAGTGTTGAATGTCAAGTTTTTAAACTGGTGACTCTCGTCTATGAACAGGTGGTCGATGCCCATCTGCTTGAAATCCACCACGTCGTCCGTGCGTGACTTTATGGCGTGTTCCACCTTCTCCAGCTTCGCTTCAAGGTTGTGCTTGCGCTTCTCCAATCCTTTCAGCATCGCCCGCGACACGTTCTTTCCCTGCTGCCGTAGCACTTCGAGGTTTTCCTCCACCGTGTCAAGCTCTGCTTGCAGGATGCGCTGCTGCAATTCCGGCGACTGCGGTATCTTGCCGAACTGGTCGTGCGACATGATGACGCAATCGTAGTCGTTGTTCTTTATATTATTGAAGAAGCGCACACGGTTGGCGGTCGAAAAGTCCTTCTCCGAAGCGTACAGAATACGTGCGTTGGGATATGCCGCCTGATAGGTGGCTGCAATCTCCGCAACGTTGGCTTTCAGCCCGATAATCATCGGCTTGTGTGCCAAATTCAGACGCTTCATCTCATGCGCGGCGATGCACATTATCAGCGTCTTACCGGTTCCCACCTCGTGGTCGCAAATTCCGCCGCCGTTCTGTTTCAACATCCAGACGCAATCCATCTGTGAGGGATAGACGCTCTTGATACCCCGGCTTGCCAGCCCTTTCAGGTTGAGGTCGGGAAAGGTCTGATGGGAGCCGTCGTAGCGCGGGCGCACGAAACAGTTGAACTTGCGGTTATACATCGTCACAAGCCGCTCCTTGAACTGCGGCGACTGCTCTTCGAGCCATTCGGAGAAGCCGTTTCGTATCTCGTCAATCTTGGCGTTGGCGAGTTGTATTCCCTCGCTGTCGCGCATCTTGATGTCGTTGCCATGCTCGTCCTTGCCGATGGACTTCATCATGTCAGGGCAGGTGTTGTGCAGGGCGTGTTTTAGGAGGTGCATACCGTCATAGTTCCGGTAATACCCCTTCACCAGAAACTCGTCCGTGATTTTCATGGTGCGGTAGCCGCACACCACCGAAAACTCGTCCATGCTTGCGGAATAGGCGATTTTCACCTCCGTGTCGAACAGCCGGCTCATGTAGGCGGCATAGACACCCGTCGGAATCCAGCGTTCCCCGAAATTGAAGTCCAGATCCTCGAAGGCGATGCGCTGCGGCTCGGCATCTTTCAGAGCCTCCAACGCCTGCTTCACCTCCGGCATACGCTCATTTTCGGGATTGTCACCCATCCATGCCTCTATGCGTTCCGCTTTCTCTATGACATTTCCGGCGATGAAACGGTCTTTGATTTCGTAACCGGTCACGAGCGGATTGTAGTAGATGCGCCCTTGCAGGGCAGTGAGCAAATCCTCCGCCGTGCTGTCGGTTATCTCCCGCATATAGTCGAGATTGACCGTACCATATTTGTTGAGCGACGCAGACAGGGCTTCTTCGGGAGAGCCTACGTTGGCATGGCTCTCCACCGCGAAGGAAACAGGATGCTCGAAGATGTCCGCCTTGACGAACTTTCCGTTTTCCATCCGTTCCAGCGAAAGGATGTCGCGCCCGCCCGCATCCATCATCACTAACTTCACGTTCTGCTTGGCGTTGAGGTTGCCGTAGCGCATGACAAACTCATCGTAACAGGTATTCAGATGCTCTCGCCACGGAACATTTGCCTCGCGCCGGAGCGATTCATAACGGTACAGACGCTCGTAGGCGTCACGCAGCGACACATACAACAACGCCTTTTCCTTCTGGTATCCTTTCAGGTCGAGCGGCTGGAATGTCGCCCCGTATGGCGTGATGTCTTTCAGGTAGCCGATGTTATGACGCCCCCGGTCAGCCACCAGCGACCCTTCGCGCAGGTGCATCTCCGGCGTGCGGTGGTAGGCACGCGGAGAAAGGTCCACGACTTCCTCCTTCGGCTTTTCCGCTTCGATGTCGGGGAAAAGTGAAGTCGCCACCGCTTCCACTTGAGCATCGGTAGCAGCAGGCGTGGCGGCAACTTTCGGCTGTGTTTCCTCCTGTCGTGGTTGCTCTCGGGAAGTTTCCGGCACAGCTTTCACTTCCGTCTTTTCCGCCGCCGCTTGTTTCTCGTTATGCTGTCTTGCCAGCTCCCGAAGTTCCTTCCTGCGTTCCGGCGTCAAACCCATCATCATTTCATAGAAGCCGTTGATGGGAGGATTGGTATCCCAGTCCAGCGTGGCATAGATGTCGTCCGGGTCGGCAGGCTTGGCGGCACTGTCCGCTTTCACCTCCTTATTCTCCATAGCGGGTTTTGCAGTTGGAGCTGTCGGCGTAACGGTGACTTTCGGTTTGGGCGGAGTGGACTTTGCCGTAACTGCCTTTTTCACCATCTTTTTCTTTTTGGCGGTTTTCGGTTGGCTTACCTCTTCCGTCATGCCCCAAAGGTCAAGCAATGATAGTTGTACTCCGTCAGAATATTTCGGACGCGGCTCTATTTCCGGCTTTTCCACTACTGGTTGCGGTTTCTCCGTCGGAGTTTCCACCGCTTGTGCCGGAGGTGCCGTTTCCAATTTTATAACAGGACGCTCCGCCTCCTTTTGAACGGTAACCTTTTCTTCCGTTCCCGACTGCCGGATTGTTCCCGAATACAGACACATGGCGAGCCTGTAATGGAAATCCTCGTCGAGCATACGGCGCAAATCCCCGGCGATGCCTGCTGCCTTGCCCTCGTGCAGATAAACCATAGCGGGCTTCCCGTAGGGGTCTGTGTCAAGTTTCGCCATCGTATGCACGATGCGTTCCGGGTGGTGGATGAAATAGGCGTTGTCGGTCAGGGCGGTTTTCGTGTCCGTCTGTATCACGGTCATCAGCCGCTCGTCCTGCGACATTTCCTTCTTGCTGAGGTTCTTTTGCAGGACAATCAGGTCACTGCCCACCTCCGTGCCCGCGTTGTCCGTGAACAGGTTGTTGGGCAGGCGTATCGCGGATACCAGATTGGCCTGACTGAACAGCTCGTTACGCACGGAGGTCTTGGTGCTATTCAATACCCCTTGCGAGGTGATGAACGCCACGATACCGCCGTCACGCACGGCATCCAGTCCTTTGAGAAAGAAATAGTTGTGGATGGTTTTCTGGGCGGAGCGTCTGCCGAAAGAGTCGCTCCGCTGAAACTCCGCGTCGAACACGGCAATGTCACCGAACGGAATGTTGGACACCGCCAAGTCGAAATAATTGTTGAACGGTCTTTCGATTTTCTCAAAACCGCAGGTGCGCATTTTCTGGTCGGGATAGAGATGCCTCAAGATTGTACCCGTGAGCAGATCCTTCTCGAAAGCCATCACATCCGCATTGGGGCTGTGCCGCAGCATGGAATCCACGAACACGCCGACACCTGCCGACGGTTCGAGCATACGGGCGGGGCGGACGCTGTAATCTGCCAGCACGTCCGCGATGGTGTCGGTTATCTCTTTGGGGGTGTAGAAAGCGGTCAGCACGGACGCTTTCAGCGAATCCACAAACCGCTTGTACTCTGTTTCGTCCTTGCTGTTCTCACGGATAAGCCTGTGCAGCTCCACCGTCGGGGCGAACAGTTCGAGGTCGGATTTCGCCCACCGGACGGCATCCGTCAGTTCCTTTGCAGGGTTGAGGATACATTTCAGACCGCCGAAACCGCAGTACCTTTGAAGTATGGCACGCTCTTCGGTTGTCGCTGTCCTATTTTCCCTGTCAAGGATGAATGCCGTCCGTATCGCCTCGATGTTGTCCCGCAGTTTCTGTTTGCGGTTAAACGCCATATTCGTCTAAGTAAAGGACGGTTGCTCCCGTCAGCTCCGTGTAGAGCAGGTCGTAATCGGAAGACAGGGCGAAATTGTCATCCGAGAGGTCATAGACGGAGAACACGTTGCCGACAAGCGGCAGCAGTTTCAGGACAAAGGCTTCACGCTTCTCTTCCGGCACTTCATCGGCAAACTCGTTTTCCACGACTTCGCGGAGGATGGCGTAACGGGAATAATGCAGCCCGCGCAGCAGCGTGTCCATCGCCAGTTCCTGCGCACCATCGGCGGGATAGCCTTCAAGCCGTGCCCTCTCATACGTTTCGGCGGCACGGTCGGCCCGTTCCCGTATGAAAGCGGTGTCGTCAGCCTGTTCAAACTTGTTCGTGCGGAGATAGTCCAGCAGGTACAGACCGTAATAGGAAAAGTCGGTCTGACCCTCGTTTTTCTTCTTGTTGTTCATTACTTTGGATTTAGCGGATTGATAATTAACGGGATAATCGGTTGGAAAAAGGAAGAAAAAGGCACTCGGTATCCCTCCGAGTGCCACCACTAAATCCAAAGTATGAGTGTAATCCGGTATCGAAGAACAATTCATTACTCTGAACAAGTGGCAAAGTTAATACTATTTCTTCCGTCCTGAAAATTTCTTGTCCTTTTTAGCCTCCGGGAACACAAAAGTCGTGTTATATTCCCCGTCAAAGGCGACAACAGCATCGAAACTCTTGCCCTGTTTGCTCTTGAACCCTTTGAGCAGCTTGGTATGCCCTTCGGTGAGCAGGTCTTTGATTTCATCGTCGGACAGGGTGCGTCCCGCTTTCAGCCGGAACACGGGCAGTCCGCACTCCGTGTTGTCGCAGCGTACCACCTTGCCGTAGAACCGCATCCTGCCCGTGCCACACTTGGGACACGCGCAGCCGGAGTCACGGCTGCCGAAGAGCTTGTCGCACGAGATCAGTTCGGAGGTTATCTCACGTGTGTACGCCTCTATCTCCTTGCGGAAGGTGTCGTCGGACAGTTCCCCGCGCTCGATACGCGCCAGCTCCTTTTCCCATTCGCCCGTCATGGCAACATCGGCGATGCGCATCGTCTTGACGACGGAATTGAGGGCAAGTCCTTTTTCGGTGGGAACAAGCGACTTCTTGCAGCGTTCCATGTAACCGCGCTTGAAAAGCGTTTCGATGATGGAGGCGCGTGTGGCGGGAGTACCGATGCCACAGTCCTTCATCGCCTGCCGCAGTGCGTCGTCCTCAATTTCCTTGCCCGCCGTTTCCATTGCCGAGAGCAGGGTGGCTTCGGTATGCAGCGGCTTGGGTTTGGTCTTTCCTTCGGTAATGGACGAGCCTTTCGGTGTCAGCGTGTCGCCTTCCTGCCAGCCGGGGATGGTAATTTCCTCTTTTTCCTCGCCATAGACGGCACGCCATCCGGTTTGCTTCACGACGCTGCCTTTTACGGTAAACTCCACTCCGGCACATTCCGCCGTGACAGTGGTCACATCCTTGACGCATTTCTCAGAGAATGCCTCGACCATGCGCCCGGCAATCATCTGATAGATGGTATTGTCCTCTTTGGAGAGGAAGAGCGGTTTCTCACCCGTGACGAGCAGGGCATGGTGGTCTGTCACCTTGCCGTCGTCCACGCTGCGGCGTGTCGGGGCGGCTTTTGCCCGCACCTTGTCTTTCCATTCGGGCTGTGTGCCGATGAAAGCGAGCAGTTTGGGAATTTCGGCAAACACGTCTTCGGGGATGTAGCGGCTTCCCGTTCTCGGATAGGTTATCAACTTCTTTTCGTAGAGTTTCTGCGCGATTTCAAGCGTCTGTTCCGCCGTGAAGCCGTGCTTGGCGTTGGCTTCTTTCTGGAGCGTGGTCAGGTCGTAGAGCAAGGGAGTTTCCTCCGTCTTCTCCTTGCGCTCGGCTTTCGTGACAGTGGCGCAACCTGCCGCCTTTACCTTATTATATAGTTCCATCGCCGGTTCTTTCTCTTTCCATTTCTCGGAGGATGAGAATTTCACGACTTCGCCGTCGCAACCGTCCGTTGCGATATGGAGCTGCCAGAATGCTTCGGACGTAAAGCGGCGGTTCTCCCAGTAGCGTTCACATACCATAGCCAACGTTGGTGTCTGCACCCGCCCCACGGAATACGTGCCGTGTCCGGCGGCGATGGATAACGCCTGTGTGCCGTTGATGCCCACGAGCCAGTCGGATTCGCTCCGCGCTTTGGCGGCGAGGT
>OHUP01000711.1_pt1 | contig 10195 bp, 7 predicted proteins | sample 1579221 | NCBI WGS metagenome assembly OHUP01 (sample SAMEA3882555, study PRJEB24775) | human gut metagenome | biome: human-associated habitat; feature: intestine environment; material: feces | place: Netherlands | collected 2009/2010 | reverse complement strand
GGTCGCAAATGCGAAAATTTTTGTGCAGAAAAATAACCGTCCGCTTCAAGTTGAACTTGAAAACGGACGGTCCTGATTGCAAAATGATTTTCAAATTTGGAAGTCGCGTTGAGAGGCTTCATAGCTCCCGCAAGCAAGGCAGACGTATATATCTGCTTCTTTTGCGTTGCAAAAATACTTGTTGGGAAATCCCAAACCCGTGAACTGCATCCGCTGGATGCAGGCTGCGCAGATTACTTGCAATCGTACAAAGCGAGAATTATGCCCATTACGAAACCATGGGTAAGATGATGTCATGAATCCGATAAAAAAGGAATCATTTTTGTAGAGCAAATCTTTCCTTTCGTGTATGATGAAGTTGCATAATTCACGAAAAGTTGCCCTTCAGTTTGAAAAAGCTGGAGGGAATCAACAAAAAGCGAAAGAAGGTTTCGGAATGCAGTACGGCTATTTTGATGACAAGGAACGGGAATATGTCATCACCCGCCCGGACACTCCTGCACCGTGGGTGAACTATCTGGGAAGTCCTGAATATGGTGCAATCATCTCAAACAACGCAGGCGGCTACAGCTTTGCCAAAAGCGGTGCAAACGGGCGGATTCTGCGCTATGTGTTCAACCAGTTCGACCAGCCGGGGCGATATATCTATCTCCGGGACAACATGACCAAAGACTACTGGTCTGCTTCGTGGCAGCCGGTCGGCAAGAATCTGACCCGCTACAAAAGCGAATGCCGACACGGCATGGCCTACACAAAAATGCGCGCCCTCTACGCGGGAATCTCCTCGGAAGTGCTCTACTATGTGCCGCTGGGCAAGACCCATGAGGTATGGGCGTTGGCAGTACGGAACGACTCCGGTGTTGCGCGGGAACTGACAGTGACGGGCTATGCGGAGTTTACCAACAACAGCAACTATGAACAGGATCAGGTGAATTTGCAGTATTCGCAGTTCATCACCCGCACAGTGTTTGAAAAAGACCACATCCATCAGCTGATTCACGGCAATCTGGATGCCGTGGAGAACGGCAAAGAGGTAGACCATAAGATTGTGGAATACCGCTTATTCGGGCTGGCTGGCCATCCGGTCAGCGGATATTGCGGCAGCAAGGAGTCCTTCTTGGGCCGCTATCACGGCTACGGTGACCCGGTGGGTGTAGTCTCCGGCAAATTGGATGGCAGCATGAACTATAACGAAAATGCCTGTGGGGCGTTATCTGCTGTTTTGACCCTGCAGCCGGGCGAGACCAAGCATCTGGCTTTCCTTGTGGGCATGAAAGATCGTGCAGAAACGGCAGAGTTGATGGCACGGTACGCCGATCCGGCCAACATCTGCGCACAGGAACTGGCAGAGTTGAAGGCACACTGGCATAGTCAACTGGAAAATTTCCAAATCAATACCCCCAGCGCTGCCATGAACAGCATGGTCAACACATGGCATGCTTATAACTGCTTCATGACCTTTACATGGTCCCGTGCGGCTTCCTTTATTTATTGCGGTCTGCGCAATGGTTACGGCTACCGTGACACTGTGCAGGACATTCAGGGTGTGATTCATCTGGCACCGGAACAGGCAGCAGACAAGATCCGCTTTATGCTGTCGGCGCAGGTGGACAACGGCGGCGGCCTGCCGCTGGTCAAGTTCACCCATGACCCCGGCCATGAGGACACCCCGGACGATGCTTCTTATGTACAGGAGACCGGGCATCCCGCTTACCGTGCAGACGATGCACTGTGGCTGTTTCCCACTGTTTACAAGTATCTCACCGAGACCGGCAATACCGCATTTCTGGATGAGGTGATTCCCTATGCCAATCGCGGCGAGGCAACAGTCTACGCACATTTACAGCGTGCCATTGACTTTTCGCTGGAACACCTTGGCCCTCATGGGATGCCTGCCGGCCTGTATGCAGACTGGAATGACTGCCTGCGTCTGGGCGCAAACGGTGAATCCAGCTTCGTGGCGTTCCAGCTCTATCTCGCCATGTCCATCCAGAAAGAACTGGCGGCAGAAAAGCAGGATACCGCCGCAGTAGATAAGCTGATCGGTCAGCAGGAAGCATTCGGCCAGCTTGTGCAGAAACTGTGCTGGAACGAGGACCGGTTTATCCGTGGATTTACCGAAGCAGGTGAGACCATAGGCAAGCGCACAGACCCGGAGGCAAATCTCTGGCTCAATCCCCAGAGCTGGGCAGTCATCAGCGGGCTGGCTTCCAAAGAACAGGCCGACACGATTCTGAATACGGTACATGAGGGTCTGAACACCGATTACGGTGCTATGCTGATGCAGCCGCCGTATCATGCCCATGCGTTCGATGGCGCACTAGCGGTCATTTACAACGCGGGTGTCAAGGAAAACGCAGGCATTTTCTCTCAATCGCAGGGATGGCTTGTACTGGCAGAAGCACTTCTCGGTCATGGCAACCGTGCATTTGAGTATTACCCCCGCTGAGCAGAACGACCGGGCCGAGATCCGTAAACTGGAACCATACTGCTACGGTCAATTTACAGAGGGCAAGGACAGCCCCCACTTTGGCCGCAGCCATGTCCATTGGCTGACCGGTACGGCTTCTACCATGATGGTGGGCACTGTGGAAGGTATTCTGGGCGTACGCCCGGACCTGCATGGTCTGCGTCTGGCTCCGTCCATCCCGGCAGAATGGGATGGCTTTACCATGGAAAAGACCTTCCGTGGACACAAGCTGCATATCACAGTCCGGAATCCCGACCATAAAGAGACTGGTTGCACGAACCTGACATTGAACGGAGCAATGCTTCCGAGCAATTACATCCCCGCGGAGCAGCTCATGGCCGAAAATAAAATCGTTCTGACGATGTAAGGAGGGCAGAGATGGCAAGATTTCAGTTTTCCGGGCAGGATGGAAGCTTTACCCTGACGGACGCCGAGAATGTGACAGGTCTGGCGTTTCCAATTGCGGGTGAAAACGGTTTGAAGGACTGTGTGACCCCGAATCTGGGCGGTGACAGCAAATGCGACCAGAACACCTTTGTTTTGGAGCCGACCAGCATTGAAAATCTGCACAACAACCGCAACACCCGGAATTTCTGGTGCCGGATGGAGGACGGAAGTATCTGGTCGGTCTGTGGAAGCTCTGCTGTGCAGGAGGCAGAACGTTTCAGCTCAAAGCAGGAAGAAAACACGGTTACAGCGGGGCTGATGTGGCACACCCTGATCCGTGAGGGAAAGACGGTGGGACTGCACGCCCGGACAGATTCCTTTGTGACCCTTTCCGGTGAACAGGAGATCATGCTGGTCACATTGGAAAATACGACGGATACACCTCTGCATTTCACGCCGGTAGCGGTGATCCCGCTGTATGGGCGCAGTGCTGACAATCTACGAGATCACCGCCATGTGACCAGCTTGTTGCATCGCATCCGCGTCCTGCCGAACGGCGTTGCGGTCAAGCCTACCCTTTCGTTCGACGAGCGTGGCCACCAGAAAAATCACATCACCTATTTTGCAGCGGCAAATGGTGCAAACGGAGAGTTGCCCGCCGTCATTTATCCGACCGTTGAGCGATTTCTGGGAGAAGGCGGCACCTTCCTGAATCCGGAGGCTGCCCACCATACAGTGGAGGGTGTGGCTCCCGGCACCGAGATCCATGGCAAAGAGGCTGTGGGCGGCATGGAATTTGCACCGGTCGTTCTTGCTCCCGGTCAGTCGGTGCAGTATGTGGTGCGCTTCGGCATGACCGGGAACGAAACAACGCTTCCGCAGATCTTGGCGGCCTGTGACACTGCCGAAAAGGCAGAAACGATCCTTGTCGAAGTGAAAAAGCACTGGCAGGAGCAGGTCAATGTTTCGTTTGAGACCGGCAGCCGTGAAAAGGACAACTACCTGCGTTGGATCTGTTTCCAGCCCATCCTGCGCCGAATCTACGGCTGTTCCTTCCTGCCGTATCACGATTACGGCAAGGGTGGACGCGGCTGGCGTGACCTCTGGCAGGACTGTCTTGCGCTGCTCATTATGAACCCCTCTGGTGTCCGGCAGATGATCGTGGATAACTATGCAGGCGTCCGGCTGGACGGTACGAATGCGACCATCATCGGCGAAAAGCAGGGCGAATTTGTAGCTGACCGCAACAATATCACCCGTGTCTGGATGGACCATGCCTTTTGGCCGCTGCTGACGACCGAGTTTTATCTGAACCAGACCGGTGACCTGAAGATTCTGCTGGAAAAGGCCCCTTATTTCAAAGACAAACAGATCTGCCGCGGCACCGCCCACGATGACGCATGGACACCTGCGGAAGGCTGCTGGCAGAAGGATGCCGAGAGAAAACTCTATAAAGGAACTCTTCTGGAGCACATTCTACTGCAAAATCTCTGCGCATTCTACGATGTGGGCACACACAATGAGCTGCGTCTGCACAACGCAGACTGGAACGATGCACTGGACATGGCTGCAAACAAAGGCGAAAGCGTGGCCTTTACCAGCGCCTATGCCGGAAATCTGCGGAAAATCGCAGCGATCCTCGGCCAGATGCAGGAGAGACTGGATGTGCAGAAAGTGGCCGTTGCGGAAGAACTGACGCATCTGCTGGGGCATTCGGAATACTACGGGAATGCCGCACAGAAGCAGCACATCCTGAACGACTATCAGCAGCTTTGTGCCCATGCCAACAGCGGAAAAACAGTAGACCTTCCGGTAAACGCTCTTCAGGATGACCTGAACCAGAAAGCGGACTGGATGATGGAGCATATCCGTAAAACAGAATGGGTCACGGATGGTGTCGGAAATGGCTGGTTGAATGGTTATTATGACGACCACGGGGAACAGGTGGAAGGGCTTGTCTACGGCACGGTACGGATGATGCTGCCCAGTCAGGTGTTTGCCATTATGAGTGGCACCGCCGATGAGGAACAGGTGCGGGATATCTGCGCCAGTGCAGACCACTATCTCTACGAAAGAACGATCGGTGGTTACCGGCTGAATACGGACTTCCACGAGGAAAAGTTTGACCTTGGGCGAATGTTCGGCTTCGCTTACGGCGAAAAGGAAAATGGTGCTGTTTTCTCCCACATGACTGTTATGTATGCGAACGCATTGTATCAGCGTGGGTTTGCACGGCAGGGTGCAAAAGCACTGGATACCCTGCTGGACACGGCAATGAATCTTCCTGTCAGCCGGATGTACCCCGGTCTGCCGGAGTATTTCAACAACGATGGACGTGGCCTGTATCCGTACCTGACCGGTGCGGCAAGCTGGTATATGCTGACCATGATCTGCTGGGTCTATGGTGTACGCGGCGAACTGGGAGACCTGCTCATTGCACCTGCCTTGCAGGCAGAACAATTCGGAGAGAAAGGAGAGGTCTCCCTCTCGCTGCCGTTTGCAGACCGCAGACTGCACATCACCCTCCGGAACCCTGCACACAAACCGCAGGGCGAGTACCGTGTGATCCGTGCTTCTCTGGATGGAGCTGAACTTCCGCTGACGAATGGACGACTGCTTATCACGCAGGCTGTCCTGAATGCGCTGCCGGAAGATATGCTCCATCACATTGATGTGACACTCGCTTAAACGTTTTCGGAAAAATACAGTTCATACCCCGGTACTTTCCAACTGCAAAAGCAGGAAAGTACCGGGGTTTCTTCTTGAAAAAATATTTTTCACCACATAGAATTGAAATATTTGTCCCGGTATTTTTTGGGGGACACTCCCACAAGGCTTTCAAACACCTGAATGAAATGGCTCTGGGAAGAAAACGCCAGATAATTGGCGATATCGATCAGGCTGGCATCCGAGTAACGCAGAAGATTCTGGGCCTTTTCGATTTTTTTCTCCCGGATGTAATCGCTGATGGAGATGCCAAGATTCTGCTTGAACACGCGGGAAAGATAGCTGACTGACAGCCCGGTATATTCCGAAAGCGTCTGTACAGTGATGCGCTCGTTGATGTGGTCATAGATGTAATCCACGCAGCGAGAAACTGGCTGCGATACGATATCGGCCTTTTTGCGCAGGGCCATCTTGCCGGTATAGTCCAGTACCATGGCGTGGTGCAGGGCGACCACGGATGCAACATCCGTGCAGGCATCTGCCCGCAGGATATAGAAGTCACTCAGGCGGTAGGCCTGTTCTGCTTCCATGCCGCCGGTGACACAATACCGGGTGACCAGGGATGCCGTGATAACAAAATGATATTTTATATTTTGAAGCGGATTTTTTGACAAAACTCCCATTCCGACCGGGTTGCTGAACACTTCGGCGGCGCAATTTTTTTGGACATATTCCATGTTTCCATCGCGTACCGCCATGTAAAAAGCGTATTCTTCCTCCGGCGGCCGGTGCGGTTCCTGCTGTTCCGCCCGCTTTAATTCGGCTTCGACCCATTCCTTTGTGAGTTTCACACGAAAGACCTCCAACTTTTTGAATGTTTTTGTTATTGTAGCATGGATTTGATATTTTTACAATCATTTTTATAGAAACACGTTTCGGAAAACGCTATACTCACCTTACAGATTCCGCCAAGAGCGGAGCAAAGAATGGGTATCCGATAATAAATGAAGGAGTACTTGACCATGAAAAAGATTTCTCGTCGCAATTTCCTGCTGGCTTCCGGTGCCGTGACCATCGGTGCTGCTCTGTCTGCCTGCGGTGGCAGTTCTGCCGGGAGCAGTGCCAGCACGGCTGCTGGTTCGCCCGCAGCTGCCGGAGGCACCTCCGGAGGTAAGGTGCTGAACATCTGGTGCTGGAACGATGAGTTTCAGAGCCGCTTCAACGACTACTATCCAGAAGTTTCCGAAATCGCTTCCGACAAGTCCACCACTACCCTGAAGGACGGCACAGTTGTAAAATGGACGGTCAACCCCAACGCCGACAACAACTACCAGAACAAGCTGGATGAGGCTCTGCTGAGCCAGGATTCCGCTGCCGATGATGACAAGATCGACATCTTCCTGGTTGAAGCCGACTATGCACTGAAGTACATTGATTCCGGTTATGCTCTGGATATCAAAAAGGATATCGGGCTGACCGACGAGGACCTCGCCAACCAGTATCAGTATACCAAAGACATCGTTTCGGTGGACGGCAGCCAGCGTGGCACCGCCTGGCAGGCGACTCCGGGCCTGTTCGCATACCGTCGCAGTATCGCAAAGGATGTTCTTGGCACCGATGACCCTGCCGAGGTTCAGAGCTATCTGTCCGACTGGGATAAGTTCGATGACGTGGCTGCACAGGCTCATGACAAGGGCTATAAGATGCTGTCCGGTTATGATGATTCCTTCCGTGTTTTCTCCAACAACATGTCGGCTCCCTGGGTGACAGGTACCACCGTTACGGTCAATGAGAACATCGTGAAGTGGATCGACCAGACCAAGGAGTACACCGACAAGGGCTACAACAACAAGTCCAACCTGTGGGACAGCCAGTGGGCGGCAGATCAGGGTCCCACCGGCAAGGTGTTCGGCTTCTTCTACTCCACCTGGGGCATCAACTTCACCCTGCTGGGTAATTCTCTGGCTACCCCTATCGCTGAGGGCGGTAAGGAAGAAGTGGGCAACGGCATCTACGGTGACTATGCCGTATGTGAAGGCCCCATGCCATATTACTGGGGCGGCACCTGGATTTGCGGTGCAGCCGGCAGCGACAACATCGACCTCATCCGTGATATCATGCAGAAGCTGACCTGTGACGAGGCTATCATGAAACAGATCACCATGGATACGCAGGACTACACCAACTGCGAGAAAGCCATGGAAGAAATCGCCAACAGCGATTACAAATCTGACTTCCTGGGTGGCCAGAACCATATTGCTCTGTTCGCAGAGGCCGCAAAGAAAATTGATATGTCCAATGCTGGTCCCTACGATCTGGGCATGAATGAGAGCATCCAGAATACGTTCAAGGATTACTTCACCGACAATGTGGATGAAGACACTGCAAAGGCAAACTTCGAGACCTCTATCAAGGAAAAATACCCTGAGCTGACCGATGTTGTCTGGCCCGCCTGATCCGTACAACAGCTTCAAAACAGGAGGACGAGTAGAACACTCGCCCTCTTTTGTGAAGGAGGGACTTTCCTATGGAAGGAAAAGTGAAAAAGAAAGGTTCTATCAGCTACGCAAAATGGGGATACATCTTTATTGCACCGTTCTTTCTCATCTTTGCGGTATTCCAGCTGATCCCCATGGCATCGACCATCTATTACAGCTTTTTTGAATATTACCGCAGTGGTCTGAAAGTCATTGGTCCGACCTTTGTGGGTCTGAAAAACTACATCACTCTGTTTGCGACAGATCTGCCCAAGTTTTTTGGCAACACACTGATCCTGTGGATCATCGGCTTCATCCCGCAGATCGTGGTTTCTCTGGTGTTGGCCGCATGGTTCACTGACCTGCGCCTGAAGCTGAAGGGTCAGACCTTTTTCAAGACCGTCATCTATATGCCCAACCTGATCATGGCCTCGGCCTTCGCCATGTTGTTCTTCGCCCTGTTCTCGGACAACGGCCCGGTCAATGCAGTACTGATGAGCATGGGACTCATCAAGGCCCCCATCACATTCCTGACCAGCGTGTGGGGCAACCGCGGTCTGGTCGGTCTGATGAACTTCCTGATGTGGTTCGGCAACACCACCATCATGCTGATGGCCGCGATCATGGGCGTGGACCCCACCCTGTATGAGGCAGCGGAGCTGGACGGCTGCACCCCGAACCAGATGTTCTGGAAGATCACCCTGCCCCTGATCCGTCCCATTCTGGTCTACGTCATGATCACCTCCATGATCGGCGGCCTGCAGATGTTCGATGTGCCACAGATTCTGACAAACGGCAAGGGCGGTCCCGACCGCACCTCCACCACCATGATCATGTATCTGAACAACCACCTGTTCAGCAAGAACTACGGCATGGCCGGTGCGGTGTCCGTGGTGCTGTTCCTCGTGTGTGCAGTGCTGTGCGTCATCGTGTACTTCTCGCTGACCAAAGAGGATGACGGCTTGAGCAAGGAGCAACGCCAGGCCCGGAAAGCCGCAAAGAAAGCAGCTAAAAAAGCTGTAAAAGGAGGGCATTGAATATGGCACACACATCGAAGGCTCACTCTGAAAGGGCATCTCTGAATGTACGCCGTGCATGGTGCTATCTGGTGCTGTTGTTCATCAGTTTCCTGTGCCTGTTCTTCTTCTATGTGCTGGTGATCAACTCCACCCGCTCACATTTTGAAATCCAGAAAGGCTTCTCGCTCTTACCGGGCAAATCACTGTTGACAAACCTGACCAATGTGCTCAACGATGCCAACATCCCAGTGCTCACTGGTGTGCGCAACAGTTTGTTTGTTTCTGCCTGCTCGGCGGCACTTAGCGTCTACTTCTCTGCTCTGACGGCTTATGGTATCTTTGCCTATAACTTCAAGTTCAAGAAGGCCGCCTTTGCTCTGATCCTGCTCATTATGACCATGCCGACGCAGGTCTCTGCACTGGGTTTCCTGCAGCTGATCACCAAAATGGGCCTGAAGAACAGTTTTATCCCACTTATCATTCCCAGCATTGCAGCTCCGGCTGTGTTCTTCTTCATGAAGCAGTATCTGGATTCCAGCCTGCCGATGGAGATCGTGGAAGCGGCCCGCATCGACGGAGCCGGAGAGTTCTATATCTTCAATAAGATCGTGCTCCCAATCATGAAGCCCGCGCTGGCTGTGCAGGCCATCTTCGCCTTCGTGTCCAGCTGGAACAACTACTTTATCCCCGCATTGGTGCTGGATACTGCTGACAAAAAGACCCTGCCCATCCTGATTGCACAGCTGCGCAGTGCAGACTTCCTCAAGTTCGATATGGGCAAGGTGTATATGATGGTGGCTATCGCTATCCTGCCCGTTATCATCGTTTACCTGCTGCTGTCGAAGTTCATTGTCCGCGGCGTGGCACTTGGCGGCGTGAAGGGCTAATATAAGACATCCTCATCATTTTTTCTCCTTCATCATCATCTGTTGAAACATCTCAATAGGCAACAAGCAGCTCATGGTTTCCATGGGCTGCTTGTTGTTTATATCTGTGCAAATGTTTATGCAAGCGGTAAAAGTTTTGCCATACATCTTTTGTAGACGGGGCTTTTTGCCGTTACAACGTAAATCATCATCTATCCCTACAGCTTTGTGTGGGGTGTGCAACCGCGTGGTTCGGGAGAGCGCTTGCATGGCATGCAAGAGGTCAGCGGTTCGATCCCGCTATTCTCC
>OHUP01000707.1_pt1 | contig 10210 bp, 7 predicted proteins | sample 1579221 | NCBI WGS metagenome assembly OHUP01 (sample SAMEA3882555, study PRJEB24775) | human gut metagenome | biome: human-associated habitat; feature: intestine environment; material: feces | place: Netherlands | collected 2009/2010 | reverse complement strand
GCTGTTGGGCTGATGCTTGTCGATACAGTCCACACTCAAACCGTGGAACATGTAGAGCGGCCCCATCCACTCGGAGTCACGCTTGGCCAAATAGTCATTGACCGTCACCACGTGCACGCCGTTGCCGGTCAGGGCATTCAAGAACACAGGCAGGGTAGCCACCAATGTCTTACCTTCACCGGTCGCCATCTCGGCAATCTTGCCTTGGTGCAGTACGACACCACCGAAAAGCTGTACGTCGTAGTGTATCATATTCCACACCGTATCGTTTCCTCCGGCCGTCCAGTGGTTGTGGTAATGCGCCGTATCACCCTCAATATCCACGAAATCGAACTTTGCCGCCAACTCGCGGTCGAAATCGTTGGCCGTCACGTCCACGATTTCCTGAGTGGCAAAACGTTCGGCCGTGGACTTCACGATGGAGAACACCACCGGCATGACTTCGTTCAAAGCCTGTTCGTAACGTTCCAAAACATCTTTCTCCAACTTGTCGATCTGCGAAAAAAGAGAAGAACGGTCTTCAATCGGCATTTCTTCCACCTTTGCCTTCAACTCTGCAATTTTAGCCTTGAGGTCGTCGGCCGAAGACTGCACGTACTTTTTCACTTCCTGCGTCTTGGCACGCAGGGCATCATTACTGAGCGCCTGAATTTCAGGGTAAGCTTTTTTCACGGTCTCTACCAACGGCTGAATCAACTTCATGTCCCGGGTAGACTTATTCCCGAAAAGCTTGCTCAAAAACTTGTTTATATCCATATATTTTGTTTTGTTTTTTATTCACGCGATGCGCTTTGCACTTCTTTGCGCAAAGTTAATCAAAAAAAGTAAAAGAATAGAAAATTATTTAAATATCTTCATCAGCGGATTGCCGATAAAGGGGCTGCGGAACATGCGTTTGGAGCACGGATACGCATGAAGCGGGCTACAGTGGGAGCGATACAATCCACCGTTACCGGCGTCTTTATCGTTTCCGGCCGCACGTTGCACCCGAAAAAGAAAATGGGAAAACCTACGTATGAAGCCCTTTCCAAGGTTTGTTCATGCGTCTCTTCGTTGACGACCTTCCAACCCGGAGACACTTCAATGAAGATATCTCCCGAACGCATCTGGTTGAAACTGTTCCGCAAACGGCGTATTTCGGTTTCTCCCGCAGACAAAGCCAACCGCTGGGAAGTGTACACGTCTTTTACGCCGGCCATCTGAATCAGGAAAGCCTGCGCACGTGTCAGCACGTCACTTAAATTCAGTTGCTTGTCTTCTATAAGTTTCTGGTTTAAGAACAGTTGCGAGCCGAACTCCGTCTCCACATACTGCCCCTGGCCATATACAGCCATCAGGTACATGTTCAACAACGCAGAAGCACGCGTCACGCTGAACGTACCGGTAGGAATACGGTATTTCGAGAAATCGGTGATTTCGTCATCGGTATATCCCGTAGAAGTAACGACCAACAAAAAACGCCCGGCCCCTACTTTCTTTTCCAACATCGTAATCAACTCTGCCAATTCAAGGTCAAGACGCACGTACGTGTCCTGCAACTCTACCGGAACTTCGGCTACCGGTTTGTGATCGAACGTCCCTGCATAATATGTCAGGGACAGGAAATCCGTCACAAGGTCTTCGCCCAACTCGGTATGATCCAGACAATGTTTGGCGAAACGGTTGACCTCGTCATTGACATACGCACTGGTCTTGAACTCATAAATCTTACGGTCTCCCGTAAACTTATGTGTAAACCCTTTGCTCTCTTGAGGCGAAATAAAGAAATTGAAATTCTCTACAATCGGACTGATTGGAGTCCAGGACAGTTCGGAAATACGACCGGACAAACGGTCGGAAACGTCATAACGCAAGGCCCAATCCGGATACTGGCCGTAATAAGACGTGCTGCTCCACTGCCCGGAAGCATTGTCTATCCAAAAAGCACCGTCGGCGGCATGCCCGGCTGCCAGAATTGCAGCGTCGGCATCCGGGGCAATGCTGTACACCAAAGCCCGTCCTCCGGTAGCCATCTTCAGTTCATCGGTGACGGTCGAAACATTCAACGCCACCGGAGAGTACTTCTCGGAAGTCAGCCATCCCTCGCACGTCGCATCGTCTACGCAATACATCGGACGTAAAGTCTTACGGTCCATCCAATGCTCGCCCACGATTCCATTATCGTAAGGCACCGTGCCCGTCATGATACACGCCACTGCCGAAGCACGGTCTATGTGGGAAAAAGGATAGGCGGCATCCATATAGCTACGCCCGTCGCGCATCACCTTATTGAAACCTCCGGCTCCGAAAAGCGAAGAAAAGGCTTCCATATAGTCCGTACGCAACTGGTCTATCGTCACGTTGACCACCAACCGGGGGACAGGATGCGACGTCTGGGCTTCCATATTGGCCCAAGTCAGCACCATTATCAACGGAGTCAGAAAACGATAGCTTTTAGAATGCATGGCTTGCTTATTTTTCTTTTTTTCGATAGCTTATACAATAGCTACACGAACGTAGCAACAAAGCTAAGGCCAAAGGTACAACTACCACACAAAAATCTTGTGGTATCAGGGCAGAAAAAAACATAAATAATATTAAAACCGACACATTTAACGGATGATAGTAAGTTTTTCTCCTTTTAACAGCACACCAAACCACCCACAGCATGGCCACCAACGGAATGGGATTGAAGACCCAAATCTGCCAATTCGAGCCTACTGTGGGATGAACGGAGAAGAAAAAGAGAAACGTGACCACCAATCCGATTCCTCCAACCAATGACATCAAAAAAATGTCTATCCCCCAAAAACATGCATGACGCCACCGTTCCACCACGGTCAACCCCGCCACACAAAAGAAAAGTATCCATACGGACAGTGCCGGAGACCAAGGGAATTCTTTCTGTATTTCCACATCACGCCCTTCAACCACTTGCGATTGAAACAACACCAACGGCCGCGTACTGCCGTCGGAGCCCTGAATCACCGCGCCATTGGCGTAACGCAACAAATAAAAAGGAGCGAACATCTCGTCACGTACAGAAATAGGACGGTCGGCCTCCGCCCCCAAACAAATGTCATTACCCAATTCCGCCCAGGGATGCTGAGCCGTATACTGATGAATAATCTCACGATACGTACGGACAGTGTCTTGCTCCGGATAAATAATCTTTCCCTCCACAGCTTCCTCTATACGGTCGCGTGCCCGAGTCGTACAATTATCATAAAGAAAGTTATAACGGTATTCCCGGTTTTCCGGACGCATATTCTCTACCAACAGCGTCCAAAGCCGTTCCTTCTCCGATGCCCTCAGGTTCAGCACTTGCTGATAGACGGCCGACCCACGCTCTTCATATTCTTCGGCAAAGTAAGCAAAAGGCAAGGCTCCAATCTGATAATCGCACTCGCCGCGCGTAAAACGCCATATAAAATTCGGACGGTTGAAGCTGAACACACCGTAATTAAAAACCCAGTCCTCCCCCGTGGTATATGATTTCACACGAATGGCCGTATGACCATACAAAGAATACACTTCGGTTCCGGGAGAACAAGTCAGAAGACTAACCTCGACAGAGTCGGCCGGAAAGGCATGAGCCATCCCTCCTATATATAATAAGGTGTATAAAAACACAAATCTCAAAAATCTCATTCCATGCCATATTTAGCTTTGCAAAGTTAGTGCATTTTCCCTTTTGCCCCATACCATTCACGGAAAAAAGCGAGACGAGCATCTTTTTGACAAAGAAATCATCTGCCATGTTATTTTTTGATTAACTTTGCAACCGCAAAGCATGAACACGTGAATTTAATCATAGACATAGGAAATACGCTGGCCAAACTGGTAGCCTTTGACGGTGATACTCCGGTGGAAGAAATCAAGACCTCAAATGAAACACTGGAACGCCTGCCGGAATTCGTGAATAAATATGCGTTTAAACAAGGTATCGTCGGAAGTGTATTCGGCATCACCGCAGAAGCCGAACGACAACTGAAAAGGCTCGACTTCCCTTTGCTGTATTTAAATGCACAGACTCCCGTCCCGATCACAAACGATTACCGGACTCCGGACACGTTGGGAGCGGACCGGTTGGCTGCGGCCGTAGGCGCCTACATGCAATACCCCGGGCATGACATCCTTATAGTCGATGCCGGAACATGCCTGACTTACGAATTCATCGACAAAAACGGACATTACAAAGGAGGGTGCATTTCCCCGGGACTTCAAATGCGCCTAAAAAGCCTCCGTGCTTTCACAGCCAAACTTCCGTTGATAGACAGCGAGGGGCCGCTCTTAGACATCGGATATGATACGGAAACGTCTATCCGCTCCGGAGTCATTCAGGGCATGAAGTTTGAAATAGAAGGACGCATCAAATATTTCCAAGAAAAATACCCGTCCCTTTTGGTTTTTTTAACTGGTGGCGATATTTTTAACTTTGATAGCAAAATAAAAAATCTCATCTTTGCAGATAAATATATAGTGCCCAGAGGGCTAAACCGAATATTAGCATTTAATAATGAGCAGTCATAAACTTATACTCTGCGTGTTGCTGGCCATGGCAACACTATATGCTCCCGCACAGACCAATGGTTCAAACTCCCCGTATTCCCGTTTCGGACTCGGCAGCTTGAAAGACCAGTCGCAAGGTTTCAACAAGGCTATGAGCGGAGTGGCATTGGGATTCCGCGACGGAAACCGCATCAATATGCAAAATCCGGCTTCCTATTCCGCCATAGATTCCTTATCATTCATCTTCGACGTAGGTCTCACGTTGCAAAACGTAAATTTCAAAAGCGGAGGCAACAGTATCAATGCGCACAACACCACGTTGGACTATATCAACGCGGGCTTTCGTTTGTGCCCGGGATTGGGATTTTCATTCGGTTTTATCCCGTTTTCCAGTATAGGATATGACTTCTCGGAAAGCAAATATCTGGGCGATCATTTCAACAGCGGTTCGACCATGACTTATACCAACAGCTATACCGGTGACGGAGGACTGCACGAGGTGTATGTGGGTTTGGGATGGAATCCGTTCGCAGACTTTTCTGTCGGAGCCAATTTCGGATATGTATGGGGAAACTATGCCCAAAATATCACGCAGACTTTTTATGAAGACGGAACAGCCACCAGCGCAAGCAACGGGCTACGTCGACAAATAGAAGCTGACCTTTCTTCCTATAAAATAGATATCGGAGTACAATATCCCATTAAAATCGGCAAAAACGACGTTTTGACTCCCGGTATTACATACGGTATCGGACATGCAATCAACTCTCCTGCCCATTATTACAGTTATGTGGCCAACGGAGATACCACGAAATCCGTCATAGAAAAGGCTTTCGAATTACCCACATCTTTCGGAGCCGGATTGGCATTGGCACACAAAGAGCAATGGAAAGTTGGTTTGGACGTAACTCATCAAAGATGGGGAGAATGCCGTGTGCCTCAAATTATAAACGACAAGTTTGTCAGCACTACGGAAAACTATATGAACCGCACCAAAATTGTGATCGGAGGGGAGTTCCAACCGGACCGTTACAGCAGCAAATACTTAAGACGGGTACAATATCGTATGGGGGCGTCTTTTTCCACACCTTATTATAAGGTAAACGGACATAACGGCCCACGGGAATTCGGTGTAACGGCAGGATTCGCTCTTCCCGTATCCAACAATATCAATAACCGTTCCGTGGTCAATATCGCATTTCAGTGGGGCAGGTCCGTTCCTAGCGTATCATCTTTAATTACTGAAAACTACTTGCGTCTCAACGTCGGTATTACGTTCAACGAAAGATGGTTCATGAAATGGAAGATTCAGTAATGAGAAAAAGTAAGGTAAAGTCTACAACGGGATTGTCCCGTTTGACCCACATAACAGTCTCCGTTTGGGCGACTGTTATGCTTATTTTAATACTCTCGTGCTCTACGGAAAAATCAAACCACGCTCCGGCCGTAAACGAAAACGACTCCTTGCCTTTCATGCAATCATGGGGCATCTCGACTCTCATTTCAGACTCCGGAGTCATCCGCTATAAAATCACGGCAGAAGAATGGAATATCTACAATACGACCAATCCGCCGCGATGGACTTTCGTAAAAGGCATACTTTTGGAAAAGTTCGACTCCACGTTCCACATCGATTGGTTCGTGCAATCGGATACGGCATATTGCCACAATCAACAACTATGGGAGTTGCGCGGACGTGTGGTCATACGCAACCAAGAGGGTACTGTCTTTACTAGCGAAGAACTTTTTTGGGACATGGACCGTCATGAAATGTATTCCAACATGTTCATGACCATCCGGAAACCGGATGAATTCCTCCAAGGTTATAATTTCCGTTCCAACGAACAAATGACACGCTACTCTGTCAGCAACGCCAATGCCGAAACGCCTTTCAGCGACAGTGGCAGTTCATCCTCCAATGACTCGGTCATGCGTGCCGCTCCCACCAAACCCAATCAGCCATGACACTGACCATTATAGAAATCATCATCATACTGTTGCTCTCCGCCTTCTTCTCGGGGATGGAAATCGCATTTGTTTCTTCCAACAAACTTCGAGTTGAGTTAGACCGTAGCGATGCCAGTCTAACTTCCAAAATTCTGACCATATTTTATACACGTCCGAATGATTTCATCTCGACCCTTTTGGTCGGAAACAACATCGCGTTGGTCGTCTATGGTATTTTAATGGCAGGAGTGATCAACGAATTCGTCCTTTCTCCGATCCATTTAAACCAACACGAAGGACTGAACGTGGCTTTGCAAACCATCATTTCAACCCTAATCGTATTAGTAACCGGAGAGTTCCTTCCGAAAACGCTATTCAAGATAAACCCTAACCGCATGCTGAAGATATTCGCCGTTCCGGCGTTTATCATCTATATACTTCTTTATCCCGTATCCAAATTCACCAGTGCGCTATCTCGCGGCATACTACGCCTGATGGGACTTAAAGTAAACAAGAAAGCGTCGGAACAAGCTTTTACCAAAATAGACTTAGACAACCTGATACAATCCAGTATCGAATCGGCTCAAAATGAAAACGACATTACGGATGAAATCAAGATATTCCAAAATGCCTTGTACTTCTCGGAAGTCAAGGTTCGGGACTGTATGGTGCCACGGACAGAAATAGAAGCGGTGGAAATCAGTTCATCCATAGAAAACCTTAAAAACAGGTTTATTGAAAGCGGAAATTCCAAAATCATCGTTTACAAAGAAGACATAGACCATATCGTAGGCTTTATCCATTCATCCGAAATGTTCCGGAACCCGGCAGACTGGACTTTACGAATTAAAGAAACTCCCGTGGTCCCGGAAACGATGTCTGCCCAAAAGCTATTAAAGAAGTTCATGCAGCAGAAAAAATCTCTGGCTATCGTAGTAGACGAATTCGGCGGAACTTCGGGAATCGTAACGATGGAAGACTTAGTAGAAGAAATCTTCGGCGATATTGAAGACGAGCACGACAATACAAACTACATTGCCCAAAAGGTCGATGAGAATGAATACGTCCTGTCCGGACGGCTGGAAATAGAAAAAGCCAATGAATTGTTGGGATTGGATTTGCCGGAATCCGAAGAATATGTCACGGTCAGCGGACTGATTCTACACCAGTATCAAAGCTTTCCGAAACTGAACGAAATCATCAGATTCGGCCATTTCGAGTTCAAAATCATCAAGAATACAAAGACAAAAATAGAATCGTCGAATAACTAAATTTTAGCCCAACAGACATGAATATGTGCGAAGATTTTTGTATCTTCGTGCGCTTAAATCGTTTAAAGAAAATAATAAAAATAATAATCATTTAAATCAATGGCAACATTACAGAAAATCAGAGCTAAGGGGCCTTTGCTGGTCATCGTGATCGGTCTGGCTCTTTTTGCATTCATTGCCGAGGAAGCCATGCGCTCCATCCAGTCTGCTTCTAACGAAAGCAAGCAGCAAGTCGGCGAAATTTACGGAGAGCGGATTTCAGTACATGAATTCCAAAACTTAGTGGACGAATATGCGGAAGTTGTGAAGTTCACCAGTGGCAACAGCGCACTCAACGACCAACAACTCACTCAATTACGCGACCAAGTTTGGAACACATACGTCAACAACAAACTCATCGAGCACGAAGCTGAAGAATTGGGACTGACTGTCACTGACGCAGAAATCCAATCCATTATTTCGGAAGGCAACAGTCCCATACTGATGCAAACACCTTTCCGCAACGAACAAACCGGCCGTTTCGATGCCAATGTACTGAAGAAGTTCCTGACCGATTATGAAGGCATGAAAACCAAAAGCGAACAGATGCCGGCCGAATACATGGACTACTATAACAGTCTCTACAAATTCTGGATGTTCATTGAAAAGACACTCCGTCAGGAAAGTCTTGCGCAAAAATATCAAGTACTGCTGAGCAAAGCGATGTTAGGCAACAAAATCATAGACAAGGCCGCATTCGAGGCACGTACCAATGAAAGCGACATTATCATGGCAGCCGTGCCCTACTCTACCATCAATGACAAAGATATCAAAGTGGAAGAAAGCGACTTAAAAGCCAAATACAATGAGTTGAAAGAAAGATTCAAGCAAACAGCCGAAAGCCGTGACATTAAATTTATCGATGTTCAGGTCAAAGCCAGCGCAGCCGACAAAGCAGCCTTAGACAAAGATATGGCAGAAACAGCCACAGCTTTGGCTGCTGGAGGCGACATTGCTAAAATTGTCCGTGAGAGTGGCTCTACGATTAATTACAGTCCGCTTCCGGTCAGCAAGAACATATTCCCCAACGACATAGCTTCACAGTTGGATTCCATGGCTGTAGGACAGATGAAAGCTCCTTATTATTATGCCGGAGACAACACGATGAACATCATCAAGGTAATCAACAAGATTTCCGCACCGGATTCCATCCAACTTCGTCAAATACAAGTAGCAGGCGCCGATATGAATGCCATCCAAAAGACAGCCGACAGCATCATGACGGCATTGCGGGGCGGTGTGGCTTTCGATTCCATCGCCAAGAAATACAACCAGACCGGCGAGAAGACATGGATTACTTCACGTAATTATGAAGGTGCTCCTTTGGACGGCGACAACTTGAAGTTTATCAAAACCATCACCAATATGCCGGTAAATGCCACCGAAAAGATTGACTTTACCCAAGGATGCATCATCGCACAAGTGACAGACCGCCGTGCCATGATCAACAAATATGATGTGGCCGTAATCAAATGCCCGATTGAGTTCAGTAAAGACACTTATGCAAAGGCTTATAACGACTTCAGCCACTTCATCGCTTCCAATCCTACCCAAAAGGATATCGAAGCTAAAGCACTGAAAAACGGCTATAACTTACAACAATGAACATTATGTAGGAGGAGTAAGCAACACGCGTGAGGCCATGCGATGGATATTCAATGAAGACACCGAAATAGGCAATGTATCTCCTCTTTACGAATGTGGTGAGAACGACCACATGCTTGTGGCCATCCTTACCGGTATACACAAGGAAGGTTACCGCACGATGGAGGATATGAAAGAATATCTCACGCAAGAAGTCATCAAGGACAAAAAAGCCGAGATGCTGAAAGAGAAACTGGCTCAGACGAAGAGCATAGCAGACGCCATGAAAGTACAAGGTGCTGTAAGCGACACCATCAAGCACGTGACGTTCAGTGCCTCCGCTTTCGTAATGAAGACCGGCTCCAGCGAACCGATGTTAAGTGCCGTAGCCAGCAAAACAGCGGCCAATCAATTCGCAGGCCCGTTCAAAGGTAATGCCGGAGTCTACACGTTGCAGGTTATCAATAAGAACAAATCGGCCGAGAAGTTCGACGCTAAAAAAGAAGAAGCTCAACAAGAGTCTCTCAACATGCGCGCCATCAGCCGTTTTGCCAATGAACTGTATGAAAAGGCCGAAGTAAAAGACAATCGTTACCTCTTCTTCTAAGAAAAAGCAGAGACTTTACGACAAAAACAATAGAAACCTACAAGATGATATGGTCTTGTAGGTTTTTTTCGTTATATTTGTAGAGTAGACCTTTCTACCCATTAAAAAGAATATTATGGAAGATTTCAACTTACTGGCCCCTCTACTGCTGGCCATTGTCGGCTTGTTAGTCGGCGCTATATTAAAGTCCATACTGAAACGAACCGGTTTTCCCTATACCGTAGGACTGTTTGTATTCGGTTTACTGATAGGCCTCCTCAACCGTTTTCAT
>OHUP01000705.1_pt1 | contig 10221 bp, 9 predicted proteins | sample 1579221 | NCBI WGS metagenome assembly OHUP01 (sample SAMEA3882555, study PRJEB24775) | human gut metagenome | biome: human-associated habitat; feature: intestine environment; material: feces | place: Netherlands | collected 2009/2010 | reverse complement strand
CCGGAGGAAGCACGAGACTTCCCTATATTGATCAGTATCTGGCAAGTTATACAGGTTTTACCTTTAATCTGTCAGATTTTTATGAAACTTCGGCAGTTACAGGTCTGGAGAAAATAATCAGAAATAAAGAACTGCGTGAATGGGCAGTACCGGTTACGCAGAGAAAACTATAATTTTTAGGGGTGCATCAATGAAAAACCTGAAAAAGAAAGTACATTTTAGGATTAAATTAAAAAGTAAACATCTTCTGGTCATTATGTCGATCTTCTGCGTCAGCTGTATTGCTGCCACTTTTTCATCCGGCGTAACCACTGCACCGCTGCAGGATGCCGCCGGGATACTGATCGTTCCATTTGAAAACAGCATCAATCGGATCAGTTCAGTTCTGAAAGGAATGCAGGACCGTATGCGTGATAAAGAAGAAATCCTCAGTGAGAACGAAAATTTAAAGGCACAGATAGACAGTCTCACAGAACAGAACAATAAACTGATCCAGGATCAGACAGAATATGTAAGATTACAGCAGATGTATAATCTTGACCAGCAGTATACCGAATATCCAAAGATTGCTGCAGAAATCATATCCAAAGATCCGGGCAACTGGTATGATACCTTTGTCATCAACAAAGGATCAAATGACGGGATTCAGAAAGATATGAACGTTATTGCAGACGGCGGCCTTGTTGGACTTGTTGAGGAGGTAAGTTCCAATTCCGCTACTGTCCGCTCTATCATTGATGACTCCAGTTCCGTGAGCGCCATGACAGCATCTACCTCGGATACGTGTATTGTATCGGGTGATCTGCGCCTGATCAGCGACGGAAAGCTTGCCTTTTCCCAGCTGAATACAACCGACACGGTAGCTGAGGGCGAAAAGATTGTGACATCGAACATCAGTGATAAATACCTCCGCGGTATTCTGATCGGCTATGTCAGTGAAATCACCGAGGACTCCAATCACCTGACGAAAAAGGGATACATCATTCCTGTTGTGGATTTTCAACATATTCAGGAAGTTCTCGTGATCAAAGAATTAAAACAGCAGGGAGGAGAGTAAATGCGCAGAAAAATCACGCTTGCCTTTCTGATTCTGGCAGCTTTCCTGTTACAGACAACTGTATTTCAGTATTTTCAGATCGCGTCCGTAACGCCGAACCTTCTTCTGATTCTGACGTCCGCCTTTGGGCTGATGCGCGGAAAAAAAGAGGGACTGATGGTCGGATTTTTCAGCGGTCTGATGATTGATCTGTTCTACGGCAGCCTGTTTGGATTTTACGCACTGCTCTACATGTATATCGGTTATCTGAACGGCTTTTTCTGCAAAGTCTTCTATGACGATGATATTAAGGTACACATTGTACTGGTCGCTGCCAGCGATCTTGTCTACAGTCTGCTGATGTATGTGCTGCAGTTCCTGCTGCGCGTGCGCCTGCACTTTTTCGATTATCTGGCGCATATTATTCTGCCGGAAATGGTATACACGGTAGTGCTCTCCATTCTGCTTTACCGGCTTTTATTTATCATCAACCGTAAACTGACCGAAAATGAAATGGAAGGACAACAGTCGCCATGGCTAAGAAGATAAGAAAATTTTTCCGCAGACTCGGTGAAAACCGCACCCTATTGCTTGGTGTGGTTTTCCTTGCTATGTTTGCCGTCCTGATCGGAAGACTTTTTATCCTGCAGGTAGTGCATGGAGAAGAGTATGCGGATAATTTTGAACTGCAAATCACAAAAACCAGAACCCTTGAGAGTACAAGAGGAAATATTTATGACCGGAACGGAAAACTGATCGCTGGAAATAAGGTTTCCTACTCCGTAACCATCGAGGATAACGGAACGTACAACACGACAAAAGAACGTATTCTCTCTCTGAACGCAGAACTCTATCGTCTCTGTAAGCTGATTCGTGCAAACGGAGACTCGATTGACACCAGCACCTTCCCGATTGAAGTGGATGAGAACGGTGCGTTTGTTTTTAGAGGGAACGATCCGCGACCGTTTTCGTGCAGACATTTATGGACAGAAGAAAATCGACGATATGACGGCAGAACAGAAGAGTTCCAGTGCCGAAACGCTGATGACATTTCTTGCCGGACCGGACGGCTTTGGCCTGGATGCCTATTCTGACGATGAAAAATACGCATATTCTGCCAAAGATTTTGAAGAGTATGGTCTTCCATACCAGACAGACGAATCCGGAAATGCGGTCCTTTCTCTTTCAAATCAGGAGCGTCTGGAAATTCTGGTGATCCGCTATAAGATGAAACAGACGAATTATCAGAAGTATGTCCGCGTGACAGTTGCTTCCGGCGTCAGCAGCAATACAACTGCATCGATTGCAGAGAATGAAGATGTTCTGCAGGGTGTCAGCATTTCGGAAGATTCCGAGCGTGTATATTATGACGGAAAGTATTTTTCCTCTCTGATCGGTTATACGGGCCAGGCGTCCTCAGACGAGCTGACAGAACTGAATGAAGAGCTGAAGAGCCAGGGAAAAGAAGAAACGTATTCCACGGAATCCATCGTCGGAAAATCTGGTCTGGAACAGTATATGGAGACAATCCTTCAGGGAACCGACGGATCAGAAGAGATTATCGTTAATAACGTCGGAAAAGAGCTGGAAACGGTAGAGGGATCCCTGGTTGAGCCAAAACAGGGAAATAACGTCTATCTTTCGATTGATTATGACCTGCAGATTGCGGTATATAAAATTCTGGAACAGAGAATTGCCGGCATTCTGAAACAGTATCTGAGTGATGTAAAATCCGTTGATACCTCAACACTTGCCAATACGGATGCCGTTCCGATTCCAATTTACGATGTATACAATGCACTGATCGAAAACAGCACGATTGATATTTCCCATTTCTCGGCGGCGGATGCCACGGAGCGTGAGCAGCGGATCTATGCACTGTTCCAGCAGAAGCTCCAGCAGGTGCTTGCTGAGATTACGCAGGAACTGACCGTTGAAACAGCAACCGTTTACAACGACCTCAGCGATGAAATGCAGGAATATGAGACCTTCATCGTGGATAAGCTGCTTTCCAGTACGATGGGTATTCTTTCTTCAACAGCAATTGATGAGAAAGACGCCACCTATCAGGCATGGAATGACGGAACGATTTCTCTTCGTGATTATCTGACGTATGCGGCAAGCCAGAACTGGATTGATGTCTCAGCACTGACGCAGGATGATGCCTACCTGGATTCTCAGGAGGTTTATCAGAAGCTGACTGAGGTTATTCTGGACCGTCTGGCAAACAATACAACATTTGCAAAAAAGATGTATCACTATATGCTGCTGCAGGATATGCTCGATGGCTATGATATCTGCAATCTGATGTATGATCAGAACCTTCTGACGAAAGAGGATGACGATTATGCCGCTTATGTTGCAGGAAATATGACACCGTTCCAGCTTCTGTCCGATAAAATCGCCAAACTGGAAATCACCCCGGCACAGCTTGCACTCGATCCGTGTTCCGGTTCTGCTGTCATTACGGACCCGAATACCGGTGCTATTTTAGCCTGTGTTTCCTATCCTGGCTACGACAACAACCGCCTGGCAAACCAGATGGATACCGCATACTGGGCAAAATTGAATACCGATGAATCCAGCCCGCTGTACAACAAAGCAACCCAGCAGAAGACGGCTCCTGGTTCCACCTTTAAACCGCTGATGGCGGTTGCCGGATTAAGCGAAGGCATAATTACTCCGACTAGTACCATCAACTGCAACGGTCTGTTCGGGGAAGGACTTGTCAACGAATCTGACTATGTCCACTGCCATCAGTTGAGCGGCCACGGAGATCTGAACATTGTCGGTGCCATCCAGAACTCCTGCAACGTGTTCTTCTGTACGCTTGGATATCGTCTGGGACTCGATGAGAACGGCACCTTTACACAGAAGCGCTCTCTGGAAATGATCCAGAAATATGCCGATATGTTTAAGCTGGATGAAAAGACTGGAATCGAAATTTCGGAAACCGATCCGAATGTAACCGATTCCCTTCCGATCCCTTCCTCGATTGGTCAGGGTACCAACAACTATACGACGACACAGCTTGCACGCTATGTCACAACGATTGCAAATTCCGGTACGGTTTATAATCTTTCCCTTCTGCAGAAAGCAACGGATTCGGATGGCAATGACATCGATATGGGCGCAGATTTCGGCCCGACGGTAAATTCAGAAATGGATGTTGATTCCAGCATCTGGGATCTGGTACACGAAGGCATGCGAAAAGTAATCAGCGTATCCAATGCGACCATTTTCCCGGAATCCTGGCCGGTAGAGCTTTCCGGAAAAACCGGTACCGCGCAGGAAGACCGTACACGTGCAAACCATGGACTGTTTATCGGCTTCTCTCACTATGAGAGCAGAGACGATATTGCTCTTGCCGTCCGCATTCCGTTTGGATATTCTTCTATGAACGCAGAGTTGGTAGCTAAGGATATCTTAGATTATTACTATGGCCTCTCAGACGATATTCTGTCCGGTCAGGCAAACTCCAACGGTGTTGCAAGCGTGAGAGCAGACTAAGGAATTTTTCCGGCAGAAACGAAGCCTGGGAAGAAAGCTGCAAAAGAGAAAGGATGCGTTTTTAAACAAAGGTTTGGACGCATCCTGCGGCATGAAAATGCAGAACAGTTTTCAACAAGGAGGTTCCAGATGAGTGAAGTCATTGTAATTACATCAGGAAAAGGCGGCGTCGGAAAGACGACAACAGCAGCAAATATCGGAATCGGGCTGGCACAGCTTGGAAAGAAAGTTGTGATGGTAGATACCGACATCGGTCTTCGAAACCTGGATGTCGTGCTCGGCCTTGAAAACCGGATTGTCTACAATCTTGTGGATGTTGTGGAGGGCAACTGCCGGATGAAGCAGGCGCTAATCCGCGACAAACGGTACGAGCAGCTCTACCTTCTCCCGTCTGCCCAGACGAGGGACAAGACAAGCGTAACGCCCGAGCAGATGAAAAAACTCTGCGATGAATTAAAACAGAGCTTTGATTTTGTTCTTCTTGACTGTCCGGCAGGCATTGAGCAGGGATTTGCAAATGCAGTTGCCGGTGCCAATAAGGCAATTGTTGTGACTACGCCGGAGGTTTCGGCCATCCGGGACGCGGACCGCATCATCGGCCTTCTGGAGGCGCAGGATCTGAGGGATATTTCTCTTGTCATCAATCGTATCCGGCCGGATATGGTAAAACGCGGTGAAATGATGTCGGTGGATGATGTACAGGAAATTCTTGCTGTTCCGCTGCTCGGCATTCTGCCCGATGATGAGCAGGTAGTAATCGCCACCAACCAGGGCGAAGCGATCGCTGGAAGCGGTTCCAAGGCAGGAGAAGCCTTTACGAATATCAGCCACAGGATCCTCGGGGAGAGTGTTCCCTACTTGGATCTTGACAGCAAAAAGGGATTTTTCCGCCGCGTATTCGGGCGATAGGAGGGAACTGGTATGGGTTTATTTTCAGGCAGAAAGCCGCACTCCGGCCTCGTTGCAAAAGAACGTCTGTCCAATCTTTTAATGGCAGAACGTCTGAACTGTTCTCCGGCATCGCTTCAGATGCTGAAAAATGATCTTTCTGCTGCTGCAGGAAAATACCTTACCGTTGAGGCGGATGAAATTTCCGTCACCATTACACAAACAACCCCTGTCATACTGACAGCGAAAATACCATTGAAAAGAAACGAGGAGTATCATGTTAAGACGATATAAGCTGAAAAATTATAATTTCCGGCTGGTCATTCTTCTGATTGCCATCAGCATCATTGGTGTGCTTCTGATCGGAAGTGCAGACAGTGCAGACCAGAAAAAACAGGCCATCGGAGTCGTATTGGGCGTAGTCATCATGATTATTGTCTCTTTGCTTGACTATAGCTGGCTTCTGAATTTTTACTGGGTTCTTTACATCGGAAATCTGATGATGCTTGGCGTTCTTTATCTCGGCGGTTCTACCGCAAAAAACACGTTTGGTGCGACCCGTTGGATTCAGATCGGAAGCTTTCAGTTTCAGCCGACCGAGCTGTCAAAAATCTTTCTGATCATGTTTTTTGCGATGTTTCTGATGAAGCATGAAGAAGATCTGAATACGGCGAAAACCATTTTTACCGCGATCGGGCTTCTGATTCCGCCGCTCGTTATGATTTACCGTCAGCCGGATTTGAAAAATACGATTACGGTCATGGTTCTGTTCTGCTTTATGATGTATGTGGCGGGTTTAAGCTACAAAGTTATCGCCGTTGTTCTGGTTTCCGGTTCAGCACTGGTACTTGCGCTTCTGCTTGTCATTACGCAGGTGAATTTCCAGCTTCCGGCGGCTCTTGACAAGACGATTGGTTATCAGCTTGGGCGAATTCAGGACTGGTTAAGCGATGATGCCGACAACGCCGACGGCCGTCTCCAGCAGCAGAATTCCATTACAGCCATCGGCTCCGGAAAGCTGACCGGAAAAGGACTCAACAACAATAAAGTTTCTTCCGCAAATAAGGGAAAATTCGTTTCCCAGAACCATAATGACTTTATTTTTGCAGTGGCAGGAGAGGAGCTTGGTTTCTTTGGATGCTGCGGAATCATCCTGCTCCTGTTCCTGATTCTCGTCGAATGCATCCGGACTTCCCGGAAAGCAAAAGATCTGTCAGGAACGTTGATCTGCTGCGGTATGGCAGGACTCATTGCCTTTCAGAGCTTTCTGAATATCAGTGTTGCAACCGGAATCCTGCCGAACACCGGTACACCGCTTCCGTTCGTCAGCTATGGACTGACCTCCCTTGTAACACTTTACATCGGAATGGGGCTTGTCCTGAATGTCGGACTGCAGAACCGGGATTTTGTAACCAGAAACTATGAATTACTAAGGAGGAAAACCATCAATGAACATCGGATTGATCGCGCATGATGCAAAAAAAACGCTGCTTCAGAACTTGTGTATCGCCTACCGCTCGGTACTTGCCAAGCATACTCTTTACGCAACCGGAACTTCCGGCCGTCTGGTAGAAGAGGCAACCGGACTTAACGTCCGCAAATATCTGGCTGGACACGTTGGAGGCGTTCAGCAGATGGGTTCTCAGATTGAACAGAATGATCTGGATCTTGTGATTTTCCTGCGGGATCCGGAACAGCCGAAACAGCATGAGCCGGATGTCCATCGGGTCATTCGTCTTTGTGACATGCACAACATCCCGATGGCTACCAATCTTGCAACGGCAGAAATGCTGATCAAATCATTAGACAGAGGAGAAATGGACTGGCGTGAAATCTACCGGAGAAACGACTAATACTACAGAAAAAGAACAGAAACTGCCTGTAACGGAGAAAAACGGGACTGCTCCGGAAAAAACCGAACATATTTTAAACCGCCTGATCATCGGCGCGGGTGTCTGTGTTGCTGTTATTGCGGTTCTGATCGGTGTGAAACTGTACCGTCAGGACCGCCAGATGGACATTACAGAGCCGTTTGCGCGAAGTATGGTGCTTGCCTCCGATCCGCTTTCGGCAGAAAAACGGTTTCAGGCTGAAACGCTCTCTGCCGATCTCTGTGTCGGTGAGACGAGCGTACCGCTGAATGATATCTCGTTTTCTTCACAGGTAAAGGCCGGACTGTTTGATCTGGATCACAAAAAAGTATTGTTCGCGCAGAATATGTATGATCAGGTCTACCCGGCCAGCATCACGAAGATCATGACGGCTCTCCTTGCCATGGAATACAACCAGCCGGATACGCAGGTAACGATCACAGAAGAGGATCTTGCGCTGGAAGATGGATCCCAGATGAGTGGACTGGCCGTGGGCGATACGGTAACGATGGATCAGCTTTTCCATGCATTGTTGATTTATTCTGCCAACGATGCTGCTATGGCGATTGCCCGCCAGGTAGGCGGAAGTGTAGAGAATTTCGTTCAGATGATGAACGATAAGGCAGCTTCCCTTGCCATGACCGGTACGCATTTTGCAAACCCGCACGGTCTTCACGATGAGAATCATTACACTACTGCATATGATGTTTATCTGATGCTGTATGCTGCCTATCAGCATACGGAATTCCAGAATACGATGTCAATGTCTTCCTACACGCTGAACATGACGCATGCGGACGGTACGGCGGGAACGATCTATTTAAGCTCCACGGACAAATATCTGACCGGAGAGAAAAACGCACCGGAAAACGTGACGGTGCTCGGCGGAAAAACCGGAACGACCGATGAGGCCGGTTCCTGCCTGGCACTGGTATCCCAGAATGCATATGGAGAACCGTTTATCTCTGTCATTCTTCATGCATCAACAAAAGTGGAACTGTACGAGGACATGAACACTCTTCTTTCCAATATCAACTCCTGACGTAATCTTTTTGCAATCCCCCGGACGGCGTTTTTTCTGCCTCTCCGGGAGATTGTCGTATCCGTTTAGAAAAACAGAGCTCCTTTCCCTGCGAATTAGAAGATTTTTCAGAATTTTTTCATTTTACCATTGAAAACGTTGGTGAATTGTACTATAATTAAACCATGAACTTAAAGGTTTTTGGTGAAAATATCTTATTCTAATCTAAGGAGGAAACTGCTATGGTTCAATTAATTGTAGGCAAGAAGGGAAAAGGCAAAACAAAACAGCTGTTAGACAAAGTAAATGCAGAGGTAAAAACCGCAAACGGAAATATCGTGTATATTGACAAGAGCACAAAGCACATGTTTGAATTAAACAACAAAGTACGTCTGATTTCCGCAACCGACTATCCTCTGAAAAACAGTGATGAATTTATCGGATTTATCTGCGGTATCGTTTCTCAGGACCACGATCTCGCAAGCGTTTATCTCGACAGCTTCCTGAAAGTAGCAAAACTGGAAGGAGAGGACATCACAGATTGTGTTGAACAGCTGGAAGGCATTGGCAAGCAGTATAACATTACCTTCGTATTAAGTGTCTCCATGGATAAAGAAGAGCTTCCGGAAGGCATGCAGGATAAGATTATCGTTGCACTGTAACCGAAACTGTATTATAATAATTGCATAGCGACAAAACCAAAGGACGGCGCTTACGGCACCGTCCTTTTAGCGCATGGATTAAACAATAAAAGGAGCATACATTTTGTCTAAGCAGAAAAAGAACAGCCGCCGGCATTCGAGAATCCGTTTCCCTTTTCCGGCGTTGAATATTGGAAATATCATCTTTGGAGCCCTTTTTTTCTATATGGCAGTTTCACTTTTCTTTTACCTGACCGCCGATCATATCAAATCTTTTCAGGTTGTGCAGGGAACTTTATCCCGGAATGATACCTATACCGCATTCGCCATGCGGACAGAGAGCGTGCAGCTTTCCTCCGGCAGCGGATATGTTCAGTTCTATACCCCAAATGCATCGAAAATCAGCCGCGGAAGCGCTGTTTATGGGATTTCCGCAACAGAAAATGCCGATACCTCTGGTATTTCGGCAGATGCGGCAACGAGAACGTCGCTTCGTTCCTCGCTCGCACGTTTTTCTTCTGATTATGATTCCAGTTCCTTTTCCGGCATTTATCAGCTGAAAACAGAACTTTCCGCAAAGCTGCTTGCCGCTGCCGCTGAAAACGGAGATTCCTCATCACAGACGATATTTTATGCAGATCAGGACGGTGTTGTCGTCTACGGCAGTGATGGATATGAAAGCTATACGGAGGACAGCCTTACGCCGGAGCTTTTCTCTACGAAAGCCTCTGTGGTTTCCTTTGGTTCCGGCGCGCAGACGGAGCCTGGAAATGCAGTATACCGTCTGGTGACAGATGAGCAGTGGGAAATTGCCGTTCCGGTGACGAATAAGCAGGTCGTTACACTTTCCAATTTCAGTACGATAAAAGTTAAATTTCTGAAAGACGGAAAAACACAGACGGGAACACTGAATCTAAAGTCCATTAACGATCAGAACTATGCTGTCATTTCGTTTACAAGCGGGATGATCCGTTATGCGGAAGACCGTTTTCTTTCAATAGAGCTGGTCACAAACACTGGAAGCGGACTGAAAATTCCAAATACTGCCATCACGGAAAAAGATTTCTATAAAATCCCGGCGCAGATGCTCGTACAGGGCGGAGACAGCAATTCTTCCGGTTTCCTGCGGGAAAAGACCGATAAAAAAGGAAATGTCATGCTGGATGATAACGGACAGCCGGTGACAGAATTTGTAAACGCCACGATCTATGAGCAGGTCAATGATGAAAATGATAATCCGGTCGAATATTACGT
>OHUP01000702.1_pt1 | contig 10240 bp, 9 predicted proteins | sample 1579221 | NCBI WGS metagenome assembly OHUP01 (sample SAMEA3882555, study PRJEB24775) | human gut metagenome | biome: human-associated habitat; feature: intestine environment; material: feces | place: Netherlands | collected 2009/2010 | reverse complement strand
TCGATGACACCCGGGCCGAGGGGAAGCTCCCCCTCCACGACGGCGTAGTAGAGCTTTTCCACCCGTCCGGCCAGCAACGGGGCAGCGTAGCCGTTCTGCGCCGCCAGCACGAGGCCGCTGGTATCCTTGTCGATCCGGTTCACCGGGCGGAAGACCGGGCTGTTCCCCCGCTGAGCCACCCATGCCGCATAGCCGTTCGCCAGCGTGCCCAGCGGGTAGTTCAGGGTGGGATGTACGGCGAGGCGGGGCGGTTTTTCCAGCACGAGGGCAAAGGCGTCCTCATAGACGACGTTCACCGGGATGCCGCTCTGCGGCGCGACGCCCTCTCCCTCCGGCGGCAGCTCGAAGGAGATGACCTGCCCGGCCTCGACCCGGCGGTTGGCCAGAATGGGCACGCCGTCGGCAAAAAAGCCGCTGCCCCGGAACTTCACGGCCCGGGAAAGGTCGGCAGAGACGCTGCACCGGCGCAGAAAGCTGCGCAGCAGCGCCCCATCCGCCTCGGGCGGGACCTTGAAATAGAGCTTCATCTTCCCACCTCCAGCGCGGGCAATATATAGGATAAGTATATCAAAATTCTCTTTCTCTTGCAAATCTTGTTTTTTTATGGTATGATTGGGAGCGGAAAACGAGTGGAACATACGGCGGCGGGGCGGCTTTGACCGCTCTGAGGAAAGTCCGGGCCTCACAGAGCACGGTAACTGCTAACGGCAGCCGAGGGTGACCTCAGGGAAAGTGCAACAGAAAACAAACCGCCGCAGCAATGCGGTAAGGATGAAACGGCGAGGTAAGAGCTCACCAGCGCATGGGTGACCATGCGGCTTTGTAAACCCTACCGGAAGCAACGCCTATATGGGACGTACAGCGCTGCTCGCGTGTCCCGAAGGCGGCACGAGCCTGTCAGCAATGGCAGGCCTAGACAGATCGTCGTTTAATACAGAACCCGGCTTACGGTCTATCTCGTTTTCCCTTTTGTGTTTTGCGCTGTCTGCTGCTATGCAGGCAGCTTTTTTGTTGCAGCAACGTAAAAAGGTCAACATCCTCGCCCTCTCCGTCTGCTCACTGCGTTCGCATCCACCTCTCCCAAAGGGAGAGGCCTTGGCATGACGGCAAAGTTTCTGTTCAAAGTGCAAAGTGCGTGGTTTTGCCAGAGGCTCTCCCTTTGAGGAAAGACTCCCCCCGCTCCGGGGGAAGATGTCGCGCAGCGACAAAAGGGGGAATCTGGCATCGCGTAGCGATGACTGAGAGGGCGAGCCCGCCAACAAAAACACACTCACGTGATGTTTTATTACACGCAAAAAGAACCGTTGCACGCTTTTTTGTGCAACGGTTCTTTTTTAGATAGATCTCACTCAGTTCCCGCTGCCGCCAAGGATGGCGTCCAGCACGGTGGAAGCGGCGCTGTACAGCGAGCCTGCGGTCTGCTCTACCTGCTCCTGCGTGGGCAGGCTGACGGCGGGCGTCTCGGTGCTGCCGCCCTCGGCGGGGGTCTCCGGCTGGGGCGTCTCGGTGGCAGCGGGCTGCTCGGCGGGCGTTTCCGCAGGCTGCTCTGCCGGCTGTTCGGCGGGCTGCTCCGCAGGCTGCTCACCAGACTGTTCGGGCACGCTTTCCACCGGTTCTTCCACGATCACGCTGTCGGCGGGCGTCTCAGGCACAGAGACAGCGGCATCGGGGTCAGCGGTGGGGGTGTACACGTCCGTCTTTTCCGGGGTCTGGGTGGTGGAGCTTACCGTGCCCTCGCCGCCCAGCACCGCCGCGATCATCTCCTTGGCCTTTGCCACGGAGTTTTCGTCCGGTTTCATGACATAGAGCTTCTGCCCCTTGGCAGAGTAGCACTTGGTGCTGCTGCCGGAGGAGCCGGTAACGGTGTAGCTTTCAATGTTCCACTCTGCAAAATCGCTGAGCTGCATCCGCACCAGTGCGCTGATCTGGTTCTGGGAAAGGCTGGTGACGAAGCAATCGGCGGCAGAATCCATGATCTTGGAAAATCCCATCAGCAGCGCCGGAGACTTGATCTTGTTCAGCATGGCATCGATCACCTTCATCTGGTTGATGCCGCGCTGCACATCGCCGGTCTTAAAGGCGTGGCGCTCGCGGGCAAAGGCCAGCGCAGCTTTGCCGTCCAGATGGTTCCAGCCCTCGGCAAAGGTGGTGGGGTCGTAGTAGCCGGGGCTGCCCACCGAGGTGAACGCCTGATCGGAGTACACGTCCACGCCGCCCAGCGCATCAACGATGTTGATAAAGCCTGCAAAATTGATGCGGATGTAGTGCTGCACATCCACCCCGTAAAGGTTGCCAAGGGTGTCCATGCTGGTCTGCACGCCGTAAAGGCCGGCATGGGTCAGCTTATCCTTGCTGTTTGTTCCGGCAAGATCCACATAGTAATCGCGCGGGGTGTTGATCAGCACCACCTGCTTGGTCTCGGGGTTCACGGCGGCAAGGATATTCACATCGCTGCGGGCTTTTTCGGTCAGCTCGCCGCGGGTATCCACGCCGCTCAGGTACACCACAAAAGGCTCTTTGGTGATCTTTTTCGCCTCGGCATCGCTCAAAAAGCCGGTGGTCATATCGCCCAGCGCCGTTAGACCCTGCTGCGCCCACACGCAGCCCAGCGCCATGGCAGCACACAGCACCACCGAGAATGCCCGGGACACCGCGCCTGCAGTTTTGTACTCCTGACAGCGCTTGACCAGCAGCCACAGCAGTGCAAGCAGCGCCGCCAGCACCACCAGATACAGCACCGGCAGCATCTGGGTGCGCCATAGCTGCACCAGCGCCAGAACGCTTAAAATTGCCTGTACGATCAGCAAGATCTTCCCTCGTTTCGGGGGCTGGTATGCCCCATTTCCCCCGGACACCGTGGTGCGGGGGGTGTTTTGCTGCGGGCGGCGGGGCGGCGGAGCAGATTGCTCCGGCGGCAGCTCCGAGAAAAACGCGGCGCTGTCCACCACTACAGTAGCGTCCTGCTGCTCAGCCTTGTGCAAAAGACGATGCAAGGAACGACCGTCCTCCTTGCGGGAATGCTCGTTTTCGTCCAACATGAGAATACTCCTTTTTTAGCCCACCGGAACGATGGTCAGCACGGCGCGGGCGGGCAGGCAGGTGGCGGTCTGATCCTCCGCCGACAGCCAGCCAAAGCCCTCGCAGATGTGATCCGGGCAGGGCGATTCAATAAACCGCGCGCTGCCGTCCTTTACCTCTATGTGCACCGTATAATAACCGGTGTCCACACTGTAAGTCTCGTCCTTGTCCAGCGGAATGTCCAGCACGGCATTGTTGTCGCCGTAGATCAGCTGGGCAGCCAGTTTTCCGCCGGTGGCGCTGTGGCTGCGCACAGCCAGCAGTACCGCTGCGATGGCCAGCACCACCGCTGCAAACAGGATATTAGTCAAAAGCTTTTTGTTCTTCATAGCTTACTGCTCCCCGGGCTTGAGCTGCTCCAGCTCTGCCAGCCAAAGGGTGGCGCAGGCATCGCTAGGCATCCGCCAGTCGCCCCGGGGCGAAAGGGTCACGCTGCCCACCTTGGGGCCATCCGGCAGGCAGCTGCGTTTGAACTGCTGGGCAAAAAAGCGCCAGTAGAAGTTGCGCAGCCACTTGTACAGCACGGCGTCCGTGTACTCTGCCCTGCCCGCAAAGGCAGCCTTTGCCAGCCGGTAGATCTTTGCCGGGCCAAAGCCGCAGCGCAGCACATAATACAAGTAAAAATCGTGCAGCTCGTAGGGGCCCACCAGATCCTCGGTGATCTGTGCAATTTCGCCGTCCTTGGCGGGCAGCAGCTCCGGCGAGACCGGGGTAGCCAGAATATCCAGCAGCACATCGTGCAAAGCGGCGGTGGCGGCAGTCTCGGCTTCGTACTGCACCAGATAGCGCACCAGCGTTTTGGGCACACCGGCATTTACGCCGTACATACTCATGTGGTCGCCGTTGTAGGTCGCCCAGCCCAGCGCCAGCTCCGAAAGGTCGCCCGTGCCCACCACAAGGCCGCCGGTGCGGTTGGCAAGATCCATCAGCTCCAGCGTGCGCACACGCGCCTGCCCGTTTTCAAAGGTGACGTCCAGCACCTTTTCGTCCTGCCCGATATCCGCAAAGTGGCTGCGCACAGTGTTGGCAATGCGGATCTCCTGAAAGCTCACGCCCAGCTCCCCGCACAAAATTTCGGCGTTGCTGCGGGTGCGCTTGGTGGTGCCAAAGCAGGGCATTGTCACCGCCAGCACATCGGCGGCGGGGCGGTGCAGCTGCTTCATGGCGCGCACTGCCACCAGCAGGGCAAGGCAGCTGTCCAAGCCGCCGGAAATGCCAATGACCGCCGTTTTTGCGCGGGCGTGCTCCAGCCGCTTGGCAAGGCCGTCGGCCTGCATTTTTAAAATCAGCTCGCACCGGGCGGCGCGGCGCTGCGGGTCGCCCGGCACAAAGGGCGCAGGGTCAATGCGGCGGGTGAGCACCGTTTCCTCCGGTGCAAGGTCAAATTCCACCGTGACGTAGCCCTCGGCGCTGGGCTCAAAGCTGGTGTTGCGGGCACGCTCGGCTTCCATGCGCTGGCAGTCCAGCTCGGTCTCGGCGTGGTCGCCCGCAAAGGGCGCAGTCTCGGCAAGAATGCTGCCGTCCTCGGCAATGAGGTCGTGGCCGGCAAACACCATGTCGGTGGTGCTTTCACCGTGCCCTGCCGAGGCGTACAGGTAGCCGCACAGCAGCCGGGCGGACTGGTTTGCCACCAGTGCGCGGCGGTACTCGGCTTTGCCCACGGTCTCGTCGCTGGCAGAAAGGTTTGCAATGACGGTAGCGCCCGCCAGCGCGTGGAAGGTGGAAGGCGGCAGCGCGCTCCACAAGTCCTCGCACAGCTCCACGCCCAGCACAAAGCTGGGCATCTGGCGGCAGCGGAACAGCAGCGACGTACCAAAAAGCACCTGCTGCCCGCAGACAGTCACCGTCTGCACCTCGGTGCTGCCGGGGGTGAACTGCCGTTTTTCGTAGAACTCGCCGTAGTTGGGCAGGTAGGTCTTGGGCACGATGCCCAGCAGCTGCCCGCGGCACAGCACGGCGGCGCAGTTGTACAGCTTGCCGTGTACCAGCAGCGGCAAGCCCACCAGCGCCACGGTATCCAGCGTGCGGGTCTGCGCAAGCAGCCATTCCAGCGCATCCAGTGCGCCCTGCTGCAAAGTGCGCTGCAAAAACAAATCGCCGCAGGTGTAGCCGGTAAGGCAAAACTCCGGGAATACCGCCAGCTTTACCCCGCGCTGCGCGGCAGCTTGCAGCTGCGCCAGCACCTGCTGCGCGTTATAGGTGCAGTCTGCCACCCGCAAGGCGGGCGAAAAGGCAGCTGCCTTTAAAAAACCATCTTTCATAAGAGGATTTCACATCCTGTCTGTTTCAGTGTAGCCATAGTGACCCATGTTGACCATAGTATACCACAAACCGCATAAAACGGAAAGTAACAGTCTGGTAAAAGAAGTGTGAACGTGGGAAAACCCTCTCAGTCTCGTTTTTCCGGTTAGCGACTTCCCGGAGTGCACCCCTTCCGTCTGCTCACTACGTTCGCAGCCACCCGCTCCCCACTCTGTCGCTAACGCGACATCTCTCCCCGGCCGGGGAGAGTCTGTCCAAGGGGGACGGCTTTGGGCGGTGATAGCAAACTTTCCGGCTGCACCTAAGGCGCCCCCTTGGGGGAGCTGGCGAGCGCAGCGAGACGGAAGGGGTAAAAAAACACCCCCGCAGGCATAAGCCTACGGGGGTGTTATTATGCTAGTATGTTCCCTGCACCCCTAGGGGTACAGTCACGCAAGCATGATCTAGTCAGTTAAAACTGATTAGAAAGCGAAATCGCCATTCTTAACGAAGGTGCTCTCGGAAGCAGCGTTCTTCACGGTGCCGAAGCCCAGGTTGTAGATAGCAGCCAGGTTGCCAACAACGTTCAGAGCGATGTTGCCAGCACCCTTCAGGCCCCACTTGAACTTCTGGAAGCCGGTGGTGTCATCGCCCAGCTTGTTGGTGTAGTTGGTAGCCCAGATGTCGCCGAACTGCTTGCCGAAGCCAGCCATGCCAACGCCGGGCTTCCAGGTGCCGCTGAACATAGCGCCAACGGTGTTGGTCAGGAAACCGCTCAGGTACTTGTTACCGACCACAGTCACCATGTTCTTGCTGAAGTTCTGCCACTGAGCAGACTCCATCACGGGGGCCAGGTAGTCAGCAACGCCGCCACCGATAACGTAGGTCATTTCGTTCTCAGACACAGCAGAGAAATTTGCAGGCATCATCATAATGAATTACTCCCTTCAAAAATAGAAAAAATATTTTCGAACCGGTGTTTCCGGCTCAATCCTTACTAGGATGGCAATAATATACCACACTTTCCAGAAATGTTCAAGTACTTTTTTGAAAAAAGTGTAAAAACTGTGAAACCCAGTCCCGGCTTTTGTAGCAAATATGCACTGTTCATGCGGGTTTTTCTGGTGTGACAGTTTTTTTCGCAATTTTATGAAAAACTGGCTCTCAGAACCATAAGGCGGTGCTTTGCAATGAAAACAGTTGTTTTTGTGGACGAATTGCTGCTGGTAAACTTTGCCGCAGCCGCCGCGCTGCTGCTGGGCGCGGGGCTTTTGTGCGGGCGCAGCTGCACCGGGCTGCGGCTGTGCGCGGGCAGCGCGGCGGCTGCCGTAAGCACCCTTGCCCTGCTGGCGCCGCCGTGGTGCGCCCCGCTGGCGGTACTATATAAAATAGTCAGCTGCTGCTGCGTGGTAGCGGTGTGCTACGGCGTGCCCGGGGCGCGCAGCTTTGCCCGCCTGTGCGGGTGGTACGCGGCGCTGAACGGCGTGCTGTGCGGCGCGGTGGTGCTGCCCGGGGCGCAGGCCAACAACCTGAGCGTGCTTTTGCCGGTGCGCCCGGGGCAGCTTTTGCTCTGCTGCGCCGGGGTGTATGCGCTGCTGCGCGGGCTGCTGGCGGTGTTTGGACGCCCGCAGCGGGGCTGCTTTGCCGCCGTGCTGCATCTGGCAGGGGCGGCTGTGCCGGTGCAAGCTTACCACGACACCGGCTTTACCCTGCAGGACCCCCTTGCCGGGCGGCGGGTGGTGCTGGTGCAGTACCCGCCGGTGCGCAGCCGGCTGCCCGCGCCGCTGCAGGAAACCTTAGACAGCTGGTTTGCCGCCGGCACTGCCCCGCCTCCGGGGCTGAGGGTGCAGTTTGTACCCTGCGCCGCCGTTACCGGCCATTGCCTGCTGCCCGCCGTGCCCGCCGCACTGTGCTGCGGGCAGCGCCGCGTGCCCGGCCTGCTGGCGGCTTTTTGCGCCCCGGACGCCCCCGCCGGCGCATGGACGCTGCTGCTGGGGGACGATGTAGCGGAGGATGTGGGGGTGTAGTTTTACCCCCTCAAGCGCTAACGCGCCAGATTCCCCCTTTTGTCACCTGCGGTGACATCTTCCCCCGGCCGGGGGAAGTCTTTCCTCAAGGGGACGCCTTTCGGCGCTGCCGCAAAGTAAACTCCCTCAGTCATCGCTACGCGATGCCAGCCCCCTCTGGGATGGGGCCTTTGGCATGGCGGAAAAGTTTCCGTTAAAACCGTAACGTTTGCGGTTTCGCCAGAGGCTCCCTCCCCGAGGGAGCTGGCAAAGCCGCAAGGCTTTGACTGAGGGAGTTCCCCCTATCATACATATAATAATTATTGCACAGGAGGGATATCCATGTTGCAGTTTTTCCGGCAGATGTGGCAGCGGCTGTGGGGGCGTTTGCGCTACTGCGGCGCGGTGCATTATCTGGCGGGCGGGCCCAGCCTGCCCCCGCCCCTGACCCCCGAGCAGGAAAAAAACCTGCTTGACCGCATGGCCGCCGGGGACGCCGCCGCCCGCGAGGAGCTGATCACCCACAACCTGCGGCTGGTGGTGTATCTGGCCAAAAAGTACGAAAACAGCGGTGTGCCCGCCGAGGACTTGGTAAGCATTGGCACCATCGGGCTGATCAAGGCGGTAAACACCTTCACCCCTGCCCGCAGCATCAAGCTTGCCACCTACGCCAGCCGCTGCATCGGCAACGAGATCCTGATGTACCTGCGCAAAAGCTCCAACCGCCGGCAGGAGGCCAGCATCGACGAGCCTTTGAACGTGGACGGCGACGGCAACGAGCTGCTGCTTTCGGACATCCTTGGCAGCGATGCCAACGCGGTAAGCCAGCAGCTGGAGCAGGACGCCGAGCGCGCCGTGCTGCGCCGCGCCGTGGCAGCGCTTTCGGCACGGGAGCGGCAGATCATGGAGCTGCGCTTCGGCCTTACCGACGGCGTGGAGCGCACCCAGAAGGAAGCCGCCGACGCCCTTGGCATCAGCCAGAGCTATATCTCCCGGCTGGAAAAGCGCATCATCCACACCCTGAAAACCCGCCTTGAAAGCGAGTAGCCGCAGGTACAGCGCTTGACATTCCGCGTGGGAACGTGTATAATAAAAACACAAGAGGCGCTGGCCCGGCAAACGGCTAACTCCTTACCATGTTAGATCAAAAGAAAAATGACCGTTCATGATTGGTAGTCAGTGAGGCGGTCATTTTTTCTTTTTATCATCACTGTGTGATACAGTCCATGTGATCTGAAAGGTGATGTAGATTGCTCCGCCGAGCAGCGTGAGCAGCAATACGACCTGTTCAAATGTCATGACGCATCCCCCCTTCCCGCCCTTAAGCGTCCGGGGAGAATCGAGATTTCAAAGAAAAAAATTCGCTCTTACCCGGCACTCAGGTACCGGTAAGGAGCTAGCCGCCTGCGTTTGTGGGCACAGCGCCTGATGGACGGCTTGCGCCGCCAGTCACAGCATACCATAAAATTACAGATTTGTCTATAAAGCGTCCCTCTTTTGCGGAGGGGCGCTCAATTTTTTCCACGCATAGCGCCCGGCGCACAGAGCCATACTTCCGGTAAAGCTAAAAGACCGGGGGCGTTTGGATGTACAACAAGGTGGAGCTATGCGGTGTAAACACGGGGCAGCTGCCTGTGCTGACCGAAGCGGAAAAGCGTCAGCTGCTCACCCTTGCCCACGCCGGGGACAAAGCTGCCCGGGCGCGGATGGTGGAGGGCAACCTGCGGCTGGTGCTCAGCGTGGTGCAGCGGTTTGCCCAGCGGGGCGAAAACCTCGACGACCTGTTTCAGGTGGGGTGCATCGGGCTCATCAAGGCCATCGACAACTTTGACCCGGCCCAGCCGGTGCGGTTTTCCACCTACGGCGTGCCCATGATCATCGGGGAGATCCGGCGCTTCCTGCGGGACAACAACGCCCTGCGGGTCAGCCGCAGCCTGCGCGATGCCGCCTACAAGGCCATGCAGGCCCGGGAGACGCTGGAAAAGCAGCTGGGCCGGGAGCCCACCGTGGACGAGGTGGCCCGGCAGGCAGGACTTTCCCGCCGGGAGGTGAACGCGGCGCTGGAATCGGTGGTGGAGCCCATCAGCCTGGAAGAGCCCCTTTACACCGATGGCGGCGATGCCATGTATGTCATCGATCAGGTGCGCGACCCGGACAGCGAGGACAGCTGGATCAGCGGGTTGGAGTTCCGGCAGACCGTGGCCGGGCTGACCCCGCGCGAAAAGCGGATCATGGAGCTGCGCTACCTCAAGGGCGAGACCCAGATGGAGGTGGCGCGGGAGATCGGCATCAGCCAGGCGCAGGTCTCCCGGCTGGAAAAGGCCGCGCTGGAGCAGTTCCGGCACAAATAAACAGGAGAGCGGCACAGGCCTCCCTGCACCGCTCTCCTACTTTTTGTATTTGCGCCTGGTCGCCGCCCCGCCCCGCAGATGGCGCTCGGCCTTGTTGCGGGCCAGCACGGCCTGCACCCGGGCAAACAGGGCCGCATCCACGGCCCGCAGGCGGGTGGATACGTCCTTGTGCACCGTTGATTTGCTGCACCCGAACGCCCGGGCGGCTGCCCGCACCGTGGCACTGTGCTCTGCAATGTACTCTCCCAGCAGCGCCGCACGCTGCTCCGGCTCCACGTTCATCCGGTCACGCCTCCCCTGTTTGCGGTCTCCCTAAAAAATATGAGCCAGCGGCCGCCAATATGCCCGCCGGGGCTTGACATTTGGGCGCTGGCCGCTATACTGGGAGCTGGACATAAAAACAGGGGCGCTGAAAAGCTGAGATCCGCACCTGAGCGGAGTACCCTCGAACCTGATCCGGGTAATGCCGGCGTAGGTAGTTTGCGGAAAGGTCCACCCTCTTCACAAACGAAGCCCATGCGCCTGTCTTTTTGTGCAGGTGCATTTGTTTTTGTGTACTATTAT
>OHUP01000697.1_pt1 | contig 10329 bp, 7 predicted proteins | sample 1579221 | NCBI WGS metagenome assembly OHUP01 (sample SAMEA3882555, study PRJEB24775) | human gut metagenome | biome: human-associated habitat; feature: intestine environment; material: feces | place: Netherlands | collected 2009/2010 | reverse complement strand
CCTCTTTTACAATGGGATTGGGTGTGGTATACTGAATTCGTAAAATTGAAAACAGGGAAGGAGCAAAATGAAATGAAGATCCGTAAGGCAGAGGAAAGAGATATTCCCAGACTTCTTGCGCTGCTGGGGCAGGTATTGCAGATCCATGCAGAGATCCGACCGGATATTTTTATTCCCGGCACTACCAAATACACTGTCTGCGAACTGGCTGAACTTATGAAGCAGGAAGATAAACCCATCTATGTTGCCGTGAACGAAGATGATGTGTGTATGGGCTATGCCTTCTGTCAGATGCAGGAGCAGCCATTTTCTACGAATATGGTGCCCTTTAAGTCACTGTTCATCGACGATTTGTGCGTTGACCAGCAGGCACGGGGACAGCACATCGGAGAAAGCCTGTTTGAATATGTGAAGCAGCAGGCAAAAGAGCAAGGCTGCTATGAGGTGACGCTGAACGTCTGGGCAGGAAACACCTCGGCAGAACACTTCTACGAGAAAATGGGCATGAGGACAAAGGAACGGCAGATGGAATATATCCTGTGAACCGGGTAGCTTATCTGGTGGGGCACCACCATAGCCCGGAGCAGATCAACGAATACCGCCGAGGAGCTTTCCCAGTTGGGAGGCATCCTCGGCGGATTTTTTAGTTTATATAGCAGCTTTGCGGAGCAATGCGCCTGTTACCCGTATATTTTCCCCACGATCTTTCCGCGTGCTGCGGCGGGAATGTTGATCTGGTTCGAGTATACCGCATCGCAAGGCGACTGTCTATACTGATAGCCGGATCGTGGAAAAGTACAGGGATCAACTTGCGTAAATTTTCACGCAGATTGGCCTCTCTTTTTTACACAGCCAATGCCAATTAGCGCTTGAAATCGAAACGCTGCGCAAGTATACTATACTAGTTATACTGTACAAGCTTGATCACAAATCAGTATGCCAGTTGACCATAAAAGACATACCAGAATTGAAGCGTGCGGCGGGATCAAAACCCTACGAGGATGAAAATGAAATTCGATAGAAGACTTACAGATGAAATCTACACTTCCGATACGGTAAGGCTGGGAAAAGATGCATTTCAGGCCATGCAGGAGACGATCTATCATAATGGCGGTGTCGGAACCATTACCGGGTACTATGATGCCGAATTGTCGATCCTGTCGGTCAGTGATCTGTTGCTGCATAATCTGAACCACAGCTATGCATCCCTGATGGAGCAGACAAAGGGTTCGCTGAAGAATCTTTTCTATAAGAAAGATGCCGCATTCCTTGACAATGCACGCTTTTGTCAGCTCCAAGGCGAAGGGGAAGGCCGGATCCTTACAGCAGATGGCTCTCCAGTTTATGTGCGTCTCTACAAAAAAGATGCAGTCGATACGGATGGAACACCGATCTGGATCATGTCAGTACAGATGAACTGGGCGTATGAGAACCTTGCGCTGGTTAATGAATCCATCCATTCTGCACTATGGTATTTTGAGTGTAATGAAAACGGTGAGATCGTTCATGTGAACTGGAGCCATGCGTTCCGGCAGATCCTTGGTTATCATGACATTCTGGATTTTCCGAACAAACTGGATTCGTGGTCGAACCTTCTGCACCCGGAGGACTATGACCGGGTAATGCAGCTGCTTTTGGAAACGATTGCGGACAAAACCAATACTACAAAATATAATGTTGAGTACCGACTGAAAATGCAGGATGGCCAATACCACTGGTTCCGGGCATCGGCGGAGGTGATACGCCGTCTGGATGGCTCGGCCAATCGAATTGCCGGAATCATCAGCAACATTGACGCGGAAAAAAGAAGCCGGATGCAGGCGCAGCGGGCAGCGGCATTTCACCGTGCATTTACCAGCGCAAACCTCTGCGAATACTATGTAAATCTGGAAAAGAACACCTTTGATACTTTCAAAGTGGAGCCCTCTTTGATGACGGCCTTTGAGCAGAACCACACATGGGATGGACTGGTCAGATTCTTTGTGGACAACTATGTGGTTGAAGAGGACAAAAAGTCTGTAACGGATTTCTACAATCGCGCCTACATCACGGAAAAACTAAAGGGGCTTGAGACGGAGCTGCGTCAGGAGTGCCGCATCGTTCTGGATGGGGAGGAACGATGGGTCAGCAACGTGGTCATGCGCGGCGAGATTGAAGATTCCGAATATGCGATGATTTTTCTGCGGGACATCACAGAGTCCAAAGCAGAGACGGCACGGCGGATGCAGATGGCCTCAGATAACGCATCGATGGATCTTTTGATCAAGAGTATGGTGCGTCTGCTGGACCGCTTTGTCGTCTGCGATCTGGAGAATGACCGGTACCGGTTCTATAATCTGCAAGGTGAAATGATATACGCGCCGATCGGAACCTACCATGATTTTGTGGAGCAGGTGGCTGTAAGGTATAAGACGTTGGAGCCATTGGCGGCGATAGACGCATTGTTCTCACCGGAAAATATCCGAAAGAATCTGCAGGGCGAGAACGACATCTACAAATTTGAATACTGCTCCATAGACGAAAACACCTATAAGATCGGTTCCTTCATTCCGCTGGAGTGGGATGGCACAAAGCTGGTCAAAGCACTGTTGGCATCTATGGATGTGTCACAGGAGAAAAAGGCCGAGATCGAATCCCATAAGGCACTGAAGGATGCGTACCGGGCGGCGGAAAACGCAAGCCGCGCCAAGACAGAATTCCTCTCCAATATGTCCCATGATATCCGTACACCGATGAATGCAATCGTTGGCTTGACCGCCATTGCGGGTGCGAATATCGAGAGTCAGGACAGGGTGGTCGAGTGCCTTGGCAAGATCACAAAGTCGAGTCGTCATCTGTTGGGACTGATCAATGAAGTGCTGGATATGGCCAGAATCGAGAGCGGGCGAATAAGCCTTGCCGAGGAGGATTTCAGCCTGCCGGAGCTGGTCGATAACCTGCTCACCCTCACAAAACCGGCAATCGACGAGCACCACCATCAGCTCGAAGCCCATGTTGAGCACATCGAGCACGAAGCTGTCTGCGGCGACAGCCTGCGCATCCAGCAGGTCTTTGTGAACCTGATGAGCAACGCCGTCAAGTATACCCCGGATGGAGGAAACATCACCCTTACGATCAAGGAAAAACCGAACGGCTTCTCGGAGCTTGGCTGCTACGAGTTTTCCATCGAGGACAACGGCATCGGTATGACGCCGGAATTCCAGAAGATCATGTTCGAGCCGTTCAGCCGGGCAGACGATCACCGGACGACCAAGGTGCAGGGCACCGGTCTTGGCATGGCCATTGCAAGAAACATCGTCAACCTGATGAATGGTGACATTCAGGTCGAAAGCGCTCCCAACAAGGGAACGAAGATCACGGTCACGGTCTATCTGAAACTTCAGGAGAACGAGAAGGAACAGGAAAAAGAACTGCTCGATCTGCCGGTACTGGTCGTGGACGATGACAAGACCTGCTGCGAAAGCACCGTTGCAACCCTTCAGGAGATCGGCATAGCGGGCGAATGGGTCCTGACCGGCAAGGAAGCCGTGGAACGCTGCGCGGCGCGGCACAAGACCGGCCGCGACTATTTTGCGGTGATCCTGGACTGGAAGATGCCGGAAATGGACGGTATTGCAACCGCCAGAAAAATCCGGGAACGGGTAGGAGAAGATGTCACGATCATCATCCTGACTTCCTTTGATTTCAGCGAGATCGAAGAAGAAGCCAGAGCAGCGGGCGTGAATGCGTTTATGGCAAAACCACTGTTCCGTTCCCGTCTGACGGCAACTCTGCGGCAGTTTACATCCGGGAAGAAGGAGAAAAACGCCCGGAACTATCTGGAAGACTTTGCGAAGGAAAACTATGCGGGTAAGCGGATCCTTCTTGTGGAAGATAACGAGCTGAACCGTGAGATCGCAACCGAAATTATAGGCATGACGGGCGTGACCATCGACAGCGCCGAAAACGGAAAAATTGCAGTCGAAAAGGTGATGGAAGCGCCAGAAAAGTGGTACGATCTCATTTTTATGGACATCCAGATGCCCATCATGAATGGTTACGAAGCCACTGCTGCGATCCGTGCGCTTGCCGGCAGCCGGGGCAAAGTGCCCATCATTGCCATGACGGCAAATGCCTTTGCCGAGGACGTGCAACTGGCAAAGAACACCGGCATGAACGAGCATATCGCCAAACCGCTTGATTTGAATAAGCTGAACGATGTGCTGAAACAGTGGCTGTGATCTGTGCATTGCAGTAAGGCGCGTGATACTGTTGACCGGGCAATCAAAAAGCATGAAATGAAGAACGCCGAGGAATCCCTTCCCATGTGGGAGGAACCCTCGGCGTTTGTATAGGCGGACGCACTGCTTGCTGGTACAATGATGTTTCTTTTTGAGTCGGCTTATCTGTCTGTTTGTTAAAATTCATGTTGTGGTTATGCATTCATAAGTGTGGTGCTAAAGATTTATGGCAGTAGCACATTGCTTTTATACAAATAAAAGTGTACAATAATAACAACTTTGCAAGCAATCCCCTTCAAGGAATCAACTGGAACATGGGTGGAGACTGTACCTGTTAAGCGGAATTGTTTGAATGAATTCAATTCAACCTAAAAGACAGTTGCTCATTTGTGAGTAGGAGGAATATATGATGTTTGATTGTGGTTTACAGAATATTTTCCGGCTGAAAAACGGACAGTCCCGTTCCATCAACTGGGAAAACCGGAACGGAGAAAAAGGAAAAGGCGGCATGGCATCCAGCGATCTTGGTCCGTCCAGAAAAGGTTCCCCGTGTATCCCGAAAATAGAAGCAGGAGAGACCGTAACACTTGGTGAGATCCAGGGAGAAGGCATCATTCAGCACATCTGGATCACCGTCACAGACCGTACCAGTGAACGCAACCGCTATGTTCTGCGGGATCTTGTTCTGCGCATGTACTGGGACGATGAAGAATTTCCATCCGTTGAATGCCCGCTTGGCGATTTCTTCTGCTGCGGCTTCGGTGTTTCCTACCAGGTAAACTCAGTCCCGATTGCTGTCAATCCGACCCGTGGTTTCAACAGCTATTTCCCGATGCCGTTCCGTAAAAACGCCCGTATTACCATTGAAAATCAGTGTGATGAGCCGATTCCGGCCTTCTTTTATCAGATCGACTATTGCCTGACAACGGTTCCGGAGGATGCTGCCTATTTCCATGCCCAGTGGCGTCGTCAGCGCATAACGGAAAAGGCAAAAGACTACGTTGTCCTCGACAATATCAAAGGGAAAGGCCAGTACGTTGGAACTTATCTTGCGCTTACCAGCCTCGAACGCTACTGGTACGGAGAAGGTGAGATGAAATTCTACATCGATGGAGACAAGGATTATCCAACCATTTGCGGAACCGGAACAGAAGATTACTTCGGCGGTGCCTGGAGCTTTGCAACACAGCAAAATGGCCAAACCGTTGAAAATCAGTACTGTACTCCGTATCTTGGCTATCCTTACTACTCTAGCCACGATACCTTCCTTCATAATGATTACCACAATGATGATCAGATGCCACAACGCAGTTTCTACCGCTGGCACCTTCTTGATCCTATCCTTTTTGAGAAGGACCTTAAGGTAACTCTGCAGCAGATTGGTGTCAGCCACGGAGGTCTTTTTGAACGTCAGGATGATGTCGCTACCACAGCTTACTGGTACCAGACGCATCCTCATGTACCATTCGCGCCACTCATGTCCAGAAAAGAGCGCTGGCCAAGATGATTTTTGACGCTTTTCCTATTTTATATGTTTTATGACTTTGCATATCGGCTGCAAGAGTCCGTTCCGAACAAATCCGCTTCCAACGAATTTGTCCGGAAACGGGCTCTTTCTTTTTTATATGGTATTCAAAAAGCGATCCGGATTACAGAGGTCCGTCTTTTCACAAAGCTTTCACATTTTCCGTCCATTCTTTAAGGTTCCTTTAAAGTTTTCTCATTATACTTAAAAGTGTAAAAAACATTTCCGGAAGTAAATCAAACGAAAGGATCAATCGATTATGATGCAAAGCCAACAGATTCCCATGACCTTCCAACGGTATGAAACAAAATACATGCTTTCCCCGATCATGGCTCGCAAGCTTCGCAAGAGCCTTCCGGGTCATCTGCAGATGGATGAATACGGCCTTGATACCATCTGCAGCCTCTATTACGATACCCCGGATCACCAGCTCATCCGCCGTTCGCTGGAAAAACCCGTCTACAAAGAAAAACTGCGACTCCGCAGTTATGGTCCGGTCAAAGAGACCAGCCCCATATACGTAGAACTAAAGAAAAAATATGAAGGAATCGTCTACAAACGTCGCGAGCGCATGATATTATCAGAAGCGGTTCCCTATCTTGCGGGAAAATCAGAACCGGGCTTCGACAGCCAGATTCTCCACGAAATCACTTGGTTTCGCAACTACTACCGGGGGCTTGCTCCCGCTATGTACATCGCCTACGACCGCATCGCCTGCTTCTGCATGGAAGACAGGAACTTTCGTGTTACCTTAGACACCAATATCCGATGGCGTACCGACAATCTGTGTCTTGACGGTCCAACGGAAGGAACCAGGCTTTTAGAACCAGGCTGGTATCTCATGGAGGTGAAAACACCAGGTGCTGTGCCCCTATGGTTCAGCAAAATTCTGGATGATCTTGCAATCTATCCGGCATCATTTTCTAAATACGGCTTTGCCTATCAGATCGAAAATCAGAAAGCATCAGAAGAAAAAGAAGAAGAAAAAGCTTTCATACCATTCACAGATATCCGGCAAACCGTATCAAAAACAGCATTCTGTTAGCTGAATCAGGTAAGTCCTCTGCGGCCATTGCGAAAAGCAAGAAGCAGTGGGTGGACTCACAGCTTGCGAAAAGCCTTTTTCAAACATAATCTGCTTCACAAAAAAGAAAATGTAACTATTCAGAGCCATGCAAAATAGAAGCAACATCGCGATGTAGCGTAAGCGGAATCGAGATGGGGCTCTGAATAGACAAGAAAATAAAAAAATTCTGGGAGGAATTTGCTATGCTTAACACAATATTCAGTTCCGTTTTTACAGAAACAACCGCCGCCTTCACCTTTGGTCAGTTCCTTGCCTGCACAGCAGTGTCTCTGATTCTGGGACTGTTGATCGCTGCTGTTTACAGGTACAAAAGCGAATGCACCAAAAGCTTTGCTGTCACGCTTGTTCTGATGCCTGTGATCGTACAGATGGTGATCATGCTCGTCAATGGAAATCTTGGAACCGGAGTCCCTTGATTATACCAGTGTTTTTGACGATATCTTTGCCAGGTATCTGACCCGTTGCGAGCTTGTACAGGTAAAAACCACGAATATGGGAAGTCTTTTCAAGCTGGAGTATCGCATCGTATTCCGCGAGGAAGGCGAAGAGAAAAACATGATTGACCAGCTCTGCTGCAGAAACGGAAACCTTGAAATCCTGTGCAGTCGTGCGCAGACCGGAAGGGAGGAATTATAATGAATCGAAACAGAAAGAAAAAAAACAGAAAAAAAGAGACCGGCGCAGTCGTCAGCCTGCTTCTTGCATCATCGCTGGCCTTCGGCGGATGCGGCACAGCAGTGACATCTTCCAGCTCTGTAAATGCCGAATCTGCCCGTACAGAGTCAACCGGCGAAACATCTGCCGACAACGCGGCGGCCACATCAGAGAGCACAGCTTCGGAAAATGCAATGGAAAGTGCTTCCGATATTAATTTTGACCTGGAACTGACCGAATCCACTATCGACACCGAATTCACAGACCGTGAGAAGAGCGGAAGCTATAAAGCATCAGAAGCCGTAAAAATTACACTTAATAAGACGACAGCTACCGTCTCCGGCAGCGGAGCCAAAGCAGACGGCAGCACAATTACCATCACGGAAGAAGGTGTTTACGTCGTAAGCGGAACACTTGAGGATGGCCAGATTATCGTAGATGCATCCGATTCCGACAAGGTTCAGATCGTACTCGATGGAGTCCATATCAACTGTGAGACAAATGCTGCCATCTACGTTCGCGAAGCGGACAAAGTTTTCATCACGCTTGCTGAAAACAGCAGCAACGCGCTTGGCGGTGGAAACGAGTACACTCAGATTGACGACAACACGGTAGACGGCGTTATCTTCTCCAAATCAGATCTTGTCTGCAACGGGACAGGAAGTCTGACCATCGAGGCAGACTACAAGCACGGGATTGTATCCAAAGATGACCTTGTGATTACCGGCGGAACCTACAAAATCGCCGCTGCGGACAACGGGATCACAGCCAAAGATCAGATTAAAATTCTGGATGGAAGCTTTGACATTGATGCTGCAAACAGTGCAGTCAAAGCGAAAAATGCGGATAACGCAGAGCTTGGAAATATCTATATTGCCGGTGGAATTTTTACGATCGAGGCGGAACAGGACGGCTTCCATGCAACCGGCAGCATTGTTGTCGATGACGGAACCATCACCGTAAACTCCGGTGATGACGGTTTCCATGCGGAGCTCGACACCATCATTCGTGGCGGAACGATCCTTGTTGAAAAAAGCAACGAAGGCCTGGAAGGAAAACGCGTCGTGGTCAACGGCGGTGACATTACCATAAACGCCAGCGACGATGGCATCAATGCCGCAAATTCCGGCGACGATGGCGCCAATGCCACAAATCCTGGCGCCAATGCTGCCGGCTCCGGTGACGATGACAGCAATGCCGCAAGCTCAAACGACGATAGCAGTGCTGTCGTAAACTCCGGTGATGATGGCAGCATATCCGGTGCGGCAGACGGAAAGGAACCTTCGCAAATGCCGCCTGATACAGAAAACGGCAGCGATAGGCAGCCATCACAGGACTTCGATCCGGAGAACGCTCCGTCTGACGGAAATGCGCCGCAGGACTTCGATCCGGGGAATGCTCCTTCTGACGGCGATGCTCCACAGATGATGCAGGGAGGCCCCGGCGGCGGGGGAAACTCTGAGCTTTACATTAAAATTGCCGGCGGAACCCTGACCGTATCCGCCGATGGTGATGGTCTTGATTCCAACGGCGGTCTTCTCGTGACCGGCGGAACTACGATCGTGTACGGGCCGACCAGCGATGGTGACAGTGCCCTCGATTACGACGGAAGTGCAATTGTGACCGGCGGAACCTTAGCTGCTATCGGCAGTGCCGGCATGGTAGAAAGCTTTGACGAAGCTTCCACCCAGCCCGTTGTCACCTATTACTGTACGGAAACCAAGTCCGCTGACACTATCATCACACTGACAGACAGCGATGGAAGTGCCCTCTTCACGGTCACACCCGAAAAAGCCTACGCCAGCATCGTTTTGACCTGCCCAGAAATGAAACTGGACGCAACGTATACTCTGGCTGTCGGTACCGACAACGAAGAGATCACCCTCACGGACATCATCACCACCGCCGGAACCCGGTCTGTTAAAACGATGAGCGATCCCGAAGGTGGAAAAATGCCAAATAACAGCGATAACAAAGGAACTCCGCCTTCAAAACCAAGCAACACGGCTGAGTGAACCGTTATAGTTCATTCAGCACCGGAACATTTGCTGTTCCGGTGCGTAAGAAAGTGATTCTACTCATGATTCTACCGTGGCTGTCTTCCTACTTCCAATTTGCCGTATTCTGTGCTAAAATAACCTCACAAGAAAAGAGGTAGAAAAATCATGTATGATAAACTGACCGAAAACGATATTAAAAAAATGCAGGAAGAAATCGACTACCGCAAACTGGTTGTCCGTCCAAAAGAACTCGAGGCTGTAAAAGAAGCCCGCGCTCAGGGCGACCTCAGCGAAAACTTCGAATACAAAGCCGCCAAACAAGACAAAAACCGCAACGAAAGCCGCATCCGCTACCTGGAAAAAATGATCAAAACCGCCCACGTTATTTCAGATACCTCAAAGGACGATGAAGTTGGCATCAACAATACCGTTCAGGCTTACATCGAAGAAGATGATGAGACAGAAACCTACAAACTTGTCACCACCGTTCGTGGTAATTCTCTCAAAGGATACGTCAGTATCGACTCGCCATTAGGAAAAGCCATTCTGGGTCATAAAGTCGGCGACCGCGTCACTGTAAAAGTAAGCGATGCCTATAGTTATGATCTCATCATCAAATCCATCGAAAACACTGCGGATACCGATGATGAACTCCGCAGCTATTAAAGGACAGAAAGAAAGGAAAATACCAGTCATGGAAAAAATTGCAAGCTTTACGATCGACCATATCAAACTTAAACCAGGCGTCTACGTTTCAAGAAAAGATCACGTGGGTGACAGCGTCATCACAACCTTTGACCTGCGCATGACATCTCCAAACGATGAGCCTGTTATGAATACCGC
>OHUP01000690.1_pt1 | contig 10408 bp, 7 predicted proteins | sample 1579221 | NCBI WGS metagenome assembly OHUP01 (sample SAMEA3882555, study PRJEB24775) | human gut metagenome | biome: human-associated habitat; feature: intestine environment; material: feces | place: Netherlands | collected 2009/2010 | reverse complement strand
CGTCGGTTTTTCAGGGAAATTTTCCGCCGGAGGCTGATGAATATCATATTCGCCAGTGCGACCAGTCCGATCCCGCCGATCTGTATCAGGCACAGGATAACCGCTTTTCCAATGGGGCTCCACTGGACTGCCATAACAACTGTGGAAAGTCCTGTCACACATACGCTGGTCGCCGCTGTAAAAACAGCATCCGGGAAGGTAACAGCCTGCCCGGGTGCACTGCAGAACGGCATCCACAAAATAAGTCCACCTACAAAAATCACCCCCGCAAAGCCGAGGGCAATTATTTGTGACGTATTCAGTTTATGCAATCCGTCTGAAACTTTTTTTAAGTTCATAAATATCTTTATTTTCTGTAATTATGAGAAAGAGAATTGCAGACCTCCCACATGTAGGAATCTACATTCTTCTGCATTGCAAGAGCCTCATTGATGTCGAAATCAACAAACTCACCATGACGGTATCCAACCACACGTCTGCGTTTTCCGGCAACAAGAAGATCTACTGCAAGAGCACCCATCATGGACGCATATACACGGTCCTTACATGTCGGGCTTCCACCACGCTGCATGTGACCAAGGATCGTTGCACGTGTCTCGATACCTGTTGCAGCCTCGATACGCTTCGCCATAGCCTCTGAATGGCCGATACCCTCAGCATTTACGATGATATGGTGTTTCTTGCCTTTCTTACGGCTCTCTACGATATTGTCAATAAGCTTCTGCTCATCGTAATCATATTTCTCCGGGATCAGGATATCCTCAGCACCGTTTGCGATACCGCACCATACTGCAAGGTATCCGGCGTTACGTCCCATAACCTCGATGATACTGCATCTCTCATGGGATGTGGATGTATCACGTACCTTGTCAATAGCTTCCATAGCTGTATTTACAGCAGTATCGAAACCGATGGTGTACTCGGTACATGCGATATCAAGGTCAATAGTTCCCGGCAGGCCAATGGTATTGATTCCAAGGTTCGCAAGCTTCTGAGCACCTGCGAAGGATCCGTCTCCACCGATAACAACAAGACCGTCGATTCCATGCTTTCTGCAGATCTCTGCAGCCTGCTGCTGTCCTTCCTCTGTTCTCATCTCTGCACATCTGGCAGTATAAAGAATTGTTCCGCCTCGCTCAATCGTATCGGAAACGTCCTTTGCTGTCATATCTCTGATCTCTTCATTTAAGAGACCGCTGTATCCTTTATAGATTCCCTTTACGTTCAGTCCGCTGCTTAATCCTCTTCTGACAACAGCACGGATTGCAGCATTCATTCCAGGTGCGTCACCGCCACTGGTCAAAACGCCGATCGTTTTGATTTTGTTCTCTGCCATATTGTTATCCTCCATCTTATGAAACAACCTATTGTAATACACATATTCGGGTATAGTTTATAGCATTTTTATAAGTTTTTCAATACTCTCTCCACAATTTTAACATTGGAACTTCCATATTTTTTACACATGCGCTCCAGCCAGGAATCCTCGATATGGACCTGATAAGCAGGGGGAAGTTTCTTCATTGCCTTGACATCTTTGAGATAAATAACCACCGTGCTGTTTCCTCTGGATTCCATCAGATCGTCTACCAGACCGGTCTCGGCTTTTGCGTACTCTTCCCGGCTTTCAAACTGGAGCCACAGTTCTCTTGGCATATCATCAAAAAGACGGACCTTTTCCAGGATCAGCTTGCTGGCTTTGTCGTCTTCTGCGGATACTCTTCCCTGAATAAAGAGCCGGGCATCTTCATTCAGGAACATCTTCCACTGTAAGGAACGCCATTACCTTATTATTCTTTGTATATTTTATGGTTTTATCCGTGATCATTCCACCCACGATCACTTTCTGGTTATCGTAAACCTCCGGTATCCCTGTTTCATCATCCGGCTGAAAATCAGAAGTTTTTGCAGAGATCATTTTTTCCATCATATTCCGGTAACGCTCCAGCGGATGACCGCTGAGATAGATGCCGAGAACTTCCTTCTCAAAGGCCAGTATCGTCTCCTTCGGATATTCTGCTGCCTGCGGCATACGGATCTCAAATTCCTTTTTATCTTCTTCAGGCGCAATATCAAAAAGACTCAGCTGTCCCGCCATGGTATGCTTCTTATCCTGGTTGATACTGTCTATGATCTGCGTATAAACCGTCATTTTCTGATTCCGGTTTCCCTCCAGGCAATCCAGCGCTCCGGCCTTGATCAGATTTTCCACAACTCTCTTGTTGATCTGGTCGATATTTCGCTCAATAAATGTTTTCAGGGAGGTATATTCTCCGTGCTCCTCACGCTCCCGCACAATCCCCTCGATTACCGGACGGCCGATACTCTTGATGGCAGAAAGTGCATAACGAATGGAACCATTGTCAACAGAAAAGCCATAAACACCATGATTGATATCCGGCGGAAGGATCCGGATCCCCATCTGGCGGCATACAGAAATATACTCGGCAACCTTGTTCGGCATTTCCACAACGGATGTCATCAGTGCAGCCATAAATTCTACCGGATAGTAATATTTGAGATATGCCGTCTGGTAGGAAACCACTGCATAAGCCGCTGCATGTGATTTATTAAATGCATATTTTGCAAAATCCACCATGGAATCGTAGATCTTATTCGCTGCCTGCTCGCTGATACCGTTTGCAATACAGCCTTTGATTCCCTGTTCCTCGTTGCCGTAAACAAAGTTCTGACGCTCTGCATCAATGACATACTGTTTCTTTTTGCTCATGGCACGACGAATATTGTCCGCCTGTCCCATCGTGTACCCGGCAAGTTCCTGCACGATCTGCATCACCTGCTCCTGATAAACGATACAACCATAGGTCGGCTCTAAGATTGGTTCTAATTCTTTGCATTCGTAAGTAATACTGTCGCGCTCATTTTTTCCTTTGATATACTTTGGAATAAAGTCCATTGGTCCAGGACGATACAGGGAAATTCCGGCGATGACATCCTCTAAACTCTGCGGTTTTAACTCCTTCATGAAGTTTTTCATTCCGGCACTTTCAAGCTGGAACACACCCTCGGTTCTTCCGGTTCCGATGTAGTCTAATACTTTTTTATCATTGTAGTCGATAAGAACTGCATCCGGATCGGTATGATCATTATAATCGATGTGATTGACATCGATTTTGATTCCATGGTTCTTATATACGAGATCTGCGGCATCCTTGATGACCGTCAACGTTCTAAGTCCAAGGAAGTCCATTTTCAAAAGTCCAAGTTCCTCGATGGTCGTCATGATAAACTGTGTCGTGATTGTTCCGTCGGACGCCCTCGACAGTGGAACATACTCATCCATCGCTTTCTGTGAGATCACAACGCCCGCTGCATGCATAGAAGTATGCCGTGGCAGTCCCTCTAAACGTTTTGACATATCGATCAGTGTACGTACATTCTCGTCCGATTCGTACATGCCGCGGAGTTCCGGATTCATCTGCAGTGCTTTTTCAATCGTAATATTCAGTTCATTTGGGATCATCTTTGCAATAGTATCACAAAAACTATATGGCAGATCCATCACCCGCCCCACATCACGGATCACACCTTTTGCTGCCAGCGTACCGAATGTCACGATCTGCGAAACACAATCCTTGCCATATTTTTTCACGACATAATCGATCACTTCGCTTCGTCTCTCATAACAGAAATCGATATCGATATCGGGCATGGTAACTCGCTCCGGATTTAAGAAACGCTCAAACAGCAGATTATACTTGATCGGATCAATGTTCGTGATACCTGTGGTATAAGAAACAAGGCTTCCTGCGGCACTTCCACGCCCTGGGCCTACCGGAATCCCATGGGTTCTCGCATAATTGATAAAATCCCATACGATCAAAAAATAATCAACATATCCCATTTTCCGGATGACATTAAGCTCATAATCAAGCTTCGGAAGCAGTTCCTCATGGCGGTCCGGGTAACGCTTTACCAGTCCCTCATGACACAGCTTATTCAGATAAGTCCATGAGTCGTAACCTTCCGGCACCTCGAAATGTGGCAGTTTTGTCACACCGAACTCAATCTCCACATGACAGCGGTCTGCGATCTTTTGTGTGTTGTCGATTGCCTGACTTGCAAAGGAAAAAAGCTTCCTCATCTCTTCCTCTGACTTCACATAATACTGGCCGCCCTCGTAGCGCATACGGTTCTCATCGGACAATTTCTTTCCGGTCTGGATACAGAGCAGGATATCGTGTGCCTCCGCATCTTCCGCGTAGGTGTAATGTACGTCGTTTGTCGCAACCAGTTCAATGCCTGTCTCCTGGCTCATCCGCACAAGCTGTGGATTGACCATCTGCTGCTCCGGGATTCCATGATCCTGTAATTCCAGGAAAAAGTTTCCTTTTCCAAAGCAGTTTTCATACTTTTTGGCAACTTTTTTTGCCTCATCATAAAGTCCTTTTACAAGATAGCGCTGTACCTCTCCCGCAAGGCACGCACTCAGCGCAATGATTCCACTGTGATACTGCTGTAATACTTCCATATCCACACGGGGTTTGTAATAATACCCATCCACAAACCCTTTGGATACAATTTTCATCAGGTTCTGATAGCCCTCATTATTCTCAGCTAACAGCACCAGATGGTAATAACGATCCTCCCCATGCGCTGCCTCTCTGTCAAATCGGGAGTTCGGTGCCACGTACACCTCACAGCCAAGGATTGGATTGATACCTGCTGCCTTCGCAGCCTTGTAAAAGTCAATGACACCAAACATCACTCCATGGTCTGTGATCGCTGCACTGTTCATGCCAAGCTCTTTCACTCTTGCAACATATTCTTTTATTTTATTCGAGCCATCCAGAAGGGAAAACTCTGTATGCACATGGAGATGGGTAAATGCCATTTTCTTTCTTCCTATTCGTTAAATTTTTGAATCTGCTCTTCCAGAAAAGCCGGATCATCAAAGTAATTGATCTTCATGGCCGCTTTGACTTCACTTAATGTCTGAGCTGCTGTCTCTGCTGCCACTTCGCTGCCTTTTTTCAAAATCTCATAAACACCTTCGATGTTCTTCTCATACCCGGCTCTTCTTGCGCGGATTGGGCTTAATTCTTCCTGAAGAACGTTATTTAAAAACTTCTTCACTTTGACATCGCCTAATCCACCGCGTTTATAGTGATCTTTTAACTCATCCAGATTTGCATATTCAGGTAAGTACTCTGCAAAATGTCCTTCGTTGCTGAACGCATCCAGATAAGTAAATACGGTATTTCCTTCGAGTTTTCCCGGATCTTCGATACGGATATGATCCGGATCTGTAAACATGGACATGACTTTTTTCTTCACATCTGCCTCGGATTCTGACAGATAAATACAGTTGCCTAAGGATTTGCTCATCTTTGCTTTTCCGTCAATACCCGGAAGTCTCAAGCATGCTTTATTCGATGGAAGCAGAATTTCAGGATCCACTAAAGTCTCTCCATACACTGCATTGAATTTGTGCACGATCTCCTTCGTCTGCTCTAACATTGGAAGCTGATCTTCCCCAACCGGAACAGTCGTTGCCTTAAATGCAGTGATATCGGCCGCCTGGCTGATCGGATAGTTGAAAAATCCCATCGGGATACTTGTCTCAAAATTACGCATCTGAATCTCTGCTTTTACCGTTGGATTGCGCTGCAGACGGGATACTGTCACCAGATTCATATAGTAGAAAGTCAGTTCTGTCAGTTCTGCCACATGAGACTGGATAAAAATATTGGATTTTGCAGGATCAAGCCCTACGGATAAATAATCCAATGCAACTTCCATGATATTATCACGGATTTTTGCCGGGTTGTCCGCATTATCAGTGAGTGCCTGCGCGTCTGCGATCATAATGAAAATCTTATCAAATTCCCCGGAATTCTGTAATTCCACTCTTCTTCGCAGAGATCCTACATAGTGTCCCACATGCAGTCTTCCTGTCGGGCGATCTCCGGTTAATATAATTTTTGCCATCTCTATGCCTCCTGATTTTTCTCAGTTACTATATCTTTTCGTGTTATTTTTCTAATTTCATTCATACACTGTCAACTGTAGCAAATCCACGTTGCAATGTCAACGGATGTTGTGTTAAAATAAGAATGAATTAAGATATTAAACTTCGTCAATTTAAGGAGGTTTGTTTTTATGAACGAGAAAATATATAAAGCAATGGGATCATCAGCCGTATCAAGCCTCGTGATCGGAATCTGTGTACTTGCCACAGGAATCGCCGCAGGGGTTCTTCTTATTATAAACGGGTCCCGCTTACTAAAGCATAAATCAAAAATTTTATTATAATACTTCAAATCCGGAGAATTTTTTCATTCTCCGGGTTTTTTACTCTTTATTGTCAACCTGTTTGCTCGTCATCGTTGACATTTCATTTTTTCCATGCTAAAGTGAATGCATATTGTTAATAATTACACACAAGGAAGGTATTTAGCAAATGCATACAACAAAAGAAAACGATCCGGTTCTCTCCCGCGAGGAGGCTCTTTCTATTTTAAACACTCCGGACGATCAGCTGGATGATCTGATCGCCCGTGCTGAAAAACTCCGGAGAAAATATAAAGGAAATCACGTCAGCATCCATATTCTGACCAATGCCCGCAGCGGCAACTGTTCCCAGGACTGCGCATACTGTGCACAATCCTGCCGTTCCACCGCGGATATTGAAAAATACAAATGGGTTTCCGATGAGAAACTGTACAAGGACAACGATTTTGTCAATGAACACCATTTAAGCCGCCACTGTATCGGCTTAAGCGGAATGAAATTTACAGATGAGGAAATTGAAGAACTTGCCGAACGCATCCGTGCCATGAAGAAAACCGGCACACATCTGTGCTGTTCCATTGGATTTTTAACGGAAAAACAGGCACGCACGCTCTACGATGCCGGTCTTGACCGTATCAACCACAACTTAAACAGCAGCCGCGCCTATTACAGCCATATCTGCTCCACCCACACCTTTGACCAGCGTGTTGAAAATATTCATATGCTGCAGAAGATTGGATTTGAAATCTGCAGTGGCGGAATCATCGGTATGGGCGAGAGCAAAGAAGACGTGGTAGATATGCTGATGGAACTGCGTGAGATCCAGCCGGAAGCACTGCCGATCAATTTTCTGCTTCCGATCAAGGGAACTCCGTTAGGCGATAAAGATATTTCCGGTCTGACCACAGAATACTGCATGAAAGTCCTCTGCCTTGCAAGACTGATGGTTCCACAGTCAGATATCCGCTGTGCCGCCGGCCGTGAGGTATATTTCAAAGGAGAAGAAAAAAAGCTTTTAAGTGTCGTCGATTCCATCTTCGCCTCCGGTTATCTGACCGCCGGTGGACAGGGCATCCAGGATACCATCAAAACCATCGAGGATGCCGGCTTTACTTATGAGATTGAATCTGCATAAAGCTTTTAATCATGCGGAATATCATGAAAACGCCCCGCAAGTTCTTCTGTCCGCACAACATTGATAAAAGCATGGGGATCAATCTGACGAATAAGCGGAAGCAGCTCCCTTTTTGCCTCGGAATTAATGACGGAATAAATCAGGGTCTTTTGCTTTTCCTCATAACACCCGATTCCCTGGAATAACGTTGCATCATGGTTGGTCCGTTCCCGGATGGCACGATAGATTTCATTGGATTTATCAGAAATAATAAACATCGTTTCCTTCTGGTAACGCTTGTACAGTGCCTGAATGATCTGCGTGCTGCAGAACTGGTAAATAATCGAGTACAACGCAATCGACCAGCCGAACAAAGCACCTGCAACTACAAGCATGAGCACATTTCCTGCCAGAATATAATTCCATGCATCAATACCCTTCTGCTGTGATAAAAAGATGCTGATAAAGTCGGTGCCACCCGTGGTGGTGCCGACATTTAAACACAGACTGATGGCAAATCCATTGATCAGTCCACCAAACACACTGATCAGCAGCACATCCTTTGTAAACACATACGCCGGAAGCATATCTGTAAAAATACTCGTCAGTACAATAACAATAATAGAATACAGAGTAAATTTTTTCCCGATAAATTTATATGCAATGTAAGTAGGAACCAGATTCAGTCCGATGTTAAACACCGAAAACGGTATACTGACATGGATAAAATCTAACCCGATCTGCTGCAGTAAAAGTGACAATCCGGAAAATCCTCCCGGAAACAGGCCTGCCGTTTTGGCAAAACAGCGCAGATTCCACGCATACAAAAGTGAAGCAAAAAACACAATAAACAGGCGGAATACCTGATAAAATTTCGGGTGTTTATATTCAAGTGACTGAAACATCCTTTTCTCCCTCTTTCTCATTTTTTTGCATTGTAACATATTCCGACAAAAAAAGACAGACCTTTACGGCCTGCCTACCATCTGCCCCATTGGGTAATATTTTTCATCTCCAGTTGCCCACTGAATTCCAAGTTCTGCCTTTCCATTCCCATCAAATCCATAGAATATATAACCAGTAATCATTTCTACATGATAGATTCCCTTATATCTTCCATTTTTCTGTCCGGTTTCAAACATCACATCTCCCGGATTCAATTTCATATTTTGTATATTTGCCTGACTCAGACCTCCGCTGACAAGTTTCTTATACTGTACGCACCATTTTCCCATATCCGCTGCAACCGGTGCATAATATGCCATTCCAAAATTTACACCATTCTTATGATAAGATTTCCATACCAGGGAACTGCAGTCGTAAAATTTTTCCTGCATACGCTTTGGCTGGCTGGTTTTATCAATTGTTACATTAGACAAATCCAGAACCATATCCGTTGGACTATCATCACTGTCGTACCAATCATCATTATCATAGGAATCAATATTATAACCATCTTCTGCTTTCACTTCTGCCACCGGTACGCAGATACAGGCACCTGCCATAAGTACTGCTGCAAGCAGACAATAAAACCTTTTTTTCATAAAACCATGCTCCTCTTTTGTATGTAATCTTCAATAAAATTATCGTACCACTACAGAGGTAATAAAATCAACTATCCAATTTTATCCTTCCATCATTTCCAGATACTGCCCCTTATCAATATGCATCATGGAAATCCGGTTTTTAAACCGACGGAATCCATATACACAGTCCACATTCCGGATCAGAGACTGCAAACGCTCATCCGGCACACAGACAATCAGCTGCAGATCCATCTTTCTGGCATATTTCAGACAGACTGCGCTTCGCTCCTGATCCATTTTGGAAAACGCCTCATCCTGCAGTACCAGCTTAATTTTGGAATCCCGCTTACTCTGCTGCATATACAGCATGGCAAATCCAGCAAGCAGTGCTACATACTTTGGATTTTGTCCCTCACCACCGGAATCCCTGCCCGCCATATCATCGACAAAGTTTTCCCGGATCACATTTCCATGTTCATCGGTTACCTGTTCAAACATGCTGAATGACAGATAATTGCGGTAATCCGCATACTGCTCCATTTCCTTGCGCTTCTGCATTCGCAGATGCTCATCCTCATCCCTTGGTGGCATGAACTTGTCTGTCAAAAGTTTAATTTTCTGCTCATATTTCTTATAAAAATCATCCTCACCAAAGCTTATCTGTCCAACTATTCCGCCATTATCCGGATTTTTACTGTCCAGTTCTTCCGCCATAAGCATATCATAGAACTGACCGTTTTCGTTCTTTGCCGGCTCTATCTTAATCTGATAGGTACTGTCTGAGAAATTAGTCTCCCTGAGAAGCCTGTTTATCTCATAGGCATGGCGCTTTGCAGCCTTGATATCACCGTGGATTGTACCGATGACATTCTCTCTGAGACTTTTGTAGATCACCTTGCACTGCTCCTCAAACTCACTCTCATATTCCGGCTCATAATCCTTCTCGTACTTCTCCAGCAGCTCCTCATATGCCTTATTTGACTTCTCGGCTCCGCTGAACTGACCTGACGGAAACTCCTTTATATACCTGTAGCGGGCAGTCTGCAACGTCTCCACACACGACTGCTGCCTGCCACCATTTCCGTCTGCGCCTTGCAGCTCAATAAGCTTCTCACGCTGTTTGCTCTTGACCGATGCTCCTGAGCTATGCTGCAGCATATCCTGCACCTGCTTCTCAAGCTCCTCTCCGGCAACATAGCCCTGTAACATATCATCCAGCTGTGCTCTTCGCTGTTCATTTGCACCTATGATTTTCTCATGCTGGCTTATCTTTTCATTTATCTGCTGCTGATTCAGTGAAAAAGCACTCTTAATTGCATCGATGTTTTTCTCAAGAAGCCTCTTTTTCTCCTTTAGCTCCTTGTACTGCCCATTCTCCATTGTCCTAATAATCTCTTCGAGCTCATTTTTCTGCGAATTAACTGCTTTAAGCTCATCTGACGCCTCAGAAAGGCCCACAAAATACCCCGGCTCCCCCTTTAAGCACTCAAAATCTCTCTGTGCCTTGAGACTT
>OHUP01000683.1_pt1 | contig 10502 bp, 9 predicted proteins | sample 1579221 | NCBI WGS metagenome assembly OHUP01 (sample SAMEA3882555, study PRJEB24775) | human gut metagenome | biome: human-associated habitat; feature: intestine environment; material: feces | place: Netherlands | collected 2009/2010 | reverse complement strand
ATATTCTACTATAATGTATGAATGCTAATTCTTTCGTCTTTGAAACAGAAAACAAACACCAACATCATGCAAATTAAAATCAAGAGATTAGTAAATTAGATATGAGTGTTTATTGGGAAAGAAGGTGTAACGCTAATGACTGAAGAAGAATTTAAGGAAATATTAGATAAAGAGGAAACTGATACAGTTGAATTTAAGTCTTGGATAAATGCAAGAAATATAAAAGAAATTATTTCTCTTGCGGTTGATGAATTAATTGCATTTGCTAATACTAAGGGTGGGATAGGAATTATGATGGTCAGCGTATTATTGAGGGAATTTATGATAGAACTGTGCCACCATTATTTACAGAAATATCAGACTTCGAGTATCAAGGAAAACTCGTTATTGCAATATCAGTTAAAGCTGATGGAAAGACATATACCACTACAGAGGGCAGATGTCTGAAGAGATTAGGTAGAAATTCAAAACCTGCATATCCGGATGAGTTGAGCAATGTTTATTCTTCTGTACAGAATCCGGATTTTTCAGGCAGAATTATAGGAGAAAGTACTCTGGATGACATAAATAAGTTAGAAGTGTATAGTGTGAAGGAAAAACTAAGAGTCAGGGATTCTAAATCTACATTACCAGATTTAGATGATATAGATTTTTTGAGAGACTTACAGCTCATAAAATATGACGGAGATGTAGAACGTCTGACTATTGCTGGTCTGCTCTTTGTGGGAAAAGAAACCTCAATTCAAAGATTGTTACCGCAGGCGGAAGTTATATATTTACATTATTCAGCTGATAATTTAGAAGAATACGATGCAAGACTTGATTTGAAGCTGCCATTAATAAGCATCATTGATAAGTTGACCGAGAGAGTACAAGCATACAGTAAGATAGAGAATATTCAGGTAGGATTATTCAGACTTGAGGTGGAAGATTTTCCAGAGAGAGTATTTCAGGAAGCACTTCTCAATGCGTTGTCTCATAGAGACTATCAGAGCAATGCTGCAGTTTATGTAAAACAATATCCGGACCGAGTAGTTATTGAAAATCCAGGCGGATTCCTTGATGGAATTACAGAGGACAATATCATAACGCATCCATCTATACCAAGGAATAAGCTGATAGCAGAGACACTGCAAAATTTGAAATATGTTCAGAGAACCGGTCAGGGAGTAGATATCATCTTTAAGGACATGGTTTCAATGGGCAAGCCTTATCCAAGATACAGATCGTTTAATGATGCAGTTTCTTTGACAATATTCAGTGCAATAGATAACACAGAATTTGTTAAGTTTATTACCGAAGTACAGGATAAAAATAGTAAAATTATGCCTTTGGCTGAAATGATGATATTAAGAGACTTAATGGACAACAGGAAAGAACAGTTGTCAGAACTATCAAGAAAAGTCCAAAAATCGTTGGATGAAACAAAAAAGTCGTGCAATGAGCTGGTTAACAGCGGTCTGATAGAGATTGTTGGCAAAGAATATATGCTCACAGCTAAGGTATATGAGGCATTAAAATCAGACGTGGAATATACAAGAGATAAAACAGTCCAGTATATCAAGGCTAAAAATATGATTTTAGAATATCTGCAGACAAATGATCAGATAACATCTGCTAAGATACAGGAGATGTGTGGATTTACTAAGCAGCAGGCGAGAAGTGTCATTGATAAAATGAGGAGTGAGGGCCTGATTACTTTAACAGGTAAAGGACCTGCAGCTAGATATGTTATGTTTAAAAGAATTGAGTGATAATTGAGTTTTGCTTTATAAACAACTCAATTGCCACTCAATTGAAATGAAATGTTATGCAGGATTGGAGAGTGGTTGGGGATATAATTGAGTTGAGGTTTATGGTAAAACTCGATTACAAGCCGGATAGATTTAAATATATTGTAAAAGATAATATTTTATCAGACAAAAGCAAAGAGATTTACAAGGAAAAATATGAGCAGGTGATGGCTGTATTTTGGTGATTGAAGCTATTATAGCAGTTGGGAAAAAATTTGGAATAAAATTTCGTATATTACCAGACTATGAAATAATAGTATTGTTTCGAGTTTCTTTCGAGTTATTTCTAGAGAAAAACTCGAAAGAATACTCGAAGCACAATTTAAGCCACAGAGAGTCTATGCAGGATTAATTAAATTTGAATGCCAGAGCCGCCCCGCAGATATGAAAGCAGAAATCAGGTGCAATGAACATGGCATTACCAAAGCGAATTATTACTATCGCTTACGCCGGGTTAGAAAAGCATGCCTGGAAGCTTGCAATCCAGAACCGGCTTTTGTGGAACTTCCAGTGCCAGCAACAGAAACAATGTCCTCGGCAGATTTTCATGATGTTAAACCGGCAGCCATTCTTCGAAACGCCAGAGGACTGGCATTTGAAATTTATAACCATGCTTCTCTACAAGAGATTAGACAATGGTGCGTTCAGCTGGCCGCGCTCTGCGGAAGAAGCTCTGGAAATATCATCCGAACAGTATGCGATGTTCATGCAAGGGCTGGAGATCATACCGAAGCATCCAATCAGACCAAACGATAATCCCAAAAGACTGATGTAGTGTTTGTGCATTACAGAGAAAAATTTTCCCATGTTTTCCGTCAAAAAAAGCGATATTTTTATTTTACTGCATTTATCCACAACATCCGGTCCCCAAGAATGGAACAGCATGCTTTTTCAGAGAAAAGGCATACCGGATTTGTGGATAGCCGTACAGAACATCTGGAATTTCAGGAAAATATCCCAGATGCTCTGCACGGTTATCCACCGTCATAATGACGAAGGGAAAACAGCCGTCAGGTGGCAGAAACTGCATAAATCTGGTACAATGGACTCATTAAGAAAAGGAGTTCCTGCCATGGCGATCAAGTACACAGAAGAACAATTAAACAGTGTTGATAAGTCTATGCTGATCCAGATGTTTCTGAACCAGCAGGAGCAGTTAGAAAAGGTCAGTGCCAATCTGCATTCCCTTGATACCAAGATGCAGGCGATGATGGAGCAGCTGATCATAGGTAATAAAAACCGTTTTGGACGTTCCTCTGAAAAAATGGAGGATACCCAGCAGATGCGCTTTATCGAAGTGGATGGGACCCTTGTGTTTTTTAATGAAGCAGAAGCTGTTTGTGATCTGGACGCTCCGGAACCGGAAACTCTGGAAGCAACACCGGAACGTAAGAAAAAAACAAAAGGCAAAAAAGCGCAGGATATGTCTGAACTTTCTACAAATCGGATCGATCACTACATGACTGAGGAAGAATTAACCGCTGAATTCGGTGAAAATGGCTGGAAACAGCTTCCGGATGCCATTTCCCGATGTTATCAGTTCATTCCGGCCAGTGTCGTGATAGAGGAACATCATATCGGCGTTTATTCCAGTAAACTGGATGAACACATGATAAAGGCACCCCATCCCAGAAATCTGCTTCATGGAAGCCTTGTATCCCCGTCCCTTGCTGCGGCAGTCATAAATGGTAAGTATGTAAATGCGGTACCTCTCTACCGTCTTGAAAAAGAATTCGAAAGGTACGGGCTTGCCATTACCAGACAGAACATGGCGAACTGGATGATCCGTCTTGGGGAAGAATATCTGGGAACCATGTATGATTATCTGCATAAGCTTCTGTATGATTATCATGTGATACAGGCAGATGAGACTCCTGTACTTGTAAATAAGGACGGGCGTCCTGCTGGCAGCCAGAGTTACATGTGGGTGTACCGGTCCGGCTTTATGTACCGGGATCGTCAGATCATCCTTTATGAATACCAGAAAACGCGTAATGCATCCCATCCCCGGGAATTCCTGAGGGATTACACCGGGATCTGTGTTACGGATGGGTACCAGGTATATCATACATTGGAAAAGGAGCGTGAAAATCTGAAGATTGCAGGCTGCTGGGTTCACTGCAGGCGCAGGTTTAACGATGCACTGGAAGTGATACCAAAAGCACACCGAAAGGAATCAATCCTGCATCTGATCATGAAACAGATACAGGCCATTTACCGGGAAGAGGGAAAACTGTCTGATTTTTCTACGGAAGACAGGCTCATGCAGCGTCAGCTTGTGGTAAAACCACTGGTGGATGCTTTCTTTGCGTACCTGAAACAGAATGAACCTAAGATTCCAAAGAACGGTAAAATACGGGAAGCATTTACATATGCACTGAACCAGGAAAGCTACCTGAAAGTTTTTCTGGAAGATGGGGATGTTCCAATAGACAACAATGCCAGCGAACGTGCGATCCGTGGATTCTGTATAGGGAAGAAAAACTGGGAGATGATCGATACGGTCAATGGAGCCAATAGTTCAGCGATCATCTACAGTATCGCAGAAACTGCAAAGGCGAATAACCTGAAACCTTTCGATTATTTCGAATATCTGCTTACGGAGATTCCCAAACATGTAGATGACAAAAACATAGATTTTCTTGCAGAACTTCTGCCATGGTCAGATATGTTGCCCGAAAACATTAGAAAGCCGCAAAAAGCCAGCGGAAAATAAACAGACCGCAAAAGCGGTCTGCTATTTGTCAAGGTACTCGTATTCTACCGTTTACGATTAAGGAGTAAAAGAATGTAATTACTCTGTTAGTAAATTGACACAAGTTGGCTGTAGAGTATAATTATAGTAAAAGTACAGCAGAAGCTGTCGCAAAGATATTTATAAAAATGTTGTGGGGGTATTGAACATTAATGAATGTAAAATTAAAATCTGGAAGCAAGCAAGCAAGCAAGCAAGCAAGCAAGCAAGCAAGCAAGCGACTGTAGCCTGGAGGGTGGGAGAAAGATGAAGAAGTGCAAATTAGTACAGAATATAAGAAATTTCAAATTTTGTTATTTTATATTTTGCATAATGATATGTTTGGTTGTTTTTCCTGTTTCCACATCCGCCCAAGAAAATTCTGATCATGTTATCCGGGTAGGATCTTTTGAGGAAACTTATAATGTAGTCAATGAAAAGGGAGAAAGAAGCGGCTATGGTTATGAGTATCTTCAAGATATTGCAGGTTATGCAGGATGGACATATAAATACATAACAAGTGATTGGAAAAACTGCTTTACACAGTTGGAAAATGGAGAGATTGATATTCTTGGTGGCATTTCCTATACAGACGAACGTGCTGAAAATATGCTTTTTTCCGATATGCCTATGGGGGAAGAGAAATATTACATCTATACGGATGCATCCAATATGGATCTTACAGCAGGAAATCTGGATTCTTTTGAGGGAAAAAATATTGGTGTGTTTAAAGATAATATAACGGAGGATGTGCTTAACGAATGGGAGTTAAAGTATGGTCTGCATATGCAGCATGTCAATGTTTCTAATACCGCAGAAGTTATGGACAAACTGTCGAAACATGAAATTGACTGCTTCGTTTCGGTAGAAGAATCCCGTTGGGAAGAATCGGATATTTCACCGATTACAAGTATTGGAGAGACAGAAATCTATTTCGTTATAAATCCAGAACGTCCGGATATCAAAGAAGCACTGGATAGTGCTATGCGCAGAATCAAGGATGACAACCCATTTTACACAGATGATCTCTACAGGCGTTATCTTTCTGCACAGAGCAGCTCGTTTCTTTCAAAAGAAGAAAGTGAGTGGATCGGGCAGCATGGTGCAATCCGGATAGGGTATCTGAATCAGGATGGAGGTATCAGCAGTGTAGATCCATCAACAGGTAAACTGACAGGTGTTATTACAGATTATGTGGATCTTGCAGAAAATTGTCTGCAAGGTCAGACTCTGGAATTTGAATTAAATGGATATGAGACAAGAAGTGAACTGCTTCAGGCATTGCAGGATGGAAAAATAGACCTGATTTTTCATGCAAACCAGAATCCATACTTTGCAGAAACAAATGGATTTGCTTTGTCGGATACGCTATTGACTCTCAATATGGCAGCAATTACGGCAAAGGATTCTTTTGATGAAAATAAAGAGAATATAGTTGCCGTTGAAAAAGATGATTTTGCATTGAAAGCATATCTTTCATACAATTATCCACAATGGAAGGTTATGGAATATGAGACATCAGATGCAGCAGTAAAAGCAATGCAGAAAGGGGAGACGGATTGTATTGTAAGCAATTCAGGTACTGTTTCAAACTATTTGAAAAATAATAAGCTTCATAGCGCTTTCCTGACAAAAGAAGCTGATGTTTCATTTGCTGTTCAGCAGGGAGAACCGGTTCTTTTGTCCATTCTGAATAAAACACTGACATCTATGCCTACAACTCAATTTTCAGGTGCAGTAGTTTCGTATAATGCTTCCTCACGAAAAGTTACAGCGAAGGATTTTATTCAGGACAATTTACTGACAGTTTCACTTATCGTTGGAATTTCTTTTTTCGTTGTTCTGTGTATAATTCTTGATTCTTTGAAAAAATCAAAACGTGCGGAAGAAAAATCCAAGAAGTCTGCTGAGCAGGCATTGAAGCTGAATCAGGAGCTTGAAGAAAAACAGCAGGAATTACAAAATGCACTTGTAGAAGCACAGAGTGCCAATAAGGCTAAGACTTCCTTTTTAAATAACATGTCTCATGACATCAGGACACCGATCAATGGCATTATGGGCATGCTTACAATTCTTGAAAAAAGCGGAAATGATGGTGAGCGGGCAAAAGATTGCCTGAATAAAATAAATGAGTCTTCGAAACTGCTATTATCATTGGTAAATGATGTTTTGGATATGGCAAAGTTAGAATCGGATACCGTGGTTTTTAGTGATGAATCCATCAATCTGGATCAGGTATGTCAGGAAATCACGGAGTCACTATCTTTTCAGGCAGAAGAAAAAGGACTTCATGTTATAGGAGAACATGATGATTACAGTGGTATATATGTTTGGAGCAATGCAGTTCATCTGAAAAAAATATTGATGAATCTGTTTACAAACAGTATGAAGTACAATAAGGTGAATGGTTCTATTTACATGAGTATGAGAACGATTGAAAGATCAGAAGATCACATGACATGTGAATTTAAAATAAAAGATAATGGAATTGGAATGTCAGAAGAATTTATAAAAAATGAATTGTTTACTCCATTTGTACAGGCAGATAATTCCCCACGTTCTGATTATAATGGGACAGGTCTGGGAATGCCTATTGTGAAACAACTTGTAGAAAAGATGGGCGGAACCATAACAGTTGAAAGCAAGCTTGGTGAAGGAAGCTGTTTTACTGTAATACTTCCATTTAAAATTGATACGAATGCACGGCCAGAAGAAAAAGAAGATTTTGATGCAGATATATCAGATATCCGGGTATTGCTGGTTGAAGATAATGAGCTGAATGTGGAAATAGCAGAATTTATGCTGACGGAAAATGGAGCTAAAGTAGAAACAGTGAACAATGGGTTAGAAGCTGTTCAGCATTTTGAAGATTCCGAACCGGGAACATACGATGTTATTTTAATGGATGTTATGATGCCGGTGATGGATGGTCTTACAGCTACAAGAACAATAAGAGCTCTGGATCGGCAGGATGCAAAAACAATTCCTATCATTGCTATGACTGCAAACGCATTCAGGGAAGATGCAGAAAAGTGTATGGAAGCAGGAATGAACGCACATCTTGCAAAGCCGTTGGATGATGAAAAAATTAAGCAGACCATAAGCGAAGAGTTGAGAAAGCAAAATGCCTGTCATGAATGATTATGAGGCAACCGCAGCAATCAGGAGCCTTCCAGATGCATGGGAAAAGCAGACAGGAAACAGAGGATGTGCATCGGAGAAACTGTATCAGTTTTGTGATACAATGGCTGCATCTGAATACTGCTCGCTGATCCGTCCATTTCTGGATATCTCTACACTTTCAGCAAGATTGAAGGCGGAAGAATGCATTTCCACAGAATTCAGTATGTGTGATGGCAGTTGGCACAGGATGCTTTTTACTGTAAAAAAGGGATGAGTCTGGAAATGTAACCCATGTTTGCAAAATACGTGAAGAGTTGAGACGTTTTTGTATTAAATTAAAATTAGATAAAAGGCATGTGAAATACGATGATGAAAAATAACTATATAAAACAAAAAAGAAAAGATCAAAATCCGGTAAATCATTGGAAAATTTTTGAGGGACGGTTGGTATTCCTTCTGGCAATGGTGATTTTGGCTGTTGTTGCATATACTTTTATTTTACAACAAGCATATACCAAAACTGCTCTGAAAACAGAAATTGAACGAGATATTTCCAGTGCAGATGCGGTTCATAAGCTGGTAAATGACAGACTGGGACGAAAAGATTTTAATGAAATAAAAAGTAAAGCTGATGAGAATACAGAACTATTCAAGAATATGTCGACATATATGAATGAAATCAGAACGCTGAATTCTACGAGATATATTTACACAGCAACCAGAAATGAAGACGGTAGATTGATTTACGTTGTAGACGGACTGGATCCATCGGCTGGTGACGTCAGACATCCAGGAGATCCGATTGAAAAGGAGATGGTTCCTTATATAGAAAAAGCACTTTCTGGAAAAACAGTATATTCTCAGGATATTGTTGATACAACATGGGGACCTATTTTTACAGCCTGTTATCCTGTGACAGCGGAAGATGAATCTAATGAAGTGATAGGTGCTTTCTGCATAGAAATGGATATGCAGAAAGCGTATGGAATGGTTGAGAAGACGAATAAGTTAAGTATTGTACTGGGATGCATTACAGCGTGTATTTTGTTAATATTATGTACCTGTGGATATTCTGTATATAAGAAGCAAAAAGAAAATGAGCAGAAACAGCAAAAACTGTTGCAGGAAGCTGCAAGACTGGCCGATTCAGCTAATAAAGCAAAATCAACATTTCTGTTTAATATGTCTCATGATATTCGTACCCCTATGAATGCAATCATTGGATATGCAGAATTGGGAGAGAAACATTTAAAGGAGCCAACTATATTAGAGGATTACTTTGAAAAAATATTATTGTGCGGAAAGAAAATGCTGCATTTGATTGATAACATTCTTGAATTAGCACGAATCGAAAACAACAAAGCAACGCTGGATGAAACAATAACAGATGTTTCTAAAAACTTTGATTTATGTATTGATATGTTTAGGAAACAGATAGAAGAAAAACATCAAACACTGAAAGTCAATAAGAACATTCGATATCCATACCTGTATATGGATGATGCAAGATCATCTGAAATTACGATTAACATTTTGAGTAATGCTGTGAAATACACGGGTGAAGGCGGTAACATAAGCTGTACATTGAACCAATATCCCGGCGAAAAAGAAGGTTGGAGTGTATTAGAGCTTATCATAGCAGACAACGGAATCGGAATGTCAGAAGAATTCCAAAAACATATTTTTGAATCATTTTCACAGGAACGATCTTCGTCAGACAGCGGAATAGAAGGTAGCGGACTTGGCATGGGAATCGTGAAGAAACTGGTGGATTTAATGAATGGCAAGATCACAGTTCAGAGCAAACCGGGAGCAGGTTCTACTTTTACAATCACGCTTCCATTAAAAATAGCAAATGCGGAAGAAAGGAATCCGAAACATGCAGACGGTCAGTTGAATATCAAAAAACTGGAAGGAAAAAGGGTTCTTCTGGTAGAAGATAATGACTTGAACGCAGAAATTGCAACGGAACTTTTGACGGAAGAGGGAATCATGATAGAAAGAGCGGAGAACGGCGTTGCATGTATTGATATGTTTAACAAAGCAAAGCAAAATTACTACAGTCTGATTCTGATGGATATTCAGATGCCGATTATGAACGGATATGAAGCATCCAGGAGAATTCGAGAACTGAAAGACGGTAACAAATCGCAGATTCCAATTGTTGCAATGACAGCAAATGCGTTTGAAGAAGATAAGAAGATGGCTTTGGCAAGTGGCATGAATGATCATGTTGCAAAACCAATAGATATGAATGTATTATTGCCGACTATTATGAAATATATGTAAAGGAAGAAAGAAGGACACTGATTTTGTAGTCAGTGTTCTTCTTACATATCAGTCGACTAAAGAAAAACATTTTATCCAGTCCATTCTTTTTTGTCAGTTTTCTGCCGGCAAGTCAGAGAGCAGGACATTTCCGTTGACGGTACTTGCCTGAATGGTGAATGCAGAAATACCGGAGCGGGTGAATGTTTTTGTGTAGGATTCCGTTCTTCCATTGGAGACGAGGCGGATTTTTCCGGTTGTCGTGGATGCATGAATGGACGCATCGGCAAGGTCGTGCGGGAGATGGAGTTTCACGGAACCGTTGACGGATTTTGCTGTCAGGTACTCGGAACAGGTTCCCTCGAAGAGGACTTTGCCGTTGACACTGTTTAAGGATGCGCGGGAGCAGTCGCCGGTGATTTCAAGTTTGCCGTTTGTGGCGGAAACATCGAGGCTGTCTGTGCGCAGACGGGTCAGGACGATCTTTCCGTTCGCAGCCTGTATGCGGCAGCTGGATGCGGAAAGGGAATCACCGGTGATTTTGCCGTTTGTGGCGGAAATTTCGAGCGTAGTAAGGGAGAGGG
>OHUP01000680.1_pt1 | contig 10550 bp, 9 predicted proteins | sample 1579221 | NCBI WGS metagenome assembly OHUP01 (sample SAMEA3882555, study PRJEB24775) | human gut metagenome | biome: human-associated habitat; feature: intestine environment; material: feces | place: Netherlands | collected 2009/2010 | reverse complement strand
CCAAAACCGCCGTTGCGTCCGGTCTTTGAGCGTAAATAAGAAGCTGCTCATCAAAGCGCAATCTGTAATTTCGGCAGGCACATCGTAAAAAGGCTTGCCAGTTCTGCACATCAGAAACAACAGCGTGTGCGGTACGGCGGTACATTTCAGAAATCAGGTCGTACTTTCGTGCCATCGGTTATACACCTCCTATCTTTCATAGTCTTTTTGCTTCGGCTTTACTGGAATACCGCTTTTGTCATAGCTTTTCGGATCTGCGGCAGGTGTATCCCAACCAAACATTGAGCCTGCTTTCATTGCTTCTGTCTGATCTTTCGTCAAGCCGAGCTTTTCGTTCATATCGTTTACAAGGGCGTTTGTTTCACTTGGTTTACCGCCCTGAATATCCGTGCGGAAAAATCCGCTTTCGCCCTTTTTGACAATGCCGACGCAATTTTCCGTTTGCACGAATACATAGCATTTCTCAGGCAAAGAGGAACGAAGGGGGATCACAGTGTTCCCGTTCTGTTCCATTCGCTCGGCAAACTCACAGATGTGATAAAGATTGCTGCCAACCTCCAAATAGTTTTCATTGATATATCGGCAGGTACGGTCAAGCTGTTCACCGTCGCTTAAAGCAATGCGGATTTTATCTCCATCGGGAATTATGAATTTTTCCTTATAATCCGGCGTGATAAAGCGGATTCCACGGCTCGCTTTTTCCATATGGCGGTCAAGCCATTCCCGCACATAACAGTAGCAATAGAAGTTATAGTCTCCACGGGTAGGGTTACAGCGTATCAGGAAAGCATACTTTTCTGTATCAGCACGGAATCCATACTCGGTGGTGTAACTGCCTTCAAAAGCACTGTCCGGACGACTTTTCGCATACTGTGACATATCGGTGCGGCTTTTTAACAGCCCGTATTCTTCAGAGCGCAGAGCATTGATAACCTCGTCCAGCTCGTTTTTGAACTGGTCTGTTTTCAAATCACGCCTGTGGTCAAACCAAGAGGTAAAAAACTCATTGCCGCCTGAGCCAAAATCGCCTCGCAAATGCCCTATGCAACCTGTCTGTCCCTCTATCTGTGTGCTTTGTGCGTAAGTGTATTTGCATTCTGCTTCCGTAAGGGGATTGATAACAAAATCCATCAGCGTTCGCTCCTTTCTCTGACTTTTCGTAATTCCAAAAGCGACTCATTGGCAAAGTATTCTCTTCGTCGAATCATTCTACCCGTTCGCCGTGCCACTTCGTTCCATCCAATACACTCCAAATGGATATTATCATTCCTGTCCCTAAACATAAATTGAAGTCCGGCGTTGTTATATACAATTTTGAATGGTTTATATGGCGTGTGATCATCAGCCGGCAAGCTAACTGGATTATATCCATTGGGTGCAAACAGTGCGTTTAACTTTTCTCCAAATTCCTTCTGTGACAAAGGTTGTGACTTATAAAGCTCGCATATCCTTTCCTTGCAACCCGCAATAGGATTTCCAGAAACATCTAAAATGCCAATGCGGATTATTTCGTCAATGAGTAATTCACGATTCTCACCACAGTTAGCATATTTAATTTTTTCGTTAGTAACATCAGAAAGCATACTTACCTCTCTTTCTCGGCTGCTGTTCTTTGTTTCGGTATGTGGAAACCATAGACTGCCGCAATTTCATCTCCAAGCCGTTTTGTCACCTTCGTTATATCTGCCCGTGTAGCTTTTCCAAAATAGATTTTTTCCTGCAATCGTTCAATCTGTTCCGGCGAAACAGTATCCTTAAACACACGGTACAAATAGTGATTTGTCCCATCGTGATGAACAGCGTCGGCACGAAGATCGCCGTACTTATCCACATACCATTCAGTCATATCCGTATCGGAATACAGGCAGTCCTTGATGTTGCCGGAATCAATCATCTTGTATCCCATCACTCTGCCGTTCCATCTGCCGATGTCGCCGATGACAATAATCGGCTGAGCAAGCTGGACATTAAGATTTTCCCGTTCATCGGAAAGATACTCGCCATTGGTTTCAACCATATATTCATACAGCTTATGTTCGTCGTTTGGATCTCCGTCAATTTCATTGATTTCAAGGAAATCCTTATAATTGTCACGCCAATCATCAGGGTTGAGATTTATATCGCTCCAGATAATATGCTTATCCGTCGCTCTGTTCTGACTGCTGCTCATCATCAGCACCTCCCAAATAGGAAAAGAGCCTGTTTTTTGCAATCTGCTCCTGAAGCTCTGTAATAACCGTCATATCGGAAACGGAAATATCGGGGATTTTCAAAATACTTTGCAGGCTCAGCGCCTTCAAATCCTTTTCGGTTTTACAGCCGGAATCATAGAGCTTCGCCAGCACCTTTACTTTCTGCTGCAAAGCGGTATTTGTACTTTTTTTCGCTGCCATTTCTTTTACCTCCTGTCTTAGCTCTTAGCGTAGTCGGAATAGACACGCTGCATTTTATGCCTTGCTCTGCGCACTTCGGGGGAACAGCCAAGTTCAGGGTATTTTGCCTGAATTTTTTGTCGTGTCCTTCGGATACTCTCAAAACAAGGGATACCGTAAGCCTTGTAATTGCTCATCACATCTTCAAAGCTGAAATCTGCGATACCGTAAGTATCATAGATACACGCTTTGCTTATGAGCAGATATAGCTTCATATCATCGTTTCGTGCTTCGGGGTGTTCCTTTAAAACCGCAAGCACCCTGTTTTCCACAGTTTCAAGCTTTTTCATCTAAGCCTCCTAAATATAGAAAAAGGGGCGAAGTATTTAAACTCCGCCCCCCGTAGAAGTTCTTACTTTTTCTTTCTGTTACGGATCTGCAAAAAGATAAAGCCGCCTACGATAAAGGCGACCAAAGCAATTCCAATAATAGCTTTCAGTTCCATCAGTTATCCTCCTTTTTCTTCTTTTTCTTAAAGCCGAAAATACCACAAGCAGCTATGCCTGCCACCGACACGCCTGCAAGGGCAAGCCAAAGACCGAGCTTGCTGTCATCTCCGGTTTTCGGTGTATCCCTCAGCTCATTGTGCATTTCTACAACTGTGGTAGAGCCTGTCTGCACCGCAGCTTCTTTATCGGCTGGCAGGATATACATAGCGGAAGCGGAATTGTTTACTTCGGAAATCTTGTACTCGCCGATACGCAGTCCTTCAATGAAGATTTCACCCTTTTCGTCTGTTTCAAGGGTGACATCATAGCCGTTTGCTCCGGTAATGCGGAAAGCAAAGCCTTCCACTTTTCCGTCGGACGATGTTTTCACGATTTTCAGGTTCCCACGCACAGGTTCATTTGCAAAACCTTTGCCCTCTGTATTTTTGACCTGATAGGTCTTTCCGTCGGTGTCAATAAACACTTCATACACGCCTTCGTCCAGCGTGAAGCCCTCCGGTGCTTTTGTCTCTTTCACAAAATAGCGTCCATAGAGCAGATCGTTCATTTCATACTGTCCGATTTCCTTTTCGGTCAGCGTACCGATCAGCTCGTCCTCACTGTCAAGCTCGCCGTTGTCATTGGAATCCTTGTAGACTTCAAAAACAGCGCCTGCCAGTTTGGTATCTGTATATTCAGCGTCCACCTTTGTCAAAGCGATATTTCCACGGATAAGCTCATTGACGATTTCAATCTCAACAATCTGCCCGTTTTCCGAAATGTTTACATCATAGACGGTTTCATCAAGCACGAATCCGGTCGGCTGCTTGATCTCACGGATATACCAGCTTCCGTAAGGCACATTCTCAAAGGAGAAGCTGCCATCGTCGCCGGATACGACGGTCATCAGGGCATTTTCTTTGATAAATTCCACATCATCGCTCTTAAACAGACCAATGAGCGCACCGCCAAGTCCTTCGCCGTTTTCGTCAACCTTCTTACCTGATACAGAGCCGTAGATCAGCTTATTTTCCATCGGCTCACCATTATTCACTGCAATCGCTACCGTTGCAGTTTCCTGTCCCGCATATTCAAATACAACGGGATATTTTTCGCCGCTAAGCTGATAATGCTCGTCTGTCGCAAGCTCTTTTACATAATAGCTGCCCAAAGGCAGATCAGTTTTAACGGTCGCCTTGCCGTTTTCATCAAGCGTAATGATTTCAAGCAGTCCGTCTTTCGGAATGGAAGTACCACTTGCGGATACGAGTTCCTCATCGGAAAACAAGCCAAAGCTGATATTTTTGATTTCGCCATTACTGCCGATACCAAACAGTTCGCTTGTTTCAAGTGCTTTTTCAAGGCTTACTTCAACTTTCTGTCTTTCGTTGACAAAGGAACTCGCCGTTTCGGTTACGGCTACATTTTGTCCGGCGTAAATAAGTTCTACGGTATGGACTTCATCGCTTAATACCATTCCGTAGCCTGCCTTAACCTCTTTTACCTCGTATTTTCCGAGGTAGAGTTCCTTGCTCTCAGCAAAACCCATTTCATCGGTTGTAACCGTATCGACCAGCTCGCCCTTACTGTATCTCAGCGTACCATCGGGTGTTACCACATCTTCGGCGGCACGGATTTCATAGACAGTATCAGGAAGTCCCTGTGTTTCATAGATCGGTTGATAGATAACGGGAAGTTCCTGCCCGTTTTCATCTGTTCCGCCGCTTACTGAGACACCGAAGAATACCTCGCCCGTCTTTTCAATACTAATCGTACCTTTCTGCGGCATATTGGTCTTTTCGACTTTTATCACTGTTACCCCGCTTTCCTCAGAAGAATTTTCTTCCGCTACATCAAAATAGACGGGTGTGGAATCAAGAACATATCCATAAGGACTCTGTACCTCAACGATAGAGTAGCCCTGACCGTATGGCAGCTTTTCCGGCGTTACGAGCGAGCCGTTAGCGTCGGTATAGAAAGTGTCAACCGTTGTCGGGGTGGGATAGGTAAATTCCATCGTGATGAGATTGCCGGATGGATCATAAATCTGGAAGCCTGCGCCCGCATAGGGAATTGTTTTGCCAGTTTCTGCGTCCACCTTTACCACTTGGATATAGCTTTCAAAATTGCTGTTGTTAATCAGGTAGCGGTAGGTCTGAGCGTTCTTTGCGATGAACACATCAAAATCATCCATCAGCTCCCTGCCTTCCCAACCGGACACCTGATGGACGGTATATGTGCCGTAAGGCATATCCTTTGTCTGTGCAAAGCCGTTCTCGTCGCAGGTCAGAGTATCACGCTCAGATTCCTTTGCGTTTTCAAAAGAGCCTGCGGATTTGAGATACACTTCGAAAACAGCGCCTTCTTCGGGCGTTTCAATCTGTGTTTCGCCATCGTCCGTATGTTTGATAATGGCGATATTACCCTTGATAACCTGTTCATTTACATCATTTGCGGTCTGATTATGCTCAATGGTATAAAGCTCTGGCTCTGCGCCAACCTTATGGACTGTCGGATCGAGCAAATAGCCTTCGCTCGGCTCAAGTTCCTTAATTGTCCAATCCGAATCACAGATATATTCTTTTGTGGTGAACTGCCCGTTTTCATCAGTGTAGTATTCGTCAATGAGCTGTTCGCCCTTGAAAATCCCGTATTTTGCTCCCGCAAGAGAGGCGTTCCCCTGAGCCGTTCCCGTCTCAGCGTCGCTTTTTGTCACGGTAACGGTAAACTTCTTCAGGATATTCGTGAAATTGCGGGTAGTGACCTCGTTCCACTTGACGGGTGCGGTCTGATCTGCGGGAATGACATAACGGATTGCTGTATCCACTTCCTCAATGGTGTACGGCGTAGTGCCGCTGATCAGCACATCTTCAAAGGTCGCCACACCGTTTTTATCCGTAACCGCATACTCGTCCACGGCAATGCCGGAGAGCGAAGTGCCGTAAAGGTGGAAGGTCACGCCCTCATTAAAGTTATCCTCCGAGGATTTGATAACCTCAATATCGCCACGCTTCAGCGTATTATTGAAGTTGACGGTCGCAACCTGCCCCGCAACTACGGTTACTCTGCGGGACTCCTGCGGCTCGTAGCGGTCATATTCCTGCTCGGTTACGGTATATACTCCGGGCATTAGGTTATCTACCTGAATCTGACCGCCGTTTTCTGTCTTAACGGTTTTATCAATGCCGTTACCCTGAATACGGAAGGAAATACCGTCAACTTTTCCGTCCTCACTGGTTTTGACGATTTTCGCTGATCCATAGGAAACCTTTAATTTAAGGAATCCCTTAACCGGATCATTGACCGTCTGAGCATAGGTTACGGTATCCTGCACACCGCCGTTCGGTCCATAGATACCGTCCGTCCAAGTGATAACGCCTTTTCTCTGCGCTGTTTTCTCTGCGGTAATCGTCAGCCCGTCGCTCGGCGCTTTCTCGGCAGTAATCGTCAACTTGTTTCCGCTTACGGAGAACTGAACGCCCGAATCATTGGACGAGAACTTATATCCCGAAAGGACATTGTTGCTGTCCGTCAGCGTAACCGTGTACTTAGAGCCATCCCATTCAAGCTCGATCTCCTGTGCGCTTCCCGGCGTTTTGGAAAGGAAGCTCGGCAGCTTGGAATGCTTCTGCACACTTGCCGCCATTGAATTGTAGTAGCTCATAATTTTGTCATAAAGAGGGTGGTTAGGGCTGATCTGATCCAGAACAGCGTCCTTGCCGCCTGTGCTGACCTTGTTAAAGTTTTCATCACGCTCGCCGATCACGGTTTCCCAAATGAGAAGCTGTGTAGCGACTGCGTGAGCCAGCTTATCGCCGCCCTCGTTCTGAGAACGCCACGAGGTTGAGATGGTTCCCGTATAGCCGTACTGGAAGATACGACCAATGAACAGCTTAATATCGTCAGGAGAAATGGTGCTGTTATAGGACGAAGGGTAGTTGTCCCAAAAATCCTCGCCCTTTTTGGTAAAGCTGTCTCCGGTCTGCTGCGGGACGCCGATTTCAATACAGTAGCAGATATTTCCGTTGTACGATCCCATCGCACGGACGGTTGTATAACGGGAAGTGCCTGTTTTCCAGCCGTTCATAAAGGTAAGGCTGCCGTGTCCCCATTCGGCGTTGTAATTCGAGTCCCCGTCACGGGGGAACGAGATAAGGTACACATCGTCCGTTTCCTCTGCGGCATAGGCGGTCGTACCCATTCCCACAAGGGAAGTCACGCACATCAGCGCCGCAAGAAACAGCGACATAATGCGTTTTGGTTTCTTAATTTTCATCTGAAATCCTCCTTGAAATGAAAAAACGCACCGTTTTTTTCGGTGCGTCCTCAAAATGGAATATTAAATTTAAGCGTAGCCGATATAGATGTCGTAGATTCCGTCAGAGATTTCCTCCGCCCAAATCCATACGGCTGTGATTTCTTCGTCAGCCTTGTACCGATCCAAGCGGCTGTGAATATCTCTTTCGAGATATTTGCAGTGCGCTCCGGCACGAATCGGATTATCCCAACAGTAAACCGCCTCGCTGTCTAACAGAAGCCCCACGCTCTGAGCGTAGCCTTTTGCAAAGGAAATCCAGTAGTTAATGTCAAAGTCGGTTTCGCTCGGTGCTTCTTCCGTTTCAGGCGGCGCAGGCGTTTCGCTTTCTTTTGGTATATCCGGCTGCGGTGTGGATACGGAATGTTCGGTCTTATCCGCTTTATCGGGTTGTTCGGCGGACTGTGCCGCCTGCCCGCTTTCAGAAACAGTCTGAGGCTGTTCGGAGCTGACCGTATCCGTTTCCGTTGTTTCTTCCTGCTTTTCCGGCTCTGATTCCTGTACGGCTTCAGGCGTTGTTTCAACCTCTTTGCTTTCCTTTCCCGCAGGCGCTTCGGATTCAGAGGTGCTTTGAACACTCTCCGAAAAAGAAAACGGCTGCGTCTCATCTTCATTTGACGGGGCATTGTTGCAGCCTGCAAACACGATCAGCAAAAGAGCCAATAAAAAAACAATCGTTTTTGTTTTCATTGCGTTTCACTCCTTTTCTGCCGCCATTGTAATGCGAAACAGCGTTTCAGGCAAAGGTGTGAAACGAAGGTTAATCTTACATCATAGGGCATACCTCCTGTGTTTTGGAATGGTGCGTTTTTCTGAGATAGATTGAGTTAGGTGAGATAGCTGTAATCAGAAGAGATAGTTTTATTCTTTCGGATAGTGAGATAGTTTAGGGGTTGGAGTGTGAGGAAGGGGGAAGAAGAAGAAAAACACACTCCGCCTTACCTGCTGTCACGCTCGGCACGGTTACGCAAAAACCTGTTGTAATGCTCCAGCGCCTTGCAGACATACTCCTCCGTTTGGTTGATGGGGATATTTTTCGGGATCAGGCTTCGCACCCTGTCCCCACGCAAAACAATTTTCTCACGCTGATTCGGCTTTTCCTCACTCATAATCGCAGAGATCGCTTCTGTTGTCAGCTTGCCTTCCTCGAAAAACTTCCGCATACGGATTGCCTGATCGTGGGACGGGGTACAGTCGTTTAGGTCGATTTCGTCCACCAAATCCCTCTGGCAGTCCTCGTTCAGATAGGACAGTTCAACGGCGGGACGCATTTTAATCCTGCCCTCGTCTACAAATTCAAGCAGTTCGGGAACAAGGTTTGTAAGGCGGATATATCGCTGAATTTGAGTTTTACTGTCATCAGATTTATCAGCTAAAAGCATTACTGATTTTGTTCCCACCAACTTGTCCCCCAGTGGGGCACAAGTTAAATCTGTTCTCTGTCCTTGTCTTTTCATAGCGTCAAGCCGCATTTTATATGCGTGGGCTTTTTCCGAGGGAAGTATCTGTGACCGCTGGAAGTTGCTTTCGACCATTAAAATCGTCGCTTCATCACGGTCAAGGTCTACTACCTCACATCTGAGCGTTTCAAATCCGGCAAGCTCGCAAGCCCTTTTTCGTCTGTGTCCTGAAATAAGCTCGTATCTGCCGTCCTCCTTCTGCCTTACGGTAGCGGGAGTAATCACGCCACGCTCTTTGATACTTTCCACAAGCTGAAACATATCCTCATCTTCCCGCACCTTAAACGGGTGGTCGGGGAAATCGTCGATTTCCTCAAGCGGAATATCCCTGATTTTAGACAGCTTCGCTTCGTCCCGTTCCTCCTGAGAGGAAAACAGCTCATCGAGCGTGTTCGTGGGCAGCGTGAAGTCGCTCTTTCTGCCTGCCATCGGCTAACACCTCCTTTGTGAAACCGGCGTAAGCCTTAGACACCGGACTGTTCGGCTCATAGGCGTAGATACTTGTCCCTTTAGAAGATACCTCTGCGGCTTTTACGGCTGCCGGAATCATTGATCTATATATCCTGATATGGCTGCCGAAATTTTCCCTGAGCGCTTCCACTGTGCTTTTCGCAAGATTTGTCCTTCCGTCTACAAGCGTCAGAAGGATACCGTCGATTTTCAAATCGGCGTTTGTGTGTTTCCTCACTTTCACAATCGTCCCCAAAAGCTGCGTCATTCCCTTAGCGGGAAGATACTGTGCCTGAACGGGGATAATCACGCTGTCCGCCGCCGTTAGAGCGTTAAAGGTAATCATGCCCAAGCTCGGCATACAGTCAATAAGGACATAATCGTACTTGTCTTTTACAAGGCTCAGATAATTCTTCAGGACGCTTTCTCGGCTCATCGCCGTTACAAGCGTCATTTCCAATGACGATAGGCTGAGATTGGACGGTACAAGGTCTACTTTTTCTTTATGGTGCAGAATACCGTCAAAGGGATTTTGCTCCTGCTCCGATATGATCGCCTGTAACTTCTCTGTCAGCGTCACGGAAAGGCTGTCGGTATCCCTCCAACCGAGGCAGGTCGTTAAATCGCCCTGCGGATCAGCGTCAATCAGAAGCACCTTTTTTCCTTGCATAGCAAGTCCGACGCCTAAATTAACCGTAGTCGTGGTCTTGCCCACACCGCCTTTTTGATTGCATACCGCAATCGTCTTGCAGTTTGACATCTCCGGCTTTACCTCCTTTCATAGATTTCACAGCCTGCCTCAATAAGAGGCGGCTATGTAAAGACCGCAGTATTTGTTCTCAACGCCCCCTGCGGAAAGCGATTCGCTTTGTACGGGAAGCGCTAAGGTTACGGTTTGCGAAACCGTATCATAGGAATCTCACCTCTGCCGGGTACTCCGCCAGCCCCATAGGGAAGTATCATTGTCCCTGAATCGTTTCATTGCCTTATCCGTAGCAAGCGGATATTTCAGAATGGTTCGGAATCGCTACCAACCTTGCTTTCCGTGATAACCCTTTCGGGCAGGAAGTTCGTGGCGCACCTTCATCCGGCTGGGGCTTTCGCCCCCGATCAGGAATGTACCTGTTGAGTGTGTATTCTGTTTTCAAGGATCACGAGGAAGCTTGTTTTGTCCCTCAATAGGTAGCCAGCGAGAAGGCCCATTTTTTAACCCCCTGAGCGAAAAAATTCAAAAAATTTTTTGAGCACGAAAAAAGCCGCTGATTTCATATCGAAACCAGCGGCTTGATTTGCGGTGTGTTCATCTGAAAATGGGCAAAAAAATAACGGTCACACAATCCAAACGGACTGTGTGACCGTATTTATATCAGTTGTTTTGCCTACGCTGTTTGCGTCAACTTCTTATTGGCGCTGTTCGCGGATCGCAGCCTGCGCGGCGGCGAGGCGGGCGATGGGAACACGGTAG
>OHUP01000671.1_pt1 | contig 10646 bp, 8 predicted proteins | sample 1579221 | NCBI WGS metagenome assembly OHUP01 (sample SAMEA3882555, study PRJEB24775) | human gut metagenome | biome: human-associated habitat; feature: intestine environment; material: feces | place: Netherlands | collected 2009/2010 | reverse complement strand
GGCTTCGATCATAGCTTCGTCATACTGCACGGTGCCGCTCTGCTTGATGAAGTCCAGCACACGGCTGATCTCCTCATCCCGCACGAAGGTGCCCTGAATGCGGGTGGGCTTGGGTGCGCCCACGGGCATAAAGAGCATATCGCCCTGACCCAGCAGCTTTTCTGCACCGGCACCGTCCAAAATGGTGCGGCTGTCCACCTGACTGGACACCGCAAAGGCGATGCGGCTGGGGATGTTGGCCTTGATCAGGCCGGTGATCACGTCCACGCTGGGGCGCTGGGTGGCAACGATCAGGTGCATACCGGCGGCACGGGCTTTCTGGGCGATGCGGCAGATGGAATCTTCCACATCCTTGCCCACCACCATCATCAGATCGGCCAGCTCATCGATGATAATGGCGATGTAGGGCATCTTTTCCAGTTCCGGCTGCTCGGCAGCCAGCTTGTTGAAGGACTTGATGTCGCGCACGTTGTTCTCTGCAAACAGGCGGTAGCGGCGCTCCATCTCCTGCACCGCGCTGCCCAGTGCACCGGCGGCCTTGCGGGGCTCGGTGACAACGGGCATCAGCAGATGGGGGATGCCGTTATACTCGGCCAGCTCCACCACCTTGGGGTCGATGAGCAGCAGCTTTACGTCCTCCGGGCTGGAGCGGAACAGCAGGCTCATGATGATGCTGTTCACGCACACGGATTTACCGCTGCCGGTGCTGCCCGCGATGAGCAGGTGGGGCATCTTGCACAGGTCGGTCACCTGCGCCACACCGGCAATGTCCTTGCCAAGGGCGATGCCCAGCGGCGAGGTCATGCGCAGAAAACTCTGGCTCTCAAAGATGCTGCGGATGGAAACGGCGGTCTTTTTGTGGTTGGGCACCTCGATGCCCACGGCGGGCTTGCCGGGGATGGGGGCTTCCATACGCACATCTGCCACCGCGAGGTTCAGGGCGATATCGTCCGCCAGCGAGGTGATGCGGCTGATCTTCACGCCCGCCATGGGCTGCAGCTCGTACCGGGTAACGGAGGGCCCGCGGGAGATATCCAGCACCCGGGTGCGCACGCCGAAGCTTTCCAGCGTGTCCACCAGCTTCTGGGCGTTGGCTTTCAGCTCCTCCTGTGCGCCGGGGTCGCTTTCCTCCTGCGTTTTTTCAAACAGCTCGATGGGCGGGTACTGGTACTCGTAGCTGTCCACCGGCTCGGCTTCCTCGGCAGGGGCGGTGGCGGCTGCCTGCTCCGAGACGGCGGGCTTTTCCATGGCCGCTGCCACCAGCGAGTTGATGTCCTTTTCCTCCACCGGTTCGGCGGTGATACTGATCCAGCCGTCCTCGTCCGGCGCAGAGCGGAACGCCACGGCGTTCTCGGCGCTCACCCGGGGCACAGCGGGCTGGATGGGCGCAGCTTCCGGCTGCGGCGGCATCTGCGGCTGCACCACCGACGCTGCCGGCTGGACGATGGAAGTATCAAAAACAGGGGCAGGGGCAGGCTCTTCCGGCTGCGGGGCGTCCTTGGCAAAGAAATCTGCCGCAGCGGTGACTACCGGATCTGCCACGATGGGCGGCGGCGTGGGCTTGGGTGCAGGGCGCAGCGGGTCCTGCCCGAAGGTGCCGCCCGGCCCGACGATCAGCGGCTCAATGGGCTCGCTGCCGCCCTCGGAGAGAGCAGTGTGGTCGGGGCCAAGGTCTACGTCAAAGGCGGCGCGGGGATGGGCAACGCTGACCCGCACCGGGGTGATGGGCGGTGTGGCAGGTTCCGGCTGGGCAGGGGCGGCGGGCGCAGATTCGGCGTCCGCAGCGTCTGCTTCCATCTCCTGCGTTACCTTATGCCCCCAGCGCAGCACGCCGGACATCCAGTCCGGCACACCCAGATGCAGCCCGGCAGGCTCGTCCTCCTCGTCCAGCGGCTCGTCCTCGGCTTCGTCGTATTCCTCGTCGATCTCCCGCTCTGCCTGCCGGATGGCGGCGCGCTCGGCGCGGCGGGCAGAGCGCTGCTCTGCAAAGGCAGCGCCGCGGGCGTGGATACCGCCGGTGACGGCACACAGCCAGACCCAGACCTCGGCGGGGGTGATATCGAAAATGTACAGGCTGCCGCACAGCAAGAGCACGATCATGATGAGGTTTGCCGCCGGGCGTCCGCACAGCAAAAGCAGCACGCCGCCCAGCACAAAGCCTATTGCGCCGCCGGAGAGCCATGCGTTGACGCCGTTGGCGTAGCAGGCAGAAAGCATTTGCAGCGCCGACAGCCCCTGCGGCTGGATATCGGAAAACACGATGACCGTGCCGCAGACAAAGACAAGCCCCAGCACCAGCTTGAGGATGCGGGACAGCAGCTCCTCGCCCCGGGTGTACAAAACGGCCAGACAGCACACGGCCGCACCCAGCACAAAGCTGCCGCAGCCGAACAGCCCGAACAGCACATCATGGAGCACCCGCCATACGGAATCGCCCTGCACAAAGGCCAGCACCATCAGCAGCAGGCCGCCAAACAGGGTGCCAAGCCCTGCCGGGAGCCGCTGTTCTGCCTTTTTACGGCGGGCAGCAGTACGCCGTTTCGTTGATTTTCGTTTTTTCGTTGCCATTCTACTCTGTTCCCCAACTTCCCATAGACACAATATTTGATTCTACTATTGTACCACGCAAGGGCAAAAATGGCAAACCATAATGTTGTTTTTGCTGAGGAAAATGGAACGAGCCCAGCCCCTCTCGTGAAAAGGCAGTTCCGAAACGCCCGCAGGCGTTTCGGAACTGCAAACAAAAAAATAATTCCGCTGCTTCTGCGCAGAGCAACGCGGAGCGCAGTTCAAATCGTCTGGCTGAGGGAAAGCTGCAAAGCTTCACCCCTGCTCAATTTCTTTATATAGCCATGTCAGCGCGTCCGAAAGACCGCCCAGTTCATCGATCAGCTTTTCCTTTACGGCGCGGTGCCCGTCCAGCACTGTGCCCATGTCCATCACCAGCTCCCCGGTGTGGAGCATCAGCTGGGTGTAGCGCTTTTCGGGCATACCGCTGTGGGCGGCTACAAAGCCGGTGATGCGCTGCTGCATCTGCTCAAAGCAGTGCATGGTCTGCGGTACGCCCAAGATCAGCCCGGAGTGCCGCACCGGATGCACCGTCATGGTGGCGGTGGGCACAATAAAGCTGTGCCGCGCGCTGACCGCCAGCGGGATGCCGATGGAGTGCCCGCCGCCCAGCACCAGCGTGGCGCTGGGCTTGGAGATGCTGGCGATCAGCTCCGCCAGCGCAAGGCCGGTCTCCACATCGCCGCCCACCGTGTTCAGCAGCACCAGCAGCCCCTCGATGCGGGGGTCCTCCTGCACCGCCACCAGCTGGGGGATGACGTGCTCGTACTTGGTGGTCTTTTGCCCCTGCGGCGCTTCGGTATGCCCTTCGATCTGGCCGATGACGGTCAGGCAGTGGATGACATGACCGCCCCGGCTCAGGGTGACCGTGCCCAGATCCTCGATATCCTCTTTTTCCATCCGGTGCTGCTCTGCGGGGGTGTCTTTTGCCGTATCCATGCGCGTTCTCCTTCCGTAGCAGGGTCTTTGTGGGGTCAGTATCCCCCGGCTGCCGGGGAAGTATACAGGAGAAAAGAAACAAAAAACTTTGTGAATTTTTTGCTTTTTTATAAATAGGTATTTGACATTCGCCTTTCATGCTGTATACTTTAAATAATATAACAGGATAAAATGGAACATCTCTCTGCGCGCAAAGAAGCCCCTTGCATGGCGGCAGAAGCTGCAGCGCGTTGGGCAGAAAGGAGAATTTTCCTATGAACACCCCCCAAAAAGCATCGATCCCTGTGATCAAGCGTCTCCCCAAATATTACCGGTATCTGCGCTCCTTGCAGGACGACGGCATTACCAGCATCTCCTCCCGGGAGCTGGCCTCTCAGATGGGCACCACCGCCTCACAGGTGCGGCAGGACTTTAACTGCATCGGTGACGTGAACGGCCGGCAGGGCATCGGCTACTCGGTGGAGAACCTGCTTTCCATTCTGGAAAGCCTGCTGTTCGGCAACGGCGACCGTCTGCCCACCATCCTGATCGGCTGCGGCCGTCTGGGCAAGGCGGTGAGCCGCTTTATCACCACCGACACCAACGGCTACAAGCTGATCGCCGCCTTTGACGTGGCCGAGAACGAGGTGGGCAAGGAGATCAGCGGCATCCGCATCCGGCACATTGACGAGCTGGAAGCCTTCTGTGAGGAAAACAAGCCCAAGGTGGCGGTGCTCTGCGTCCCCCGCGATGGTGCACAGCAGGTCAGCGGACGGCTGGTGGATCTGGGCATCGAGGGCTTCTGGAACTTCTCCCACTATGACCTGTCGGTGTCGTATCCCAATGTGGTGGTGGAAAACGTCCATCTGGGCGACAGCCTGATGAGCTTGGGCTACCGTCTGCGCAATCAGGAGTGACGGCATGGCAAAATTGTATTTCCGCTACGGTGCCATGAACAGCGGCAAGAGCACGGCGCTGATGCAGGTGGCACACAACTACGAAGAGCAGGGCATGAAGGTGCTCATTTTGAAGCCGCAGGTGGATACCAAGGGCGGCGGGGAGCTGGTGAGCCGTCTGGGCGTGCGCCGCAAGGCAGACCTGCTGATCCCGCCGGAGCTGAACGTGTTCGAAGCCGTGAAGGCGGCAAACGATGCTTCTGGCCCGCTGGCCTGTGTGCTGTGCGACGAGAGCCAGTTCTTTACCCCGGAGCAGGCCGAGCAGCTGTTTATGATCACGGTAGACCTGAACATCCCGGTGATCTGCTACGGTCTGCGAGCAGATTTTTCCCTCAAGGGCTTCCCGGGCTCTACCCGTCTGCTGGAGCTGGCGCACACCATCGAGGAGATGAAAACGATCTGCACCTGCGGGCGCAAGGCCATTTGCAACTGCCGCAAGGTGAACGGACAGTTCGTCTTTGAGGGCGAGCAGGTAGCCATCGACCTTGAAAACGATGTGCAGTACGTCAGCATGTGCCCCCAGTGCTACTTTAAGGCACGGCGGGCGTTCTATGCTGCAAGGAAAAACTGAGATACCTTTATGTTGTATATAAGCCGCTGTACCGCGCCGGGTGCAGCGGCTTTTTTGCGTGATTTGCGGAAGATCTACCCCCTCAGTCTCGCTACGCTCGCCAGCTCCCCCAAGGGGACGCCTTTACGCTATGCCGGAAACTTTGCCGCCACCGCCAAAAGCCGTCCCCTTGGGGAAGGTGGCTGCGAACACAGTGTGCAGACGGAAGGGGTATCCCCAACAGGCTGTATACAGATTGATATATTAATTTGTTGCGTTTCGCGGCCACTGATATATCAACTGGGCGAAATACGCACGTTTTTTGCGCTATTGATATATCAGTTCGGGCTGGGCAATTACTCGACGGAGGGGGGAGGGAGTGGGAAAAGAAGAGAGCAGCGGGGGGCGGCAGAGCATAAAAAATTACAGGCAGAACGGTAAATGTAACAGGAATTATTGAAATTTTTGCCGTTCTTCCCATGTTGCATCCCAGATTTTTATGCAAGTCATTGAAGTATACAAGTTGCACAGTTTTTCAGCGCAAGTTTATTCATTTCGGCAAGGACGTCGAATCTCTTTCAAAAACAAGAGCAATATTTGTATGTTTTTATCCTGTATCACTGTAAATTGCATCTTTCTTTTTTCGGTGGCTTTTGTTATCATAATTGTATACAAGGGGGATATGTGCAGACCCCCTACATGAAGATGTTTTCTATTAGGAGGAGAACAAAAATGAGCAAGGCAATTTCTCGTCGTAACTTCCTGATGGCTACCGGCGCTGTCGGTGCTGCAGGTCTGCTGGCTGCTTGTGGCAGCAAGCCCGCTGCTTCTTCCACCGCTTCTTCCGCTGCTGCTTCTCAGGCCCCCGCTGCTTCCGCAGACGAGAGCCTGGCACTGTCTGACGGCCCCGTCAACCTGAGCATCAGCTGGTGGGGCGGCGACAGCCGTCACGCTGCTTACCAGAGCGCTCTGGAGGCTTTCCAGGCTGAGCACTCCAACATCACTGTGGAGCCCACCTTCGCCGCATGGTCCGGCTGGGAAGAGAAGATGGCTGCTGCCTTCATCGCAGGCAACGCTCAGGATGTCTGCCAGGTGAACTGGAACTGGCTGTACAACTACTCTGCCGACGGCAGCAAGTTCGTGGACCTGAACACCACCTCCAAGTTCATCGACCTGACCCAGTGGGATGCCGCTGCTATGGACGCTTGCTATGTGGCTAACAGCCAGCAGTGCGTGCCCGTCTCCATGACCGGCCGTATCTTCTACTGGAACATGACCACCTTTAATAAGGCTGGCATCACCGAAGTCCCCAAGTCTCTGGACGATCTGATGGCTGCCGGTAAGGCTTTCCAGGAGAAGCTGGGCAACGATTACTACCCCATGCACCTGGGTGCATACGACCGTATGATCCTGATGGTGTTCTACCTCGAGTCCAAGTACGGCAAGGACTGGGCAGATCCCGTTACCTCCACCCTGAACTACACCGAGGACGAGATCGCTGAGGGTCTGGCCTTCATCAAGAGCCTGGTGGACAACCACGTCATGATGAACCTGAAGACCTACTACTCTGCAAACTCCGATACCGCTACCCACCAGTCCAACGAGTGGATCACCGGTAAGATCGCAGGCATCTTCGAGTGGGATTCCGCTGCTTCCAAGTACTCCTCCGCTCTGGATGACGCCAACAAGGACGGCTTCACCGTTGGCGAAGAGATCAAGTTCGGCGACAACAACGGCGGCTTCTCCAAGGTCTCCATGGGTCTGGCCATCACCAAGACCAGCAAGTGCGTTGCCGAGGCTGCTACCCTGATCAACTTCCTGCTGAACGAGGAGAAGGGCGCTTCCATCATGGGTTCTGAGTGCGGCATCCCCGCTTCCAAGGCTGGCCTGAAGTTCGCTCAGGACGCCGGCGCTGTCAAGAGCCTGGTTGCTGACGCAAATGCCAAGGTCATGGCATTCACCACCAACAAGCTGGATCCCCTGTTCGAGAACAACGACCTGAAGGCTTCCGGCACCGGCATCTATCAGGAAGTGTTCGACAACATCGACTACGGCGATCAGACCCCCGAAGAGGCTGTCGAGACTCTGCTGGACGGCATGGAGTCTGTTGGCTACACCATCGGCTAAGCTTGCCTCTCTCTGACAGCGGTCAGAACCGGATATTCAGTATCTGAAATAAATAAGGGCATCTGCCGCCCGTACGACAGATGCCCTTGTTTTATCGGTGAGTGGTTATCAAACCTTGAATGAATTGTTGCCGGTCTGTGACCTGCTGCACTGTCTGCTTCAAAATCCTGCAAAAGGAGGACTTCGGATGAAAAAAAGTAATGCGCCCGCAGGCGCACGAACTCCGTTCCAGAAATGGGTCGATAAGTATCAGGGTCTGTTTTACCTGATCCCCTGGATCATCGGCTTTCTCGTCTTTAAGGCGTTCCCCTTCGGTCAGTCGCTGTACTACAGCTTCACCGATATGAACTTCTTCAAGGACGGCACCAGCTTTGTTGGTCTGGCCAACTACATTACCGCATTCCACACCAGAAAGATCACCAAGGCGCTGATCATCACCTTCAAGTACGCCTTTATCACCGTGCCCCTGAAGCTGATCTTCGCGCTGTTTATCGCCTACATCCTGAACTTCAAGATCGCCTGCGTCAACCTGTTCCGCACCGTGTACTACATCCCCTCCATTCTGGGCGGCTCTGTGGCTATCGCTGTGCTGTGGAAGGCTGTGTTCAGCGTGGACGGTCTGCTGAACACCGTGGTGCGCGCTGTCACCTTTGGTGCGGTGCAGGGCCCCGAGTGGCTGTCTGACCCCAACTACGCACTGTGGATCATCTGTTTCCTGCGTATATGGCAGTTCGGTTCCGCCATGGTGCTGTTCCTTGCTGCACTGAAGGGCGTGCCCGCAGACCTGTACGAGGCTGCTACCATCGACGGCGCCGGCAAGTGGCGTCAGTTCTTCTCCATCACCGTTCCGATGATCACCCCCATCATCTTCTACAACCTGGTCACTCAGATCTGCCAGGCTTTCCAGGAGTTCAACGGCCCCTACATCATCACCAACGGTGGTCCCCGTGGTTCCACTACCCTGATCTCCCTGCTGGTTTACAACTACGCATTCAAGTCCTACGACATGGGCATGGCTTCTGCTCTGGCATGGATCATGTTCATCATCGTCTGCATCCTGACGATCATTGCGTTCACCAGCCAGAAGAAGTGGGTCTACTACTCGGATGAAAGGTAAGGTGACCAATATGGGAATGAAAGCATCGAATAAGATCGCAACCTTCTTTAAGTACTTCGTGCTGATCCTGGTTGGCATCATCATGATCTATCCTCTGCTGTGGATGATCAGCGCTACCTTCAAGGATAACAGCGAGATCTTTGCAGGCATCAGCCTGTGGATCAAAAAGCCTACGCTGGATGGCTACCGCAACGCCCTGAACAACTTCGGTGGCTCCATCAACATCCTGCAGGCCATGCTCAACACTTACAGCTACGTTCTCCCCAAGGTGATCTGCACTGTGGTGTCTGCCTGTATTGCCGCTTACGGCTTTGGCCGTTTCGACTTCCCCGGCCGCAAGCTGCTGTTCAACATCATGCTGGCCACCCTGTTCCTGCCGCAGGTCGTGCTGAACGTGCCGCAGTACCTGCTGTACAACAAGTTCGGCTGGGTCGACAGCCCCTTCTATCTGGCCATCTGGGTGCACTGCGCATTTGCTACCGAGACCTACTTCGTGTACCAGCTGGTGCAGTTCATGCGCAACGTCCCGCGTGATCTGGACGAGGCTGCCGCCATTGACGGCTGCTCCTCCTTCCAGACCCTGTACAAGGTCATCGTGCCCATGCTGGGACCCGCTCTGGTGTCCTGCGCACTGTTCCAGTTCATGTGGAGCTGCAACGACTTCATGGGCCCGCTGCTTTACGTCAGCACCCCCGGCAAGTACCCCATGTCCCTGTTCGTCAAGCTGTCCATGGACGGTGATACCGGCTTTGCTTGGAACAAGATCCTTGCTCTGTCCCTCATCTCCATCCTGCCGCAGCTGATCGTATTCTTCTGTGCACAGGATCAGTTCGTTGAAGGTATCTCCGCAGGTGCCGTCAAGGGCTAATGCGCCATAAGAACATCTGACCAAGACCAACACCCCCTGTGCTGCTCCCAACGGATGGCACAGGGGGTGTTTTGGTAGGTGCATCATTTCTTCTGCTTTTTGCGGTACTGCAGGGGACTGATATCCGTCACCTCGCGGAACACGCGGCGGAAGTGGGCGGCGCTGGCAAAGCCGGTCTGCTCGGCAATAGCGCTGATGGAAAGCTCGGTGGTCTCCAGCAGCTTCTGCGCAGACTCGATGCGGCGGTTGTTCAGGTAGTCCACGATGGACTGCCCGGTCACCCGCCGGAACAGGCGGCTGAGATAGTAAGGGGAAAGGTAGAACCGCGCCGCTACCTCGGTAAGAGAGAACTTTTGCCGGTAGTTGGCGGCAAGGTAGGCACACACCTGCTCAACGGTCTCGTTGCGGGGGCGCGCCACGGCGCTGCTCTCGGCAAGGCACTCCTGCTCTACATAGTGCAGGATCAGCAGCAGGTACAGCCCGCCGGGGTAGTCCTGCTCCGGCATGGCGGTGCGCATCATCTCCAGCAGGGTGCGCAGGCGGCGAACCCACGGCACCGGGCCGTACAGCACCGTGGCTTCCCCGGGCACGAACAGCCGGACAAAATCCCGCTGGGCGGTGCTGCGCAGCTCGTGCAGGGCACTGAGCGGGAACCGGCAGCCTACCAGCTCCGGTACGGCTGCACCGGCGGCGGTGAGCACTGCATCCCCCGCACCCAGCAGCAGTGCGCTGCCGGGGTTCAGCAGCAGACTGTTTTCCCCCATTTGCAGGGTGCAGCTGCCCTCGCTTACCAGCAGAAAGGTGCACATCTCCTCGTCTGCCGTCAGCTCCAGCCTGCCGCCGGTCAGCCGCACGGTGTCTGCCTTTACCTTTGCATGGATCTTTTCCCGTTCCGCTTTCATTCTGCGCATCCTTTCCGGAAACAGCCCTCCCGGTGGCCGGGAGAGCGCTTTTCCTCATGATACCACGTCTGCCCCGTGGGGGCAAGACAAACTCACAGGAGGTTATTTCGCATGAATCTGACCCTGATCCGTTCCATGACCCGCAGCGCCGTTTTCGAGCTGGAAAACGAGCTGTGCTACCGTCCGGCACACCCCTTTACCGTTGCCCTGAACGGCAAGACGGTATACGAAGCCTGCAACACCAACGTGTTCTCCCTGTTCTCCCTGCTGCCCGGCACCACCTATACGGTGGAGGTGCAGGCAGAGGGCGAGACCCTGAAGCTGGATTTCACCACCGAGGTTGAGACCTTCTTCGTGGATGCTGCCCGCTACGGTCTGGTGGCCGATGGCGAGACCGACAACACTGTGCGGCTGCAGGCGGCGCTGTCTACCTGCCCCAAGGGCGGCACGGTGTATGTGCCCGCCGGCCGTTACCGCACCGCCAGCCTGTTCATGAAGAGCAACACCACCCTGTATCTGGAAAAGGGTGCTGTGCTGCTGGGCGATAACGACCGCACCCATTACCCCATTCTGCCCGGCGTGCTGCCCAGCGAGAACGAGGTGGACGAGTACTACCTGACCGGCTGGGAGGGCAACCCGC
>OHUP01000666.1_pt1 | contig 10716 bp, 12 predicted proteins | sample 1579221 | NCBI WGS metagenome assembly OHUP01 (sample SAMEA3882555, study PRJEB24775) | human gut metagenome | biome: human-associated habitat; feature: intestine environment; material: feces | place: Netherlands | collected 2009/2010 | reverse complement strand
CAAAGAGATGAAGTTTGCGTGGACTGCCAAGGGCTCCCACTTTGGGGGAGCTGGCAAAGCCGACAGGCTTTGACTGAGAGGGCGAGCCAGCTAAAGGTTTTCCCTCTCCTCTTGTATTTATCATATCTTTATTGACAACAAACCGCACTTTGCCGTAAACTGAGAGCATAAAACCGGCGCTGCGCCGGAAAAGGGGCGTAAAACAAATGAACGATACCGTACACTTTGAAAAAACTCTCTCCAGCGAGACCCTGTTCGAGGGGCGGGTCATCACCTTGACCAAGGACACCGCGCTGCTGGAAAACGGCAAGACCGCTACCCGCGAGGTGGTGCATCACCACGGCGGCGCCTGCATCCTGCCCTATTTTGCAGACGGCACCATCTGCATGGTGCGGCAGTTCCGCTATGCCATGCAGCAGCAGCTGTGGGAGCTGCCCGCAGGCAAGCTGGAAAAGGGCGAGGACCCCTTTGCAGCCGCCAAGCGGGAACTGGAGGAAGAGTGCGGTCTGACCGCCGACAACTACATCTCGCTGGGCGAATTCTACCCAACCGTGGGCTACGATACCGAGGTCATCTATACTTGGGTAGCCACCGGTCTGCACGAAACGAAAATGCACCTTGATGCGGACGAGTTCCTGACCCCCGACCGTGTGCCGCTGGAAAAGGCGTATCAGATGGTCATGAGCGGCGAGATCAAGGACGGCAAGACCATTGCGGGCATCCTGAAGCTGAAGGCTCTGCTGGCCGAGGGCAAGCTGTGATCTTATACGAGGACGCCGCCCTTGTGGTACTGGACAAGCCCGCCGGGCTTTCCAGCGAGGAGGGCGTGCCCGCCGCGCTGCGGGCCCACTGGAACGCGCCTGATGCCTTTGTGGGGGTGGTGCACCGGTTGGACACCGGAGTGTCCGGGTTGATGGTCTATGCCCGCACCCCGGCAGCTGCCGCCGCACTGAGCCGTCAGGTCACCCAAAGTCAGGACGCCTACGCCGTGCAGGACGGCCGCGCCGAGGGCAAAGCCGCCGCGCCGCAGTTCGTCAAGCAGTACCGTGCGGTCCTCGCCGGTGTGCCGGACGCGCAGCTGCCCGCCGCAGGGCTCTTGCGGGACTACCTGTTCAAGGACAGCCGCAAGGGCAGGGTGTTCCCGGTCAGCCGTCCCCGCAAGGGGGTGCGGGAGGCGGTGCTGGAATACCGCATCCTTGCCACGGCAGGGGAAAACAGCCTTGCCGAGATCACCCTGCACACCGGGCGCACCCATCAGATCCGGGTGCAGTTTGCCAGCCGCAAACACCCGCTGTACGGCGACGGCAAATACGGCAGCCGCCAGAAGGGCAGCATTGCCCTGCAAAGCTGCGGCCTGCGCTTTGTGCACCCGGACACCGGCAAGCCCATGGCCTTTTCTCTGCCCCTGCCCGCCGCCGCACCGTGGAAGGAGTTTTTGGAACTAGGTGAGTGATATGGAACAGCAATACAAGACTGATGCCGAAATTTACGCCGTGCTGGAGCGGGAGATCATCGATCTGACCATCCGTCCCGGCTCTGCGCTGAGTGAGAATCCGCTGTGCACCCGGTTCGGTGCGCCGCGCTCCATGATCCGGGTGGTGCTGCAAAAACTGCAGGAAAACGGGCTGGTGCGCATCGTGCCCTACAAGGGCACCACCGTCACCCGGCTGAACCGGCGCATCGTGGACGAGCTGATCTACGAGCGCACCGCTGTGGAGGGGCGCATCCTGCGCGATTTTGCCCCCATCGCCACCCCGGCGCAGCGGGCGCAGATCCGTGCGCGGGTGGACGCATACGAAGCCCTTGCCCGCGCCGAGAACCCGGACTATAACAAGCTGTACGAGGTGGACTGCCGCCTGCACGAGACATGGTTTGCCGCCATGGACAAGATGTACCTGTGGAGCACCTTACAGAACGCCCACGCCGATTACAGCCGGTTCCGTATGCTGGACACCATGACCACCGGCGGGCTGGACGAGGTGATCGCCGACCACCGCAACCTGCTGAACGCCATCGAGCGGTGCGACCTTGCCGCCTTTGAGCCGCTGGTGGAGCGCCACCTGTACGGCGGCATCCGCCGCCTTGGCAGCAAGCTGACCAAGGAATACGCCGACTTTTTTGAGCCGGAGACCGTAAAATAATGCAAAATTGTTCCACGGGGAACAAAGACGAGTTTACCCCTTCCGTCAAAGCCTGCGGCTTTGCCACCTTCCCCAAGGGGACGGCTTTTGGCTATGCCGGAAAGTTACCCTCCTAGGGAAAGGCGTCCCCTTGGGGGAGCTGCCGAGCGCAGCGAGGCTGAGGGGGTATACTGCAAAGCAAAAAGCCCGGAGTGTCCGCAGACACTCCGGGCTTTTTATATTCAGAACACCCCGGTGATGAAAATTTCCAGTCCGATGCCGATGAGGATAACGCCGCCCAGAATATTGGCCTTGCCGGAAAGCTGTGTACCGAACTTTTTGCCGATGCGCAGACCCGCCATGCAGAGGATGAAGGTGACCACCGCAATGATGATGGCGGCGGTAAGTGCCATCAACCAGCCGTATTCCGAGATGGTGAAGCCCACCGAAAGGGCATCGATGCTGGTGGCAATGCCTTGCATGAACAGCGCCCCGGCGCTGAGCTCTGCCGCTTCTTCGGCTTCCTCGCCGTGGATACCGTCCAGCAGCATCTTGCCGCCGATGTAGCCCAGCAGTGCCAGCGCGATCCACGGGATCAGGGTCTCAAAGGACGAGAACAGCTCCACGATGGTATGCACGCACACCCAGCCGATCATAGGCATTGCGGCCTGAAAAATGCCAAAAGTGCCCGCGATTTTGCACATCGTGCCCTTGTTCATTTTAGGGTCGTGCAGGCCGTTTGCCATGGACACCGAAAATGCATCCATCGCAAGCCCCACGCCCAGCAAAACGCTGTTGAGAAAAAACACAAAACTCCATTCCATTCTGTCTGCCTCCTGTTTGTTGACCGTAATCCAAACCAAAACAAAACCCGGCCCCGGGCGCATTGTACGTCCGGGACCGGGTGATTTTTTGAGATCCACTCCATGTGCACGGGCGCAGCAAACACGCACCAAAACACATGAGTCTCGCAAATGAAAGCAAGCCAGACCGGAAAGCGGTCATTGTGTTGACTTGCTGCGCTCTGCAAAGCGCCTGCTACTCCCCCACGGGTATTGTGATTTCGTTTATTCTAGCACAGATTCAAGGGGAAGTCCAGACAAACCTGACGGAAGATCATTCATTCCTTCTCTTCCGGGTCTGCCTCCGGGGCTTCGGTGGCGGCGGCAGCATCGGCGGCTTCCATCTCCGCAAGCTGCTCGGCGGTGGGCTCGGCATCGGCTTCGGAAGCATCGATCTTCTCGGTCTGTGCTTCGTCGTCGTGGTCGGTGCGTGCCAGCACCATCACCTTGTCGTTCTCGCCCAGACGCATCACCCGCACGCCGGAGCCGTAGCGGCTCTGCAGCGGGATCTCGTTGGCGTGCAGGCGGATGATGATGCCCTCCTGACTGCTCAGCAGCACGTCATCCACGTCGTCCACGATCTTCACGGCGGCAACCTTGTCGCGGCTCACATCGTAGTTGCGGATGCCCTTGCCGCCGCGGGCGGTGATGCGGTAGGTGTCGATGTCGGACCGGCGGCCCTTGCCGTTCTCGGTCACGGTCAGGATGGTGGCGTTCTCACGGCAGATGCAGACACCCACGACCTCGTCGCCCTCGGCCAGCTTGATGGCGCGCACGCCGTGGCCGCTGCGGCCCATGGGACGGGCATCCTCCTCATTGAAGCGGATGGCCTGACCGTTGCGGGTGGCAACGATGAGCATATCGTGGCCGGAGGTCAGGCGGGTCCAAGCCAAGGCATCGCCCTCGTTCAGGGCAATGCCGATCAGGCCGCTCTTGCGGATGTTGGCGTACTGCTCCAGCGGGGTGCGCTTGATCAAACCCTGCTTGGTGACCATGGTCACATAGCCGCCCGACTGCTCAGCATCCTTGCTCTGGCAGATCATGTTGGTGACCTTTTCGCCCTCCGCCAGCTGCAGCAGGTTGACGATGTTCATGCCCTTGCTGGTGCGGCTGCCCTCGGCGATGGTGTAGCCCTTGATGCGGAACAGGCGGCCCCGGTCGGTGACAAAGAGCACATAGTCGTGGGTGGAGCCTACAAACATCTCCTGCACGATGTCCTCTTCCTTGCGGGTCATGCCGGAGATGCCGCGTCCACCACGGCGCTGTGCCTGATAGGTGGCCTTGAGCTGACGCTTGATATAACCGGCTTCGGTCAAGGTGTAGACGCACTGCTCCTCGGCGATCAGATCCTCGATATCCACCTCACCGGTCACGGACTGGATCTCGGTGCGGCGTTCGTCGCCGAAGCGCTTCTTCATTTCCAGCAGTTCGTCCTTGACGATGGCAAGCACCCGGGCGTCATCCGCCAGAATGGCTTCCCAGTCCTCAATCTTGGCGCGCAGGCCGGCCAGCTCTTCCTCGATCTTCAAGATCTCCAGACCAGCCAGACGACCCAGCTGCAGCTTGACGATGGCGTCTGCCTGCGGGTCGTCAAAGCCGAACTGCTCCATGATGGCAGCTTTAGCTTCTGCCATGCCGCCCTTGCAGGCGCGGATGGTGGCGATCAGCTCGTCCACGATGTCGGTGGCCTTTTTCAGACCTTCCAGAATGTGGGCGCGCTCCTTGGCCTTTTTCAGGTCGTACTGGGTGCGGCGGCGCACCACCTCGTCCTGAAACTCCACATACTTCTGCAGCATCTGCTTCAGGGTGAGCACCTTGGGCACCTTATGGTCGATGGCCAGCATGATAACACCCACAGTGTCCTGCAGCTGAGTGTACTGGTACAGCTGGTTCAGGATGACCTGTGCGTTGGCGTCCTTGCGGATGTCCACCACGATGCGCATACCCTTGCGGTTGGTCTCATCGTTCAGGCCGGTAATGCCCTCGATGCGCTTTTCCTTGACAAGGTCTGCCATGTGCTCGATGAGACGCGCCTTGTTGACCATATAGGGGATCTCGGTGATCACGATCTGGGTGCGGCCGTTCTTGGTCTCCTCAATGGTGGCGCGGCCGCGCAGGGTGATCTTGCCGCGTCCGGTGGCGTAGGCGGCGCGGATGCCGCTGCGTCCCATGATGATGCCGGCGGTGGGGAAGTCCGGGCCCTTGATGTGCTCCATCAGGCCGGGCAGGTCGATGTCCGGGTCGTCGATATAGGCGATGCAGCCGTCAATGACCTCGCTCAGGTTGTGGGGCGGGATGTTGGTGGCCATACCGACCGCGATGCCCTGACTGCCGTTGACCAGCAGGTTCGGGAAGCGGCAGGGCAGCACGCTGGGCTCCTTTTTGGTCTCGTCAAAGTTGGGGTCCCAGTCGATGGTGTCCTTCTCGATATCGGTCAGCATTTCCACCGCCATGCGGCTCATGCGGGCCTCGGTGTAACGGTAAGCAGCCGGGGGGTCGCCGTCCACAGAACCAAAGTTACCCTGACCATCCACCAGCGGATAGCGCAGCGAGAAGTCCTGTGCCAGACGTACCATAGCATCGTAGACCGATGCATCGCCGTGGGGGTGGTAAGAGCCCAGCACCGCACCGACGGTATCGGCAGATTTGCGGTATGCATGGCTGGGGTCGTTGCCGCGCTCATGCATGGTGTACAGGATGCGGCGGTGGACGGGCTTCAAGCCGTCCCGCACATCGGGCAGGGCACGGGACACGATGACCGACATGGAATAATCCAGGAAGGCCGTTTCGATCTCCTTTTTGACATCGCGGATGATCTTTTTGGTTCCGCTGCCCGGTATCATCACATAATCTTCTTCCATTTGTTCCTCCGTGTCTTACACGTCCAGCTTTGCGTACTGGGCGTTGGTCTCGATAAAGCGGCGGCGGGGCTCCACCTGATCGCCCATCAGGATGGTAAAAGCTTCGTCAGCCTTTTCGGCATCCTCGATGGTGATCTGCACGATGACCCGGTTGTCCGGGTTCATGGTGGTCTCCCACAGCTGCTCGGGGTTCATCTCACCAAGGCCCTTATAGCGGTTCACCTTTGCGCCGGGCATCTCCTGCGAGAGGATCGCCATTTCCGCATCGTTGTAGGCGTACTTGATGGTGTTGCCCTTCTGCACCTTGAACAGGGGCGGCTGTGCCACATACACATGACCCTGCTCGATGAGGGGGCGCATATAGCGGAAGAAGAAGGTCAGCATCAGGGTGCAGATGTGGGAGCCGTCCACGTCCGCATCGGCCATGATGAACACCTTGTCATACCGCAGCTTGGAGATATCGAACTCGTCACCGATGCCGCAGCCCAGCGCCAGCACCACCGGCATCAGCTTGTCGTTGCCGTAAATTTTATCGGCGCGGGCCTTTTCCACGTTCAGCATCTTGCCCCACAGCGGCAAAATGGCCTGAATGGCAGAGTCGCGTCCCATCTTGGCAGAGCCGCCTGCAGAGTCGCCCTCGACGATGAAGATCTCAGTACGGCTGGGGTCTTTTTCGCGGCAGTCTGCCAGCTTGCCGGGCATCCGGCTGGTCTCCAGCGCGCTCTTGCGGCGCACCAGTTCGCGGGCCTTTTTGGCGGCGGCGCGGGCGCGGGCGGCCTGCGTTGCTTTTTCAAAAATGGCCTTTGCCACGCCGGGGTTCTCCTCAAAGAACTCCATCAGCTTGGAGTAGACCATGTTGGAAACGAGGGTGCGGATCTCGGTATTGCCCAGCTTTGCCTTGGTCTGGCCTTCAAATTCGGCCTCCTGCAGCTTGACCGAGATGACGCAGATCAGACCCTCGCGCACGTCTGCGCCGGACAGGTTCTCGTCCTTGTCCTTCAGCAGACCGTGGCTGCGGCCGTAATCGTTGAACACGCGGGTCAGGCTGGCCTTGAAGCCCTCTTCATGGGTACCGCCGTCCGGGGTGTTGACGTTGTTGGCAAAGCTCAGCAGCAGCTCGTTGTAGCTGGAATTGTACTGCAAAGCGATCTCCGCCACGCCGCGGTCGGTCTGTCCCTTGAGGTAGATGACGTTGGGGTGCAGCACTTCCAGCTTGCGCTTTTCGCCCAGATAGGTGACAAAGCTCTTGATGCCGCCCTCGTAGCACATCACCTCGGAGCGGTAGCAGGGGTCGCCCTCCTGCCCATCCTCCAGCACGGGGGTGTACAGCTGGCGCTCATCGGTCAGGGTGATCTTGACACCGGCGTTCAGGAAGCTTTCCTCCCGCAGGCGCTTTTCCAGCGTGTCGAAGTCGTAGACGGTGGTGTCCTTGAACATCTCCGGGTCGGGCTTGAAGGTGACCCGGGTGCCGGTGACGCCCTCGGCTACCGTGCCGATGCACTTCAGCGCACCGTCCGGGTCGCCCCGACGGAAGGTCTGCTCGTACTCCTTGCCGTCGCGGCGCACATTGACGGTGAGCCACTCGGAGCAGGCGTTGACCACCGAAGCGCCCACGCCGTGCAGACCGCCGGCCACCTTGTAGCCGGAATTTTCGCCGCCGAACTTGCCGCCGGCGTGCAGGATGGTGTACACCACGGTGACGGCGGGCAGACCGGTATCGGCCTGAATGTCCACGGGGATGCCGCGGCCGTTATCGGTGACCTGAATGATGTTGTCCTTCAGGATCTTGACCTCGATGTGGTCGCAGTAACCGGCCAGCGCCTCGTCAATGGCGTTGTCCACGATCTCGTACACCAGATGATGCAGACCGCGCTCACCGGTGGAGCCGATATACATACCCGGGCGCTTGCGCACCGCTTCCAGACCTTTCAGCACCTGGATCTCGCTGGCGTTATACTCGTGGTCGGTCGCGGTATCGGCATTTGTGCTGGTAATGATTTCTTCTGCCATATCCTTTCTCCCTTTTGTTCATTTTTGCGTTTGTTTTTTCAAATTATAGCAAAGCGGGAACCGGTACACCATGGTGTACTTTTTTCTCGCCGTTTTGTTGTGTTTTCACGCGCTGCCCGCAGCGGGCGTTCCGGCTGGCACGGTGCGGCTTTCCGGGCAGTTCCGGGGCTTTCCCATCCCTCTTTTTTCTGTGGATCTTCCACCCGTTTTCCGCAAATTTCACTCCACCATCTTTTGCGCTCTGCGGCGCATGGCGGCGCTGGACAGCTCCGAAAGATACACCGCATCCACCAGCCCTCCGTCTGCCAGCACATAGCACTGGGGCAGCTCGTCCGAAAGGCTGACCACCGCCCCGTTCTTCTGGGCGTAGTTCAAAAACTCCCGCCCCCGGGGGGAGGTGGTGGTGGTCTCCAGATCAAAGATGCCGATGATGTCACGGTCGTTCAGGACATAGTCCCGCCCCAGATGAATATACATACTGTATTTTCTCCCGTGTCTTTTGTTTGCATAAAGTCCGCAAAAATTCAGCTTTTATGCGGTACCGCTTACAACATTTATCCATGCCGTCAGACCCGGTTCAGCACCCCGCCGTCCATGCGGTACACCTCGCCGTCGGTCTTTAAAAAGTCCGTGTCATCGCAGCTGGTCACAAAGGTCTGCTTTTCCTTCATGCAGGTGAGCAGATACTGCTTGCGCCCTTCGTCCAGCTCGCTCAGCACATCATCCAGCAGCAGTACCGGGTGCTCCCCGGTGATCTGCGCCGCCGCTGCGGCTTCCGCCATTTTCAGGCTCAGCACCACGCTGCGCTGCTGTCCCTGACTGGCATACACCCGTGCAGGCTGGTCGTCCAGTAATAACTCCAAGTCCTCGCGGTGGATGCCGCACAGGCTCTGCCCGGCGCGCAGCTCCTCCTCCTGCCGCTGACGCAGCAGTGCGGCAAGCCCGCCCGGCGCAAACTGGGCGGCATAGCGGATGCTCATCCGCTCTGCCCCGTGGGAAAGCTCCGCATAGTTGGCACAGGCGCGGGGAGCAAGCAGTTCCAGATACTCCCGCCGCCGCTGCTGCAAGGCTTCACCCTGCGCGGCAAGCTCGGTGTTGAGCACCTCCAACAGGGTGCGCTTTTCCGCATAGGGGCGCTCCTGCCCGTTTGCAGAGTGGCGCAGCAGCGCATTTTTTTGTTGCAAAACCCGCACATAGCGGCGGTAACTGGCCAGATACCCGGGGTACAGCTGGCACAGCGCAGCGTCCAGAAATTTGCGCCGCCCCTCCGGTGCCCCCTTGACAAGGCTCAGGTGGCCGGGGTCGAACACCACCGCCGGAAAGCTGCCCGCCAGTGCTGCCGCCCGCTTGGGCGCTGCGCCGTTTACCGCCGCATAGCGGCCGGGCTTTGCGGCTTCCGGGGTGCCCACGGTCATGCGGATGTGGGCAGGCTCAGCGGGCTCGCAGCCTTCCGGCCTATCCCGCTGGGTATCGGCTTCCAGCACCGCAAATGCTTCTCCCCGGCGCACAAGCTCGGCATCCTTGCCGCCCCGGAAGCTTTTGCCGCCGGTCAGCAGCCAGATGGCTTCCAGCAGGTTCGTCTTGCCCTGGCCGTTCGGGCCGCACAGCACGGTCAGGTGCGGGTCGGGGTGCAGCTCTGCGTGGGAAATATTGCGGTGATCCGTTACTTCTAAGTGCGTTAAGCGCATTACGCGCCCTCCGCGATCTGCACGGTCTGGCCGTCCAGCTCCACGGTATCCCCTGCACGGCACTTTTTGCCGCGCATCGTGCAGACCTCGCCGTTGACCGAAACGTCGCCGTTCTGGATGACGATCTTCGCCTCGCCGCCCGTGCCGACTAAATTCGCCAGCTTCAAGAGGTCCTGCAATTTGATAAATTCCGTGGTGATGGCCACGGGGACATCCTCGGCGGACACCCGCCGGACACGAACTTTCATACGGTTGTTTCTCCTTGCTTTCGGCTCCGCAGCAGGAAAAGGACGGCGGAGGCCGAGGTGATGACGTTCGTCAGACCGGCATGGTTGCGCGGAATGCGCAGATAGCGGGAGATCGTCGCCTTGCGCAGGTCACAGTCCACAAGGACAACGCGCTTGCCGGAGGCTGCAATCGTCATGGCCAGGTTGACGGCCACGTTGGTCTTGCCTTCTTCGGGAACGGAGGAGGTGATCAGGATGGTCTTGCAGTTGCCAGCAGAGGAAAGAAATTCCAGGTTGGTACGCAGAGATTTGTAGGCTTCCACAAACTGGAACGGGGCGTCGCCGCCGACAGTAAACAGCTTGCGATGGCTGGTGTTTTTGCTTGCCTTGCTCATTTCCTTTTACCTCCCTGATATTCCGGAATGACGCCCACGACGGCGAGGTCAAGATACTTGGCAATGTCGTCCTCGGTATGGATCTTGTTGTCCAGCAGGACGGTCAGCAGGATGATGCCGACGCTGATGACCAGGCCCAGCACGCCGCCCAGCATGGTATTACGGCCCACGTTGGGGGACTCGAGAATGACGTCAGGAGAGACGACGGTGATCTGCTCACAGACCTGGCGCGCCCACTCGGGGTTGTCGCTCTTGACTGTGACCTTCATGACCTGGGTGTCATCCACGGCGCTGACCGTGACACGTTCAGCCAGCTTTTCATACGTCAGGCTCAGACCCAGGTTGTCAATGACCTGCTGCAGCACGGTATCGCTCTTTATGATGATGCTGTAGGTGGAGACCAGCTTGGTGGCGGAGTTGATCTGGTCGCTGGTGACGTTGGAGGTCGTATCCTGACGGGTGTTGACGATCATCAGGGCGGAAGCCTCGTACTGCGGGGTGATAAGGAACTTGGAAACGCCGAATCCGACACCGGCCAGAATTACGGTGGTGAGAATGACGGCCAGCAGGTGC
>OHUP01000660.1_pt1 | contig 10758 bp, 6 predicted proteins | sample 1579221 | NCBI WGS metagenome assembly OHUP01 (sample SAMEA3882555, study PRJEB24775) | human gut metagenome | biome: human-associated habitat; feature: intestine environment; material: feces | place: Netherlands | collected 2009/2010 | reverse complement strand
TGTAGAAAAATAGCCAATAACGACGGGCTATCCCTATGCCCGTCATCCCCTTATTAAGAATCATAGGTTTACACCATGTATCAGAAAGCCCAGGATCAATAAAGTTGTCCTGGGCTTTTGTTATCATTGAAAAGAAAAATAATTCCTGGAAAACCTGGAGCAGTCGATGGTAGGCAGTTGTAAGACTGCCGTAGGAAGCGGATTAGCTTCCTTGTTGTTGGCTTTTTGGCAACAACTGGAGTGGTTCTCCAAGGTAGGGGAATTCTCCTGCCTTGGGCAAATTAAGCATCTGTGATACGTGGGCGAGTTTACTCCCCTAATTTGTATAGGTTAAAGGCTCTTTTTTTCATAAGTCAATTTTTCATGTTATACTAGGATTGTTGCCACTCCCAATACAGGCACAGAAGGGAGGGTTGACTTACGGAATTATTTATTTCATTCTTTCTCTCCGTCATGGCGAATGTGCTTGCCTACTTCATTTGCAAATGGTTGGACGGAGATGAGTAAAAGGCAATCAGCCTAAGGAATAAGCCACCTTTGCCAAAACGGAATAGAAAAGCACCAGAGGGCCTAATCTCTGGTGCTTTTCGTTTGCCCTTACGGACTATTCATTTCATTCTGCCTACTGGCATTATAGCATACGCATTTTGGTGCTTCAAGTATTCCAGAATGTCAAATTTAGCAATACAGACCGCTACGCAAAATGTAATACACTGGTTCTTGCTAGAAATATGACTGGCAAGATACGCATTTTGTAATACATCTGGAAGTGAGTTCCAAACGTATTACAAAAAATCTTGTCTGTAGGTTTCATTTTTTTATTTTTAGATGCTATTTTAGAGGGTATGGGATACTTCCCATGATTTTAGGGTTTGGGAGCATCCCAACAAGCTCTATTTGTCGTTTGTCGGACAAATAGGTTGCTTGCTTTCTTACGAAAAAACGTGACTAGAAACAACCTCAAACCCTCGTGTTTTCTAAGTTTGTGGCTATCTCCGACATGTCGTTTGTTATTTTCGCACGTGCTAACGTCTTTTGAATCCGAAAAATGACTTTTTCTCGTTCTGCAGAACAGAAATTTCTCTCTGCAGTAGCTCGATTTTTTCCCCTTGCTCTCTTACCTGTCTTGTCAATCTATCTACTTGTGTATCTTCTCCGAACAGTTTTTCTAAACTGATAAGACCATTATCTTTTTTCTGCTGTTCCGCTTGCTTATGATCAAAAGATTCTTCCAGTTCTTCAACCAATGCTCTAATCTCATCTATCTCTTTTGCCAGTATTTCTTGATTTTCGTACAGTGTTTTTAAAGACTTAGTAATAATCTCCTCAAATTTTTCTTTGTTCAGTGGTTTTTTCTGTTTTTTCTGTACTTCTGGATATTTCTTCAGCAAAATATCGACTGCTTTTTCGTCTAACCATATCTGTTTCTGTCGCCTTTCAACATGATTTTTAAAGATTTTCTTGTTTCTACGGACGTATGTAGCAACTGTATCAGGCTTTTGAGCCGTTTTTTCTGCAAATTCGTATAAAAACACCCTTTTCCTCCTAAAATGCCTTAAAATTGATTCTGAGGACTGTCAAGGGCATCTTTGATGCTTGTCTTGACCCTTGACAGTACCGACTGTCTTATTATACCAAAATTAAATTTTCCGGAACGACAAAGTTCAGCTTTAGTCGTTCTGGTTGTCTAAAAATCATTTGACGTTTTACCAGTATGTAAATTTTGATGGGTGTTAAATCTCAAATAGGACTTTTAGTGCAGATTTAAAAACACGTTTTGTTATTTTCAATAATTCATTTTTTTCAATGATTTTTTTGTCCTTTTTTTCTGTCTTTTTTCCCTTAAATAAATACTTTTATATTATTTATATTATTTAAGAGGGTCAAGAAATGGCTTAAATACGTGGGTTTTAAAAAGTTTATTGTGAGTTTTAGTACGGTTTATTGTGAGTTTTAGTACGGTTTATTGTGAGTTTTAGTACGGTTTTTGTGTGTGGATAACTATATAATGTGAATAATTATTTACAGTCTCACAATCATATGATAATATTTCAAATGTGAGTAGAAGTACGGTTTTTAAATGGGACTTATGTACGGTTTCAGAGAGGAGAAAAATGACACCTGAAGAATCATTTGAGTTAGAAAAGAAAAAGGGGTATATGGTCGTAAAAGGCAATGACCTGATACAAAAGAATCGTTTTGCATTATCATTAACGGAGCAAAAGACAATGGCATACATTTGCTCTATGATTGAACCAATGCAGACAGAAGAGTCAGGATTCAAGCTAGAATATGAATTCAAGATAAGAGAATACAGTAAAATTTGTGGGATTGATTATGATAACGGTAAGAATTACCAAGATGTTAAAAACACATTGAAGAAATTACGTGATAAATCTATGTGGCTGACTCTACCAAATGGAAGTGAAACAACAGTAGGATGGCTTGCAAAGGCTACAACAAACAAAAGAAGCGGTATAGCACATATCAAGTTAGACGAGGACATGGTGCCGTATTTGTTTGATTTAAAACAGAAATTTACACAGTATCAATTATACAATGTGCTAGGCATGAAATCAGCCTTTTCGGTGCGTATTTATGAGCTTATGAAGTCTTATTCATTCAGGCACACAATAACGTTTGAAATTGATGAATTAAAGAAGTTGTTGATGGTCGAAGATGTGAAATCCTATAATAGATTCCCAGACTTTAGAAGATTTGTTTTAGAGAAAGCACAATCAGAAATCAACGAATTGACCGATATAACTATTGAATTTGATCCGATTAAAACTGGTAGAAAAGTAACCAGTATCAAATTTATCATCGAAGAGAAATATAGCCAATAACGACGGGCTATCCATATGCCCGTCATCCCCTTATTAAGAATCAAGTTTACACCATGTATCAGAAAGCCCAGGATAAAGTTGTCCTGGGCTTTTGTCATCATTGAAAAGAGAAATATGACTGGCAAGATACGCATTTTGTAATACATCTGGAAACGGATTCCATATATATTACAAAAAATCTTGTCTGTAAGTTCCCTTTTTTAGAATTATATTAGTTTACTTTTAGAGGGTTTGGGATGCTTCCCATGATTCAGGGTTTGGGAGTATCCCAACAAGCTCTATTTGTCGTTTGTCGGACAAATAGGTTGCTTGCTTCTTACGAAAAATTGTAACGGAAAACAACCGCAAACATATATGTTTTCTAGGCTTGCAGCTATCTCCGACATGTCGTTTGTTATTTTCGCACGTGCTAACGTCTTTTGAAGCCGAAGAAGGATTTTTTTTCGTTCTGCAGAGCAGAAATTTCTCTCTGCAGTAGCTCGATTTTTCCCCCTTGCTCCTTTACCTGTCTTTTTAATTTATCTACTTGAGTATCTTCATCTTCTCCGAACAGTTTTTCCAGACTGATAAGACCATTATTTTCTTTTTGCGGTTCTGTATGATCCATTGCATCTTGCAGTTCTTCAATCGTTGTGAGAATTCCATCCAGTTCTTTTTGTAAAATCTCCTGATTATCCCATAATCCCTTTATTGCAGATACCATAGCTTCTTGAAATTCTGTCTCATTCTTCCACCATGGGTACTTTTTTCGCTGTACTTCTGGATACTTCTTCAGCAGAATTTTGACCGCTTTTTCATCCAACCACAGCTGTTTTTCTCTCCGTTCGACATGATTTTTAAAGATTTTTTCGTTCCGACGGATGTATGTAGCCACCGTATCGGGCTTTTGAGCCGTTTTTGTTGCAAAGTCATATAAAAACACGTTCTACCTCCTAAAATGCCTTAAAATCGATTCTGAGGGCTGTCAAGGGCATCTCTGATGCTTGTCTTGACCCTTGACAGTACCGACTGTCTTATTATACCAAAATTAAATTTTCCGGAACGACAAAGTTCAGCTTTAGTCGTTCTGGTTGTCTAAAAATCATTTGACGTTTTACCAGTATGTAAATTTTGATGGGTGACAAATGCCAATTGGGTCTTTTAGTGCAGATTTAAAAACCACCTTTTGTTAGTCAAATAATTTATCAAACAAGGGTCAAAAACTATGTTTTTTTGAATTAAAAAATTTTTTTTCAATGATTTTTTTTGAATTTATTGTCGTCTGATGAATTTGCCTATAAATAAATAAATAATTATAAACGTTATTATCGTTTAACGTTTAGGGAGATAAAAAAGTACGGTTTTATGCGGGTTTGCGGATTTTAAAAAACACCTTTTTACAGTTTAAAAACACCTTTTCCCCATAATAAAAACACCTTTTTACATGTCGCCGACATGTCGTTTGAACTGTAAAAAGGTGTTTTTTAACCATTAAAAACACCTTTTTACAACAAAACACGTTTTACATAAACACGAAATATATTGAAAAAGGTGTTTTATTATGATAAGATGTTTTTGAAAGGCGGTAACTGATATGGAACAAAAGAAAAATACAGATACACGAAAGACTGTAAGGACAGTAACATCAAATGATTTTATAACAGCAATGGGAATTGAAGAAATGACACTGAAAGCAAGGAAATTATTATATATTGCAATATCTCAGTGCAAGAAGAATGACCAAGAATTTTTTGAATATCAGATAAGTGCTAAAGATTTTGCTAAATTGATGGACATAGAACCAGATACAGTGTACAGAGAAGCCGATAAAATTACAGATGAATTGATGAAAAGCTTTATAAAAATTGAAAAACCGCAGAATAATCAGAAAAAAAAGAGCTATTTAAAGTTACAGTTGTTTGATATGTGCCAATATGATAATGGTCTGCTTTACTTCCAGATAAGCAAAAAGATGACAGGTTATTTTCTAAACTTGAAAAAAGATTTCACGAAACCATTACTAAACGATTTTCTGAAAATGAAGTCTAATTATAGCATCGAAATATGGCATTTGATACAGCGAGAAATGAAGTCAATCAAACCAAATTCGACAGATATCATACAGTTTGACTTGTCTTTAGAAGAACTTAGAGCCGTCACTGGAACACAAGATAAATTAAAACAAATGGTTCATTTCAAAGATAAATGTTTTGATAAGGCATTACGAGAAATTTATGATAACTGCGGTGTAAATATCACGTATCAAAATATCAGAATAGGTCGTAAAATCGTTGGTTTCCGTTGCACTGCCGTATCTGTCGTGCATATAGATACCGATAATATTCCAGACGATGTAAAAGAACGTGCTAGACGGGGCAAGGAACGTATCAGAAACAACCAAAAAGGAGAAAAAATATGACCAAAATGGACAAACAATACATCGAAAAAGAATACGAACAAGCTATTAAAGAATACAATGCAGCACTCACAGAAGATGATCTGGATACTGCCAGACGTACGATGAAACGATTAGAAGCTATCGCAATGCAAGACTATGGATTTGACTATGCTGACGAATTAGCAATGAAAAAAGAAGATTGTAAGAAATAGTCTTGCCCCCCCCCAAAATACATGATATACTGATGGATATATTGGCTCCTCAATGTAGAAAAATAGCCAATAACGACGGGCTATCCCTATGCCCGTCATCCCCTTATTAAGAATCATAGGTTTACACCATGTATCAGAAAGCCCAGGATCAATAAAGTTGTCCTGGGCTTTTGTTATCATTGAAAAGAAAAATAATTCCTGGAAAACCTGGAGCAGTCGATGGTAGGCAGTTGTAAGACTGCCGTAGGAAGCGGATTAGCTTCCTTGTTGTTGGCTTTTTGGCAACAACTGGAGTGGTTCTCCAAGGTAGGGGAATTCTCCTGCCTTGGGCAAATTAAGCATCTGTGATACGTGGGCGAGTTTACTCCCCTAATTTGTATAGGTTAAAGGCTCTTTTTTTCATAAGTCAATTTTTCATGTTATACTAGGATTGTTGCCACTCCCAATACAGGCACAGAAGGGAGGGTTGACTTACGGAATTATTTATTTCATTCTTTCTCTCCGTCATGGCGAATGTGCTTGCCTACTTCATTTGCAAATGGTTGGACGGAGATGAGTAAAAGGCAATCAGCCTAAGGAATAAGCCACCTTTGCCAAAACGGAATAGAAAAGCACCAGAGGGCCTAATCTCTGGTGCTTTTCGTTTGCCCTTACGGACTATTCATTTCATTCTGCCTACTGGCATTATAGCATACGCATTTTGGTGCTTCAAGTATTCCAGAATGTCAAATTTAGCAATACAGACCGCTACGCAAAATGTAATACACTGGTTCTTGCTAGAAATATGACTGGCAAGATACGCATTTTGTAATACATCTGGAAGTGAGTTCCAAACGTATTACAAAAAATCTTGTCTGTAGGTTTCATTTTTTTATTTTTAGATGCTATTTTAGAGGGTATGGGATACTTCCCATGATTTTAGGGTTTGGGAGCATCCCAACAAGCTCTATTTGTCGTTTGTCGGACAAATAGGTTGCTTGCTTTCTTACGAAAAAACGTGACTAGAAACAACCTCAAACCCTCGTGTTTTCTAAGTTTGTGGCTATCTCCGACATGTCGTTTGTTATTTTCGCACGTGCTAACGTCTTTTGAATCCGAAAAATGACTTTTTCTCGTTCTGCAGAACAGAAATTTCTCTCTGCAGTAGCTCGATTTTTTCCCCTTGCTCTCTTACCTGTCTTGTCAATCTATCTACTTGTGTATCTTCTCCGAACAGTTTTTCTAAACTGATAAGACCATTATCTTTTTTCTGCTGTTCCGCTTGCTTATGATCAAAAGATTCTTCCAGTTCTTCAACCAATGCTCTAATCTCATCTATCTCTTTTGCCAGTATTTCTTGATTTTCGTACAGTGTTTTTAAAGACTTAGTAATAATCTCCTCAAATTTTTCTTTGTTCAGTGGTTTTTTCTGTTTTTTCTGTACTTCTGGATATTTCTTCAGCAAAATATCGACTGCTTTTTCGTCTAACCATATCTGTTTCTGTCGCCTTTCAACATGATTTTTAAAGATTTTCTTGTTTCTACGGACGTATGTAGCAACTGTATCAGGCTTTTGAGCCGTTTTTTCTGCAAATTCGTATAAAAACACCCTTTTCCTCCTAAAATGCCTTAAAATTGATTCTGAGGACTGTCAAGGGCATCTTTGATGCTTGTCTTGACCCTTGACAGTACCGACTGTCTTATTATACCAAAATTAAATTTTCCGGAACGACAAAGTTCAGCTTTAGTCGTTCTGGTTGTCTAAAAATCATTTGACGTTTTACCAGTATGTAAATTTTGATGGGTGTTAAATCTCAAATAGGACTTTTAGTGCAGATTTAAAAACACGTTTTGTTATTTTCAATAATTCATTTTTTTCAATGATTTTTTTGTCCTTTTTTTCTGTCTTTTTTCCCTTAAATAAATACTTTTATATTATTTATATTATTTAAGAGGGTCAAGAAATGGCTTAAATACGTGGGTTTTAAAAAGTTTATTGTGAGTTTTAGTACGGTTTATTGTGAGTTTTAGTACGGTTTATTGTGAGTTTTAGTACGGTTTTTGTGTGTGGATAACTATATAATGTGAATAATTATTTACAGTCTCACAATCATATGATAATATTTCAAATGTGAGTAGAAGTACGGTTTTTAAATGGGACTTATGTACGGTTTCAGAGAGGAGAAAAATGACACCTGAAGAATCATTTGAGTTAGAAAAGAAAAAGGGGTATATGGTCGTAAAAGGCAATGACCTGATACAAAAGAATCGTTTTGCATTATCATTAACGGAGCAAAAGACAATGGCATACATTTGCTCTATGATTGAACCAATGCAGACAGAAGAGTCAGGATTCAAGCTAGAATATGAATTCAAGATAAGAGAATACAGTAAAATTTGTGGGATTGATTATGATAACGGTAAGAATTACCAAGATGTTAAAAACACATTGAAGAAATTACGTGATAAATCTATGTGGCTGACTCTACCAAATGGAAGTGAAACAACAGTAGGATGGCTTGCAAAGGCTACAACAAACAAAAGAAGCGGTATAGCACATATCAAGTTAGACGAGGACATGGTGCCGTATTTGTTTGATTTAAAACAGAAATTTACACAGTATCAATTATACAATGTGCTAGGCATGAAATCAGCCTTTTCGGTGCGTATTTATGAGCTTATGAAGTCTTATTCATTCAGGCACACAATAACGTTTGAAATTGATGAATTAAAGAAGTTGTTGATGGTCGAAGATGTGAAATCCTATAATAGATTCCCAGACTTTAGAAGATTTGTTTTAGAGAAAGCACAATCAGAAATCAACGAATTGACCGATATAACTATTGAATTTGATCCGATTAAAACTGGTAGAAAAGTAACCAGTATCAAATTTATCATCGAAGAGAAATATAGCCAATAACGACGGGCTATCCATATGCCCGTCATCCCCTTATTAAGAATCAAGTTTACACCATGTATCAGAAAGCCCAGGATAAAGTTGTCCTGGGCTTTTGTCATCATTGAAAAGAGAAATATGACTGGCAAGATACGCATTTTGTAATACATCTGGAAACGGATTCCATATATATTACAAAAAATCTTGTCTGTAAGTTCCCTTTTTTAGAATTATATTAGTTTACTTTTAGAGGGTTTGGGATGCTTCCCATGATTCAGGGTTTGGGAGTATCCCAACAAGCTCTATTTGTCGTTTGTCGGACAAATAGGTTGCTTGCTTCTTACGAAAAATTGTAACGGAAAACAACCGCAAACATATATGTTTTCTAGGCTTGCAGCTATCTCCGACATGTCGTTTGTTATTTTCGCACGTGCTAACGTCTTTTGAAGCCGAAGAAGGATTTTTTTTCGTTCTGCAGAGCAGAAATTTCTCTCTGCAGTAGCTCGATTTTTCCCCCTTGCTCCTTTACCTGTCTTTTTAATTTATCTACTTGAGTATCTTCATCTTCTCCGAACAGTTTTTCCAGACTGATAAGACCATTATTTTCTTTTTGCGGTTCTGTATGATCCATTGCATCTTGCAGTTCTTCAATCGTTGTGAGAATTCCATCCAGTTCTTTTTGTAAAATCTCCTGATTATCCCATAATCCCTTTATTGCAGATACCATAGCTTCTTGAAATTCTGTCTCATTCTTCCACCATGGGTACTTTTTTCGCTGTACTTCTGGATACTTCTTCAGCAGAATTTTGACCGCTTTTTCATCCAACCACAGCTGTTTTTCTCTCCGTTCGACATGATTTTTAAAGATTTTTTCGTTCCGACGGATGTATGTAGCCACCGTATCGGGCTTTTGAGCCGTTTTTGTTGCAAAGTCATATAAAAACACGTTCTACCTCCTAAAATGCCTTAAAATCGATTCTGAGGGCTGTCAAGGGCATCTCTGATGCTTGTCTTGACCCTTGACAGTACCGACTGTCTTATTATACCAAAATTAAATTTTCCGGAACGACAAAGTTCAGCTTTAGTCGTTCTGGTTGTCTAAAAATCATTTGACGTTTTACCAGTATGTAAATTTTGATGGGTGACAAATGCCAAATGTGAGTTGCAGTACGGATTAAAAAATACCTTTTGTCAGTCTAAATGAAAGTAACAAAACGTGGTTTTCAAGTAAGAATAATTCATTTTTTTTCAATGATTTTTTTGTCTTTTTTTTCTGCCTTTTTTCCCTTAAATAAATACTTTTATATTATTTATATTATTTAAGGAGAGTAAGAAATGGCTTAAATACGTGGGTTTTGAAAATTTTATTGTGACTTTTAGTACGGTTTATTGTGACTTTTAGTACGGTTTATTGTGACTTTTAGTACGGTTTTTGTGTGTGGATAACTCATATATGTGACTTAATTATTGACAAGTCACATATATGATAGTATACTCTTATTGTGACTTTTAGTACGGTTTTTATTGTGACCAAAAGTACGGGTATAGAGAGGAGAAAAATGACACCTGAAGAATCATTTGAGATTAAAAAAAGTAAAGGATATTTAGTTGTAAAAAGTAATGATTTAATACAACGAAACAGATTTGAATTATCATTACCAGAACAGAAAACAGTAGCTTATATTTGTTCTATGATACAGCCGATGCAGACAGAAGAATCTGGATTTCAGCTTGAATATGAATTTAAAATACGTGAATATTGCAAAATATGCGGAATTGACTATGATAACGGTAAAAATTATCAAGATGTAAAGGCTACACTAAAAAAATTAAGAGATAAATCAATGTGGTTGACATTACCAGATGGATCAGAAACAACAGTTGGATGGCTTGCTAAAGCTACAACCAATAAAAAAAGTGGTATTGCCCATATAAAACTGGATGAAGATATGGTGCCGTATTTGTTCGATTTAAAGCAAAAATTTACGCAATATCAGCTTTATAATGTACTTGGTATGAAATCAGCATTTTCAGTACGCATATATGAACTAATGAAATCTTACTCATTTAGACATACAATAACCTTTGAGCTTGATGAATTAAAGAAATTATTGATGGTAGAAGATGTTAAATCTTATAATCGCTTTCCTGATTTTCGTAGAAAAGTCTTAGAGAAAGCACAGTTAGAAATTAATGAATTGACTGATATAAACATTGAATTTGAGCCAATTAAGACTGGCAGAAAGGTAACCAGTATCAAATTTATCATCGAAGAGAAATTCAAGAATAGTTGAAAAAGAATACGAACTAGCAATAAAAAAAGAAGATTGTAAGAAATAGTCTTGCCCCCCCCCAAAATACATGATATACTGATGGATATATTGGCTCCTCAATGTAGAAAAATAGCCAATAACGACGGGCTATCCCTATGCCCGTCATCCCCTTATT
>OHUP01000657.1_pt1 | contig 10821 bp, 7 predicted proteins | sample 1579221 | NCBI WGS metagenome assembly OHUP01 (sample SAMEA3882555, study PRJEB24775) | human gut metagenome | biome: human-associated habitat; feature: intestine environment; material: feces | place: Netherlands | collected 2009/2010 | reverse complement strand
CATCAGAACTGCATAATGTAGAAATCATTGAAAAGAGCGATTGTGCCACTCAGCAAACGCAGGAGAATGAACATCTTCTTAACTCTTTTATATCAGCCAAAAAGATAGAGGGATGTTCAGATAAGACATTAACTTACTACCGTAATACCATTGAACGGTTGTTAGTCACGCTTTCATTGGCAATTTGTCACATTACGACAACAGATATTCGTACTTATCTATCCGATTATCAAGAAGAACACCAATCGAGCAAAGTGACCATTGACAATATGCGACGCATCTTTTCCAGCTTCTTTGCATGGTTGGAAGATGAAGATTATATCGCTAAAAGCCCGGTAAGACGCATTCACAAAGTTAAGACAGATTCACTTGTAAAAGAGGTGCTTTCTGACGAACAGTTGGAGCAACTTCGAGATAGTTGCACGACCAAACGAGACCTTGCTATTATAGACTTTCTTTCATCCACGGGCATCCGTGTGGGTGAGTTGGTCAAACTGAGCCGTGAAGATATAGATTTCCACGAACGGCAGTGCGTGGTGTTCGGAAAAGGTAACAAAGAACGTGTTGTTTACTTCAACGCCCGTACCAAACTACATTTGCAACAATATCTTAATGAGCGAACAGACAGCAATCCAGCCTTATTCGTTTCCCTCAATTCACCACACTCACGACTGACTATCAGCGGTGTGGAAGTTAGAATCCGAAAGTTAGGTCAATCCCTTTCTATGCCAAAAGTTCATCCTCACAAGTTCCGTCGTACCCTTGCAACAATGGCTATCGACAAAGGTATGCCCATTGAACAGGTACAACGTTTACTTGGTCATGTACGCATTGATACTACACTGCATTATGCCATTGTGAACCAAAACAATGTAAAGTTAGCTCATAAGAAGTATTTGGGATAATAACCGTGCTGATTTCTACTTTAAAATTTGTACTTTTGCAATCTAATATGGAACGCTAATAAAAGCACTATGGACTTGCAGAGAATCAATAAACATAAGCAATCGTTTGATGACATTTGCCATTATATCGAAGACGATAATGGAGCGGATAAAGTAGAAGTATGGTTTGCGAGAGAATTGCAGATTATATTGGGATATGCAAGATGGGAGAATTTTCAAGTAGCATTGACTCGCGCTGTTGAATCATGTAAAACACAGAATATCAACATCGACGACCATTTTCGTGAGGTCACGAAAATGGTTACTTTGGGTAGCGGAGCTAAGCGTGAAATACAAGATTTCATGCTGACTCGTTATGCGTGCTATCTTGTCGCACAGAATGGCGACCCCAAGAAAGAAGAAATAGCTTTTGCACAAGGTTATTTTGCCGTACAAACTCGACGCGCAGAACTTATTGCGGAGCATATAGAACAATTGTCGCGACTTGAAACGAGAGATCGTTTGCGTTCTTCCGAAAAACAATTATCACGTAATATTTATGAGCGCGGAGTGGATGATAAAGGTTTTGGACGCATTCGTTCTAAAGGTGATGGTGTGTTATTCGGTGGGCATACAACAGAAGATATGAAGAACCGGCTTGGCATTAAATCGACACGCCCATTAGCAGATTTTCTTCCAACTCTTACAATTGCAGCAAAAAACCTTGCCACAGAAATGACAAATTACAATGTCGAACAAAAAGACCTTTATGGTGAGCATAGTATAACTACCGAACATATGGACAACAACCGCAGCATCCGACAAATGCTCGGTCAGCGAGGCATACGCCCGGAAGAACTGCCAGCAGCTGAGGACATCAAGAAGGTAGAACGACGCGTTGCTTCCAATGAAAAGAAAATTGAGAAGTCTTCTTCAAAACTCCCTAAACTTAAACCTGAAGACAACGAATGAAATTAATTGACATTATAGAAGTATTCATTGCTGGAGATTGGGGCGAGGAAACTTACTCTAAAGAAACACCTTGTGCGGTAACTTGTGTACGTGGGGCTGATATTATTCCAATATCAGAATATGATTTCTCGGCAATTCCAGTCCGCTATATTAACCAACAAGCATATGCAAAAAAATGTCTTCAAGTAGGAGACATTATCATTGAAAAGTCAGGTGGTAGCCCAACTCAATCCACAGGGCGTGTATCTTTGGTATCACAAGAGCTGCTTGACCATGCCGGGGCTGTTATATGCTCCAATTTTTGTACTGCCTTTCGAGTAAAGAAAGGTTGGAATCCCCTCTATGTCTACTACTATCTTCAGTTTATCTATAATCTTGGGGCGTTTTTTAATTTCGAAGGCAAAACATCCGGTATAAAAAATCTCCAATTGGATGCAGCCTTTGCTGCTATACCAATTGAAGATATTAGTGAAAGCATCCAAAACAATATTGTAGCTATTCTCCAAGGTTTAGAGAGGAAAATCGCTATCAATCGTCAGATAAATCAGAATTTAGAAGCGTTGGCAAAGCAACTCTATGATTACTGGTTTGTGCAGTTTGACTTTCCAGATGAAAACGGAAGACCATATAAATCAAGTGGTGGTAAGATGGTTTGGAATGATAAGTTGAAAAGGGAAATTCCGGAAGGATGGGATGATGGAATACTTATCGACATCGCAAATATAACAATGGGACAATCTCCTGATGGCTCTAGCTATAATGAAGTTGGAGAAGGTATGCTCTTTTATCAAGGAAGCACGGATTTTGGTATGAGATTTCCTTCGGTTAGACAATACACAACAGCACCTTCTCGATTTGCAAAGAAAGGTGATATACTAATGAGTGTTCGTGCTCCAGTTGGATCTATAAATATTGCAAATAATGACTGTTGTATAGGTCGTGGTTTATCTGCAATTAATTCAAAATTAGGCTCTATATCACACTTGTATTATATATTAAATGATTTGAGGATTGCTTTTGACCAGAGAAATGCGGCTGGTACAACATTTGGGTCTATTACTAAAGAAGACCTATATAGTCTGCCTATTATTATTCCTTCAGATGAAGTTATTAGAGCCTTTGATAAGATATGTTCCCCTATGTTTGATAGACAAATGATTTTAGGAGAAGAAATAGATATTCTTACTAAGCAACGCGATGAACTTCTCCCTCATTTGATGAACGGTCAAGTATCGGTAAATTCTGATTTATCGGTATATAAGAAAAGGAGAGGAAAAGTCCCCCTCCTCGATTCTAAACGATGTGTCAGACATTTAAGTCCTTCATCGGCAATCCATAATTGTTTTGGTCAAAGAATCCTCGATAGATGAGCTTTAAACCGAGTGTCTGATAATACTTGTAGTTATCACCTTCGGTACAGAGGTATTTGTAACCGTAGCGTGGCATGTACTCTTGGAAGAAACGAGCCAAGTTTTTCAGGCTTTCGGCTTGGTTCTTCTTGAAGTTGCTGCGCACAATGATGATGCTCCAGTCGGGGAAGTTGCCTCTTCCGTTGCTGTACTCCCAAAAGCGGATGTAACAGTCTAAATCACGCTCACGGATGTCCACGCAAAAGCCATTGGCATTTTGCATCACGCTACAACTGTTTCTGTAGCCGAACTTCTCACACAAGTAGAGATTGAAATCAAGAATCAAATCGTTTTGTATCATAAATAATTGAATTTAAAAAGTTAATAAATAGCGAATTATAAATGAAAGCCTCGCTTGCGCTTAGCCTTTTTCTTTTTCATCAAGCGATTGAACTCGGCTTCTTCTGCGGCAGTGGTATCGTAAGAAGAACGACCATTCAGCAGACCAAGACTGATACTTGAATCATTGTCGGAATGGGAAACGCTTTGCTGCACCTCTTCATCATTATGCGTGAACCCTTGCTTTGGGTATTCAAATGAGGATGCACAAGCATTCTGTTCCAATCGGTTGTCAATATTCAAATAGCTGAACTCCCGGCTGACTTTGGAGCCGGAGAAAGAAAAACCGTTGTACTCAAACTTGACACCCTGTATTTCCCGTGTATTCCGACTGACCTTGAATTTCATTTCAATGTCACAGTCGGCAAGGGCATCCTTCAGTTCATTCCAATTTTGAGCTTTGGGCAGTTCTTCTTTCAGTGCCTTATATATCTCGTGCTTTGCCCGGTCGTATGGGCGCAAGCGTTCCTCCTTGATATGGTCCTTGCCATTGGCAAAGTGCAAGCGGTATTTTGCCGTCAGCATCTTACACGCCTTTTCATTTCTGCGGAAGTCGTTCTTGTCGCTAATCGTCTTACCGTCATTATCCACCCGATTGAAAACGATGTGACAATGTGGATGCTCACGGTCGATATGCCGGGCGATGATGTACTGCGTGTTTTCGATGCCCATCAGCTTCATGTAGTCGTGGGCGATTTGCAACATCAACGCATCGTCAGACTTCAAGTGTTCGCTGTCTTCAGGGGAGAAATTGAGCGAGGTGTGTCCGACAATATTCTTTACCTTGTCATTGAGCAACGCTTGTAATTCAAATTGCTCTGCCATCTGTTCGGGCGTACCATCCACTCCGGCAGCTTCCAGCAATTTGGATTTCTCCTCTTTGAGGACATAGCGAACACAGCCGCCGAACGATGTCCCTTTGGTTTGTTTACCTATCATCTTTCAGTTGTTTTATAAGTTGGTTAATACGCTGCGACATCTCCTCGCATCTTTTGGCAACGGCAAAGAATCCGTAGGTATTTGCCTTTTTCCTGACTTCGTCACTCAAAATTTAACATTTTTATAATACATTGTTTTCCAAAACATTGCAACTTTGCGTACCCTAAAATCGGGGTACGCAAAGACTTTTTTATATGTTTATCAAGAAGAAGCGAAACAGGTCGGGCACAACAAGTGTGGTTATATCTGAAAAGAATAAAGGGATTTACGGTGAGTTGAAAACTGTCGGTATCAGTTCTGACGATAACGAGATTGCAGCACTGGTTGATCAGGGCAAGGAATGGATAGACAAGGAACAACAACGCCGCCAACCGCGTCTGGATTTATACGGCGATGAGCGTAGGGCTTGCGAAAGCGAACTGTCTGTTACGGAAACCGTCCTGTCGAACATCAGCAACATCCTGATAAACGGCTCGGATCTGATACTTGACCGTGTTTTCGACCTTGTAGGTTTTAACCGCATAGAAGACGTGGTTTTCCGGCAGCTTGTCAAGGCCCGTCTGTCATACCCGGCGAGCAAGGCTGCAACGGTGGAATATCTGAAGAACCATTTCGATGAGGACGTTGACCTGTCCAGGATATACCGCTACCTTGACAAGTTGGGCGACATACAGCACCGTCTTGTCCAGGAGATAAGCGTAAGGCATACCCTTGAACTGTTCGGTGGCAATATAGGCCTTCTGTTCTATGACGTGACGACCCTGTACTTTGAAGTCGACAAGGAGGATGACCTGCGCAAGATGGGGTTCTCCAAAGAAGGCCGCCACAAGAACCCGCAAGTGATACTGGGACTGCTGGTGAGCCTTGAGGGTTATCCGTTAGCCTACTGCATCCATGAGGGCAACAAGTATGAGGGACATACGATGCTTCCTGTGGTGCGGCAGTTCGTGGAGGAATACAATCTGCATGACTTCATCGTGGTAGCGGACTCGGGACTGATGACGGGTGACAATGTCAGCGAGATGGAGAGGCTGGGCTACAAATATATAATCGGAGCAAGGATAAAGGCCGAAAGCGAAAAGGTCAAATCGTGGATATTGGAGCAGCCCAAGGCAGACCGGAAGATGGTGGAATACATCAAGGAGGGAGGCCGCAGGCTGTTGGTGGGCTATACCGATGACCGGGCGAAGAAAGACGCATACAACCGCGACAAGGGCATACGCCGTCTTGAAAAGGCGTACAGGACCGGCAGACTCACAAAGGAAAACTTCAACAAACGCGGTTACAACAAGTTCCTGGACTTGAAAGGAGATGCCACTGTAGCCATCAATTACGACAAACTCAGCGAAGATGCCAGATGGGACGGGCTGAAAGGATACCTGACCAATACGGACATCCCAACGGAAGCCGTCTATGCAGCCTACCACAACCTGTGGAATGTGGAGCGTGCGTTCCGCATAACCAAGTCAAAGATAGAGGTGCGCCCCATGTTCCACTTCACGCGCCGACGCATAGAGGCGCATGTCTGCATCTGCTTCGTGGCGCTGAAGGTATACAAAGAACTGGAGCGCCTGCTCAAACAGTCTCATATAAATATGAGCGTGGACAAAGTGCTTGCCATGGCCCAGACTGTGACAACGATTGAGATAAAGTTACCGCTCAACAAGGATGTTATACGCAAAACAATGATAATGGAAAGGCACAAGCGAATAGCTCCACTGTTCTCCGATGAATTTTGGGGTACGCATTGACGAAGTCAGGAAAGATTTGATGTTCTGATAGTCTATTCGGGTTTGTTCGTGCCATTTTGCTATATGGTTTTCTATACTTTTTTGTCTTGGTGTGCCTTGGTTTTCTAATAAGATTTTCAGGTATTGGTTGGTTTGCTGTTCTGTCAATCCTTGTGTGTGTGATTGCCGAATATAATGATTGATATGATTTTTGTCAATATTGAATAGGGATATCATTTCCTTTTGTATCTGCTCCAAGTTGTTGTTTATTTGTGTGATGGATGTGAGTTTTCTAGTCAGGTGGTATCCTAAAAATCCGGAAAGAATAAAAGTGATTACCAATACGCCATAAGTACGAGGCTGGATAGAGTCGTTCAGGGTAAAGCAACAGATGGTATAAACAATTAGCGATATCAGGGTTTGTATCGAAATGATAGACGGTTTTAAATGGCTGAGAGTAGAGAGAAAGATAATGCCTATGAGCAGAATCATGTTACCTATAATAAGTATGGCATCGTTTTGTAGAGTAAAAGTTATAAATAGCATTTCTGATATGCAAAACAGTTGGCATACTGACATAAGGCCGATAACAGCGTTTTCCAAATTTATGTATTTGCGTAGAAAAGCCAATAGTAAAAAGGTTATGAAGAACAAATTGATACTGTTAGCTATGAAATAATATTTTCCCATGGGGCCTGATAGTCCTAGAAGGTTTAGTATCAGTAATAACCCTCCTCCTATACTCACATATATATATATGAGCAGTCTTTGCTTCTCGATGAATGAATCACCTACATGGTGTCTAAGACTTACGAAGAGTTGGCGATGCAGTTTATTGTTTTTTTGTTTTTCCATATCGGTTTAATGAAAGTTATTAAATTCTCTTCTGTATTCGTTCCTGTAATACGGTTTTCAGGTCTTCTTCTTTTTTTAAATGGAGTTTGGCGCGTATTTTGGAACGTTGGCATGTGATGTTTGACGGGCTTTTACCTAATGTTTTGGCAATATTTCCGGTTGAGTGGTTTTCTAAAATAAGGCGGCATATTTCTTGCTGGGTTTCAGATAACATGGGTAACTTTTGGGCAATGATATTTTTCTTGTTTTGGGAGTGAGTGTACCATTCCGAGATATGCTGTTTGATGTCCGGCATGTTTTTCTTATCTATTAACCCATCCATCAGGCCGTTTATTTCTTCGGGGGACAGTTTCTTGTTTTCAGCCAGTTCCAACAAGCTGGTTAGTGCGGATTTGTCTAAGTCCAAAAGCGAGAATACTTCATATTGGGTTGCAACAAGTTGTTTATTGGTATGGCTGAGTTCATTTATGAGATTGACAAGCCTGTTACCTAAAAGGACTATAATAATAAGAAATACCGCTATGATCCAGAATATGTCATTCAATGTAGGAATGTCAGTAATTATACAACATATCCAGAGGGATATTATAGTGGATGAAGCTATGAACAAAGGATAGAATTTTAAATAAGAAATTAGTGAGAGAAAGAGTAGTACGGTTTGTATGACCGTATGTACAACCACAAAGGGAAGGTTATCTTCATTGTTGTATGCCAAGAAAATCATTTGGAAAATATTGAAAGAATTACATAATACTAAGTGAGTGCATAAGGCTTGCTTCAGTGTGAATTTATGTGTTAGGAACAGTATGAATATTAATAATGAAGGGATACAAACCCCCATCTGTATGTAGGCCGAGAAGGCCGTTTTTGCACTAAACCCCTTGAATAAGGTGAAAAATATAAGTAGATACGTCGTTATCACGAAGTACACATATACTAATAGGCGTTGGTAGTCTATATGATTGTGTTCTATATATCCTCCAAAAAAACTCTTAATTTTCCGATGAAATCGATTAAAAAGAGAAAAAGTAGCCATAGTTATTAGATATAAATTTTATTCTATACAAATATAGCTATTTTAAGTGTATATGTTTGTCGTAATCCTGCTTTTTAAGGTATGTTAGTCTTATTTCTTCCGTTTGAGATTGAAATAGGTTGTTTTATTTTTCATTAAACTCTTTAAAAAGTATAATTTTAAAATAAATTAATAAGGGGGATAATAGTGCCCCTATTCGTTTTGGAACAGGTTGTACTACCACGACTGTAGCATAATCTGGTTTTGATAGCGGATACAAGGTATTTTTTATTGAATAATTTTAATTATGTCGAATGAAAGAAAAATGTGATTTAATGTAGATGCGGCAGTATGTCGTAGTGGAGACGATGAGATTTGCATGCAATGAATGATTGCCTCTGAAGTATGGTAAGGAATGAACAAACCTAAAAATCAAAAATGTAAAAAATGAGAATGAAGAAAACAGTTACTACAGCATGCTTCATGTTGGTCTCGGGCGGAGTTTTATGGGCCTGGACAAACGGGGCATGGTTGCGAACAGGGCCGCAAGAGTGGCCGCGAGTCGAAAACATGGCTCCTGCCGAGGCACCGCCTGCTGATGACACTGAGGCTTTGAAACAAGCCAAAGAAGCCTTGGAGAAATTGATGACTGAAGCAGAAGTTAACAAAGACAGGGATGGTGCTTTGAAAGAAGCTTATGAGAATGCCGCAAAAAAGTTGGCTGATGATTTATCTACTCTTAAGGAGGTCGAGGATGCCAAAAATGATCTGGATGGGAAAATCAAAGAGTTTAACCGCAAAAAAGACTTTTTAGGCAAAATGGAGGAAGAGTGTCAGGAAGCTTTGAGGTTGTATAATCACTATTATGATGATGCTGTTGCCACCGATTCGATATTCATAGAATCCAACTTTGGAGAGGGTGCATCGAAGGTGGCAGACACACTGAAGTATATAGCGAATACGGTCTTGAGCGTCGAAGAGGTGCAAAAGATCAGTGAAGGTACGGATTTGATTGACTTCTTGAAAATAGCAGAAGGTAAGTCGAATAATTATCTGGTGGAATTCAGCAGGATTCTTGAAGGCTATATGGATACGATTTTAAGTGACGGACCATATGAAAGTCTGAAAACAAATCAGGCCTATACGGAAGTTTACAAATGGCCGTATACAGAAAACGGTACGCTGTCATGTGTGGTATATAAAGAGGATGCCTCCGGTGGAATGACGATTGAGGTGAAAGACAGTACCGTTTCTTATTATATGATAAACGGCGAGACATGTAATTTGACAAAAATCAAAACATATTCCGATCAATTGGAGGATGCTATCCGGATGGTCGACTTGAAAGAGTTGACGAAAGCGGACATTATGCAAACTACGAATACCCTTAATACATATTTCAAGGAGGACGAAAGGAATGACGACACACCGGCATGGAAGACAGTAAACGACCAGATTGAAAAGTGTAAATCGGCCAATGAGCGGGCGGATATCACTTACGAGGAGCTGGACAGCATAAGGGTGGAGATGACGAATTCCTTGTCAACCTTGAACACTTTGCGGACAGAAAACAGGAATAAACTGGAAGAAGAAATCGGGAAAGCCGAACTGTTACTGGCGCAAATAGTAGAAAGCGAAGACCGTAAGGATTTGTCTGAGGCTGTGAACCATGCAAAGGATGTCTTCAACGAATTGCCTTTGATTCTGTCTGTTTATACAGAAGAAGCCGCAAATTTGGATGCAAAGTATGCGGTGTCTAAAAATTATTATGACAATTTGGCCGTTACCTTGAACGGTAAGATTGAAGAGGCGCAACAAGGCAACGAGACTTGGCAAGATAGTGATTTGTCGGCAGCAATAACCCAAGCAGAAGGCGTTCATGCCGGAGCCGGTTCTTTGGGCGTGAAAGACAGCGAAATCAAGTCTGCCACGACAGCATTGGAAAAAGCCTGTGAATTGGCGGCGAACAGAGGCATGGCCAAGCTGCGGATAGCCGATTTGAAAGAGTGCCTGGCTACTTACGGCGACGAAGATGGTGCCTTGCAGGCTTTGATAGAGCGTACAGGGCAGGTTACCAACGAGACTGCCGAAAAGCTGTGGAGCGACATCGATGCCAAAATAGAGGACAGGAAAAATGAGAGTGAGGAATGCAAGAGGAACTTGCAGGAAATGATTGATAAAGCCCAAAGCTATTACGACAGGTGGAACACCTCTTTGAGTTTGGAAACTTTGAAGACAACAATAGAATCCACCCGAAAAATAGAGGAGAAAACTAAAAATATATCGGAATTGAAGCAAGCTTATGATACTTTATATAAGGTGTATGACAATACGGGAGGAACTTCCGACCCCTATGAGTATCAGCAAGAACTTGCAGAACTTATCAAAAATGCAACAGAATTAAATGAAAAGTATAAATATGACCCGTTGAAAGATAAGATTCTGGCAGCCGAGGCTGTGAAAAACTCTTCGGAGACATATGTGCTCCAGAACCATATCGTGGCGTTGGGAAATGAAATCCAACAAACGTCAAGCCAATATCAGGTGCTAGTAAAGAGATTGGATGCTTATTTGATTGAAACCGTATATGCCAAGATGGAAGAGCGTTATGCAAAGGATGTTCCGGCCAAGTATACCGACCGTATAAAAGAAGTGGAAGACGCTTTGGTTGTTGCGGG
>OHUP01000647.1_pt1 | contig 10873 bp, 10 predicted proteins | sample 1579221 | NCBI WGS metagenome assembly OHUP01 (sample SAMEA3882555, study PRJEB24775) | human gut metagenome | biome: human-associated habitat; feature: intestine environment; material: feces | place: Netherlands | collected 2009/2010 | reverse complement strand
CCGCTGATGGTCAGCGGCATCGCAGGCACGGCCAACGAATTCATATACCCCCAGATGATCAAGTACCTCGTACCGGAAGGTGCGATGGGCGAAGTGGGTATTTACGGAGCGATCGTCAAAATCGGTATGGTGCTCATGCTTTTCGTGCAGATGTACCGGTTGGCCGCCGAACCCTTCTTCCTGGCCGATTATAAAAAATCGGACTTTTTGCAGATGAATGCCGCAGCACTTAAATACTACGTGCTGGTGTCGATGTTCATATTCCTGGGAATCGCTTTTTTCCGGGATCTTTTCGGACTCATCGTCGGCAAGGATTTCCGCGAAGGAATCGGCATTTTACCGGTGGTGTTGGGTGCGAACGTCCTCAACGGCGTATGGCTCAATCTGTCGTTCTGGTACAAACGGGAGGAGCGAACCTCGCTGGCTATCGTGGTTACCTTTGTGGGCCTGATATTTACGATCGGATGCAGCCTCTCATTTATTCCCCGCTGGGGATACTACGGAGCAGCCTGGGCTCGTTTAGTCAGCGAAGCGGCGATGGTTGCGGTAAGTTTTTGGCTCAACCGCCGTTTTTATCCCATGCCTTACCAGACCGGACGGATTTTGGGATATGTGGCGTTGGCGCTGGTTCTATACGGCGTGAGTGTCGTCGTGGATGACCATGTCGCTCCGGCTGTACCCAGATATGCTTGCTACGCGGCCTTGTTGCTGCTCTACTTTTACTATGCCGTGCGGCGGGAGAAGATCGACCTTCGGGCACTGGTCCGTTCCGCAATGCACCGGGGCATAAATAACAACGAAAGATGAGTGAAAAATTGATTATATTGCTGCTCAGCGGCACGCTGCTCATGACCGGAGTCATGGCCCTTTCGTGGGAACCCGGCCGCGATCGCACGCTGACGCTGGGACTGGTTCTGGTGGCGATGCTATGCATCGCGGTCCGGCAGCGGCTCCGGCGGATGCAGCGGAACAGGGAGTAAAATGCGGTTTTCGGAGGTCATCGGTCAGCGGGAGTTGAAACGTCATCTGGTGCGCGGGGTCGATGCCGGACGGGTGAGCCACGCCCAGCTCTTCACGGGACGTCCCGGAGCCGGGGCTCTTCCGCTGGCATTGGCTTATGTACAGTACCTCAACTGTACGAACCGCCGCGACGGTGATTCGTGCGGCGAATGTCCCAACTGCCGGCAGATCGCCGGTCTGGCGCACCCCGACCTGCACTTCGTCTTCCCGGTCAATAAACAGGGTAAAAAATCGGGAGAAGCGGTTTTGAGCGACGACTTCATGCCGCTCTGGCGGCAGGTCGTCAGCGAGCGAAACGGTTATTTCTCGCCGCAGGAGTGGTACGACCGCCTCGACCTGGGCCGGACACTCAAAGGGGCGATTTCGGCCCGCGAAGCCGACGGTATCATCCGCAAGCTCTCGTTCAAGAGCTTTGCCGCCGAGTACAAGTGCGTGATCGTATGGCTTCCGGAAACGATGAACGAGGAGGCGGCCAACAAGATTCTGAAAATTCTCGAAGAGCCGTGGGAAAAGACGCTCTTCGTGCTGGTGAGCGAGCGTCCCGACTTGTTGCTGCCCACGATTCTGTCACGAACGCAGGAGGTGGTCGTACCCCGGCTGACCGATGAAGAGGTTCGTGCGGAGCTCGAACGCCGAGGGGAGCGCGATCCGGAGAAAATTCGTACCTTTACCCGGCTGGCTGCGGGCGACCTGATCGAACTGGAGCATCTGCTGCGCGGCGAAGGGAACGAACTCCGCAAAGACGATTTCGAATTTTTCTGTTCGCTCATGCGGTTGAGCTACAACGACAAGCACCTCGAACTGATGGCCTGGGCCGAAGAGGTGGCCCAACTTTCGCGGGAGCAGCAGCGGGCTTTCCTGACCGATGCGGTGCGTCTTTTGCGGGAGAGCTACCTGCTGCATGCGGGACTGGGCGAAATCTCCTGCCTGTGGGGTGAGGAGGCGAAGTTCTGCCGCAATTTCGCTCCGTTCATCGGAAACCAGAACATCGAATCGCTGGTCGCGGAGGCCGAATCGGCGATGGCCCAGATCCGGCAAAACGGGAACCCGACCATCGTGTTCACCCATTTCGCATTGAGCGTGAGTAAGATGATTAAAAAATTGTAATTATGGCAAGAGCGATCATACTGACCGGAGGAAACGTGGGCGACGTAAAGACCCGCCTGCAAAACGCACAGCGGCTGATCAACCAGCACGCCGGACCCGTCATGCGCTGTTCGCACCGTTACAAGAGCCGAGCATGGGGTTTCGATGCCGAAGAGGAGTTTTCCAACCAGGTCCTCGAGGTGGATACCGACCTGACGCCCGAACAGTTGCTCGACGCTTTACAGGCGATCGAGCGGGAACTGGGGCGCGACCGCGAGGCAGAACAGTCGCTCAAACAAAGGACCGGTGCCCGATATACGTCGCGCCCGATCGACATCGACATACTCTTCTACGACGACCGCGTGATTCGCACCGAGCGGCTGACCGTTCCCCATCCGTTGATCCAGGAGCGCGAATTCGTGCTCGTCCCCCTGTGCGAATGGATGCGCGACTACCGCCATCCGGTGTTGGGGAAAACGGTCGGAGAGCTGCTCGAAGAGCTGAAAAATCGGAATGAAACCCATGAAAAAGCATAAGTTCAAGATACTGACTTTCGTCGCGGTGGCCGCAGCCCTGGCGGGGACGGGATGTTTCAAGTCGATCGGTTACGAAACATTCTACGTGCTCCGGCCTTGGGCGCAGGAAGGTACCGTCAAGACCCCCATCCCCCGGGAAGATATGCTGGCCTATGCCTTCGACGCGGACACAACCGAATGGAGCGTGCTCTCTTACGAGGACGCCGTGGCCGGAATAATCACCTCCCGGAGAACCGGCGAGAAGCTGCGGCCGATCGCCCAGGGCGAGCCGTACGAGATCGACGGCAACGAAAACTGGCTGGCGATGCAGCTCAACGGCCCCCGGTTTCTCATCCTGGCCGTGGACCAGTCGAATCGGCTTTACGGATTCACCGAGCAGGCCATCGGGGAGAATCTTCCGCAGATGCACGTGAGCGTAACCTTTTACCCGAAAGAAAAAGGCAAACGTTTCCTGAAGGGCAAGTGGATCATGTGCAACGACTTTTATACGGAACCCGAGCCGGAACCGGATCCTGATCCTGAAAATCCCGACACGCCCGATAACCCGGACAATCCGAACAATCCGGGAACGGAAGACCCGAATCCCGACGATCCCGGTACGCCTGACGACCCGGATACCCCGGACACACCAGCTCCGGACGATCCCGATACGCCCGAAAATCCCGACACCCCGGAAAACCCGGATGTGCCCGATAATCCGAATCCGGACACTCCCGACGAACCGGCAGTTTCCGGCGCCCGCTCGTCCTTGTTTCGATAACAGAAAAACGATATGAAACGACAAAACCATAAAGCGATCGTCTGGCTTCGGGTCTGCGTCCTTGCGATGTTCTGCCCGGCGTTCCTGTGGCGCTGCGCGACCGTCATGAACCTCGAAGGCGGCCCGATCGACACCCTTCCCCCGGTGATCGTGTCGATGTTGCCGGACAACTTCACGACCAACTTCACCGCCAGGAAGATTTACGTCACTTTCGACGAATTCGTGCAGCTCAAGGACCAGCAAAAAGAGTTTTTCACGTCGCCCCAGATGAAGAAGAAACCCCAGCTTTCGATCCGGGGCCGGGGCATCCTGATCCAGATCAAGGATACGCTCAAGGAGAACACGACCTACGCGCTGAATTTCGGCAGTGCCGTGCGCGACAACAACGAGGGCAATCCGCTCTACTCGATGCGTTACGTCTTCTCGACCGGCCCGGAGGTGGATTCGATGGTCGTTTCGGGATATACGGCCGACAGCTACACGGCCGACAGCGTAGCCAAAAGTTTCATTTGCTTCTTTCCGGCCGATTCGGTGGAGGATGTTCCCGAATACGACTCGACGATGTTCAAATACCAGCCTGCGGTGATCGCCCGTGCGGAAACCAACGGTATTTTCATCGCCCAGAACCTCAAGCCGATTCCCTACCGGGTCTATGCCTTCGAAGATAAGAACAACAACCAGATTTACGAACCTTCGGTCGATCAGGTAGGCTTTCTCACGGGAACGTACAACCCCGCTGAGCTGCCCGACTTCGGCATCTGGTACGACTCGATCCGCCGCTACGTGACGGCCGACCCGCAGCTTTACTTCCGAATGTTTACCGACGAGGCTTTCGGTCGGCAATACCTGCGCGAATCGGAACGTCCGGTGCAGCACAAGGCGCTCCTCTATTTCAATGCGGGCCATCCCCGGATCGACAGCATCATGTTCGACAGCATCCCTGCCGACCGCGTAATCATTGAGCCTCAATCACGCAACCGCGATACGATCGCGTTGTGGTTCGACGTTCCTTCGGCCAGTCTGCCCGATACCATCCGGGGAGAAATTACCTACATGAAGCACGACTCCCTCGACCGGCTGCTTCCCTCGACCGAGAAGTTGAAACTGGCCTGGCGGTATATCGAATCGAAAGAGGAGGCCAAAGAGCGAGAGCAGCTCGAAAAGGAGAAAGAGAAGACACTGGCTGCCGGCGAAGAGTGGGTCGAACCGGAGAAGCCGAGTACGTTTACCTACAAGTTTTCCACGACCGGTTCCGTTACCCCCGAAACCAAGCTGTACGTCGAATTCGACTACCCGCTGGTCCGGTTCGACTCGGCTGCCGTCGTGCTGACAGAACAGATGGAGAAGGAGGAACCGCGTCCGATCCGGATCCGATGGCAGCAGGATACGGCCAACATGCGGCGCTGGTGGCTGGATGTTCCCTGGCAATTGAAAAACAATTATGCCCTGACCATCCCCAAAGGAGCGTTGGCAGATGTGGCGGAGCAGCAAAACGATTCGATCGCAGTCAATTACACGGGTGTCGATCACGAGAAATTCGCTACGTTCATCGTCAATGTGGTCGGTAAAAGCGACGAGGCGAGCTACATCGTGCAGTTGCTGAACGAATCGGGAAAACTCCTTCAGGAAAAAACCGGCGTGCACAGCGGAGTATGCCGTTTCAATTACGTACCGGCCGGCAACGTGAAGTTCCGCATCATCGAGGACATGAACGATAACGGTCGCTGGGACACGGGCAATCTGGTGGAACGGCGGCAGCCCGAGCGGGCCGAATACTATATGGACGATAAAAACATCGATACCTTCGCGGCGAAGGAGAACTGGGAAGTGGAGCTTACTATCGATATGAACAAGGTATTCGCGCCGGTAACGATGCAATCCCTCGCCGAGCTGCTCGAAAAACGCGAAGCCCTGCGCTTGCAAAAGGTGCTGGAAGAGCGGGCCAAGAATCCCAGGCGGAACACCAACAGCAATACCTCGAACACGACGAGCACCATGGGCGGAGGATTCAACAGCGGTATGAACACGATGATGAACGGATTGAGATGATGAGGCGTTTAGGAATGATATGCCTGTTCCTCGGAGCGGTGCTGTGCGGCGGCACAGCGGCGGCACAGCATACGCTGGGCGTAACGGGCGGTTACGGCTACGGCAATGCCCGGTTTTATCCCGACCAGGAAACCCGGGCGGTCTGGGGATGCTACACGGCGGGCGTAACGTGGCGCTATTACGGACCCCAGCGTTTCGTAGGCGGTTTCGGCATCGATTTCGAATATCTGCAACGGGGATTCTCGTTTCTTCAGAATCCGACCGAAGAGGACCCGGCCAAATACCAATGGTACACGCGCCGCGTCAAGTCGCTGATGCTGCCGATCGTCTGGCAGCCGCACATCTACCTGTTCAAAAACCGGATGCGCGTCTATCTCGATGCGGCGGTCTTTTTCTCCTACAACATCTCCTCGACATTCATCAACGAACAAGGTTCGACGGTATCTCCGGAGCAGTCCAAAGGTCCTTGGCGGGGAGAATATGATTTCAAAGTGGTCCGCGACAACCGGTGGGGGCGGCGGCGGTGTCGCCGTACTGGTGAAGCAACTGGAGTTCAGCGTTCGGGTGCGTTACTACTTCGGCTATTCGGACCTGCTGCGCAATCACAACAAGTATGCGGGAAATACGACGGACGGCTACGAAAATCCATTCTATACTACCCCCCAGCGATCCCCGCTCGATAACCTGACCTTCAGCATCGGCGTCAGCTACCGTTTCAACAAGTCCGGTTTCACGGAGTGGAACAACCGTCCGCCCAAGCGGGACAAGAACAAGGAGGTTTTCAATTACAAAGGAGTCACAAAATAACCGAAATATGGAAACTACACGCCAGCAAAAGATCGCCAAACAGATTCAGCGCGACATGGCCGAAATCTTCCAGAAGGAGGGGGCCGAAATCGTACGGGGAGTGCTCGTGACGGTAACCGCCGTGCGGGTTTCGCCCGATTTTTCATACGCCAAGATCTACGTCAGCGTCTTTCCCTTCGAACAGAATGCCGCTGTCATGGCCACGCTGGAGCAGCACAATTGGTTCCTGCGCCGGGCATTGGGTCAGCGGATTCGGAACCAGCTCAAGACGGTCCCCGAAATCCAGTTCTTCCTGGACGATTCGCTGGAGTACATCGAGCAGATCGACCGGGCGATGCACCGCGAGGAGTAACCTGCGATCCGCCGAAGGCCGATGCTCACCCGATTCTCTGCCCGCCGCTATCTATTTTCACCGAAATCCCGTTCGGTGATCAACGTTATTGCGGGTGTGAGCGTTCTTTCGTTCGCCATGCCCGTTGCGGCGATGATCGTGCTGCTGTCCGTGCTGAACGGTTTCGGAGATTTCGCCAAGTCCATGTCTTCGGCCTTCGATGCCGATCTGACCGTTGCCCCCCGTGAAGGGCAGACCTTCGCATCTGCGGAAATCGACAGTCTGGCGCTGACCCGCGTGAAAGGGGTCGGGGTCGTTTCGTACCTGCTCGAACAGCAGGTTTTGCTCGAACGGGACGGTTTGCAGACGATGGCCACGTTGCGAGGCGTGGACGACCGTTATACAGAAGTGTTCCCGATCGAGGAAACGATCCCGCTGGGCAGTTGGAGCGTTCGCACGGGCGATCTCGACCGACTGGTGCTGGGACGCGACATGGCCCGCACGCTCGGAATCCGGTCTTTGGTCCGTGCCGAAGTCGCCGTCTATGCCCTGCGGCGCGGCAGTTTCTCGTCGTTGCTTCCCGTCGATGGATATTCGGTGCGGCGGCTCGACGTCGGAGGACTCTTCTTTCTCGATTTGGAAAGCGAGAATGAATACGCACTTACCTCCCTGCGTGCAGCCCAGGAACTTTTCGATCGTCCGGGACGCATATCGGCGATCTCGGTGCGCGTAGCCGACGGTGCGGACGCGGAAAAGGTCCGGCGTGAAATCGCCGGAATCGTCGGCGACGATTTCACGGTGCGCACCCGCGACGAGATGAACGCCCTCTTCTTCCGACTGGTTGCCTACGAGAAATGGGGCGTTTTCTTCATTTCGCTGCTGGTCCTGGTGCTCGCCTCGTTCTCGGTAGTCGGGACCCTCGTGATGCTGATGATCGAGAAACGGGACGATGTGGCCACGCTGCGTGCCCTGGGCGCCGATACGAAGCTCATTCGTTCGATCTTCGTCGGCGAAGGACTCCTGATCGGCGGTCTGGGGGCGTCGATAGGAGCCGTGCTGGGCGTAGGCTTCTGCCTGGCACAGCAACATTTCGGAATGATTCGCATCCCGGTCGATACGTTGTTGTTATACAGCTATCCCGTAGAGATGCGCTGGAGCGATTTGCTGATCGTTGCGGCGGCTTTCGGGGCGGTAATTCTGGCGATTTCGGAGCTGACCGTGCGGAGTGTGATGAAAAACAACAAACTATGATATGAAACGATTGATCCGTCTGTTTTGTCTGATCGCGGCGGCAACCGCCCTCGGTTCCTGCGCCCGGGACAAGGTGATCCCCGACGAGGAGCTGGCCCGGATTTTCCGGGATGCCTACCTCATCAACGCCTACGTTTCGGACCGGGGAGTGAAGCTCGACTCGCTCGAACTTTACGAACCGGTTTTCAGCCGTTACGGTTACACGGCCGAAGATGTCCGCTATACTATCGGCAACTTCTCACGGCGCAAAAGCGCCAAGCTGAGCGACGTGGTCGAACAATCCATCCGGCTGCTCGAAGAGGAGAGCGCCTACTACAAGTACGAAGTCGGCGTACTCGATACGATCGACAACGTGGCCCGTCGCCGTTTCACCCGCACGGTCTATTCCGACTCGCTGATCCGGGTCACCCGGATCAAGGACACCGCACGGCTTCGGGTTCGGATTCCCGACACACGTCCCGGCGAATACCGTGTGTCGTTCGACTACCTGATCGACTCGCTCGATGAGAACCTCGCGCCCCGTATGCGGGTATGGCTGGTGGAGGCCGACAGTTCCCGCAAGGGCGAATCCTCCTCGATCCTGCGGAAGTCGAGCCGGGAGCGTGTTTCCCGGATACTCCAGGCGGACAGTTCGGCCCGTTCGCTCGTACTCTCCCTGTACGGGACCCGCGAAAAGTTCAGGCGTCCCGACGTGACGATATACGACCTGAAAGTATCCTATACGCCCGAAACCGCAGAGGCCGTGGACAGCCTCTACATCGACCAGTTGGGTCTTAAAATCTTCGCCGATGAATTCTTCTCCGTCTTTTCGCCGGATAGCCTCCAACTACCTCTTCACGGGGAGGCATCTCGTTAAACACCCGCTGGTGACGGTTCGGGCCGACGGACGCATCGAATCCGTCGAAACGTGCGCCGCGCCGGACGGCAGACCCGGTGTCGAATTTTACGCGGGAGTCTTGGTTCCGGGACTTATCAATGTCCATTGCCACCTGGAACTCTCCTACCTGCGGGGCGCTATTGCCCAGGACGGCGGCTTCGCCGCTTTCGCCCGGTCGATGGGCCGGGTGCGGGGACAGTTCAGCGAACAGGAGCGGGCTGCGGCCATCGCTGCGGCCGACGCCCGGATGTGGGCGGAGGGGATGCAGGCCGTAGGCGATGTAGCCAACGGAGATTCGGCCTTTGCCGTAAAAGCCCGCAGCCGCCTGTCGTACCGTACTTTCGCCGAAGTCTTCGGGCTGCATACCGACTCGACGGACGAACAGCGGCGTCTGCTCCGCTATCCCGAAACTTCGCTGACCCCTCACTCGATCTACTCCGTGCAGGATGCCCTTTTCCGGGAGATCTGCGCGGAGGGCGACGAACCGCTTTCGATCCATTTCATGGAAACGCCGGCTGAAGCCGAACTCTTCGAACAGCGCGGCGAGTTGTGGGAGTGGTACCGAAAGGCGGGTTTTACGTGCGATTTCCTGCATTACGGCTCTCCGGCAAGGCGGATCGTGGAGAGCGTTCCGGCCGACCGGAGCGTTATTCTGATTCACAACTGCTGCGTGAATCAGCAAGATATCGATTTGATAATGAATCATTTCACGGCTCCGGTCTGGTGGTGCCTGTGTCCCGGCTCGAATCGTTACATTTCGCGGCTGGTTCCCCCGGTGGAATTGTTGCGCCGCAACGGGCTGAATATCTGCCTCGGAACCGATTCGCTGGCGTCCAATACGGCGCTTTCGCTGCTCGGCGAGATGCAGCATCTCGGGAAGATACCTCTTGCGGAACTCCTGACCTGGGCCGCACCGAACGGAGCGCGTGCACTGGGTTTTTCCGAGCTGGGCGAGGTCGCTGCGGGCAAACGGCCAGGGCTGGCGGTGCTGTCCGGACTGGATTACGACTCGATGACGCTCACGCCCGCATCGTGCATCGCACGGATTCTCTGATCGGGCGAATGCAGGCCTCTATTTCCGTCGGCAAACGCTCCGAATCAGACCGGGAAAAGGAGCGACTCCCGAAAAAAGACAATAACGATAAGGGACGGAATTCCTCCGTCCCTTATCGTTACTGTTCCCGTCGATTACAGCGGCAGGTACTTTTCGACCGTATCGCGCAGGTGATCGCCCTCGAGATGGGTGTAGATTTCGGTGGTCAGGATGCTCTCGTGCCCCAGCATCTCCTGCACCTGACGGATCGAAGCGCCCCCTTCGAGCAGATGCGTAGCGAACGAATGACGGAAGGTGTGGGGACTGATGTGCTTGTCGATTCCGGCCCGGTGAACGGCTTCGCGCAGGATCGTGAAGACCATCACACGGGTAAGCTGCGTCCCCCGGTTGTTGAGGAACACGACGTCCGATGCGGACGTTTTAGTCGCCCGATCGTCGAGGTAACGCTGAATCTTTTCACGAGCCGCCCCGCTGACCGGTACGAGGCGCTGTTTGTCGCCCTTGCCCGTCACGCGGATATACCCTTCTCCGAAGAAAAGGTCGCCCAACCGCAGCGAGGTGAGCTCCGAAACGCGCAGCCCGCACGAATAGAGGACTTCGAGCATCGCGCTGTCCCGCCGTCCCTTGACCGTAGAGGTATCTACGGCGGCAACGATGCGATCGATCTCTTCGACCGTAAGAATATCCGGAAGGTGACGGCCGAATTTGGGCGTATCGATGAACTGGGTCGGGGTAGAATCGATCACGTCGGTCAGCATCAGGTAATTGTAAAAGCTGCGGATACCGCTCAACGCCCGTGCCTGCGAGGTTTTCTCCCGTCCTTGATCGTACAAGAGGGCCAGGTAGCGCTCGATCATCGGAGCTTCGACCTTGCGGGGCGGCACGTCGTAGAACCGGAGGATGAAGTGGGCGAACTGACGCAGATCGCGCATGTAGGATTCGACGGTATTCTCCGAGAGCCGTTTTTCCAGTTTGATATAAACGCGGTAACTACGGCTGATTTCTTCCCATTTTTTGAGAGTTTCTGCCATTTTTATTTATCTTTGTAGAAGATAGGATACGCCTCGGAAAACTGCGAGCAAGCTCCCGTTTTCTTCTCGGC
>OHUP01000642.1_pt1 | contig 10946 bp, 10 predicted proteins | sample 1579221 | NCBI WGS metagenome assembly OHUP01 (sample SAMEA3882555, study PRJEB24775) | human gut metagenome | biome: human-associated habitat; feature: intestine environment; material: feces | place: Netherlands | collected 2009/2010 | reverse complement strand
CGGCCAACAGCTTTCCGAGGGCGGAGCTCACGGCACCTTGGGCTTTCTGATATTCGGCCAACTTTTCTGCGGTCAGGTTCGCCGGGTCCACGGTGATTTGCGTGGCTTTGCTACGGGCGGCTACCACGGCTTCCAACGTACTGCTTTCGTGCGTGGCATAGCCTTTTACGGTACTCACCAGGTTCGGAATCAGGTCGGCCCGGCGTTGGTATTGCGTTTCCACGTTACTCCAGGCTGTAGACACAGCTTCGTCTTTCTCTACCATCTTGTTGTATGAACAACTGTTCAAAAGAACCATGCACACCATGGCTATGGCGGCGGTCATCCATTTCTTTGTTTTCATTGTCTTCCTTATATATAAAATAGGTGTTTGATTCGAAATCTGTGTGTCGGTCAGAACTTGCCACCGGCTCCTCCGCCTCCGAAACTGCCTCCCCCGAAGCTTCCGCCGCTGAACCCGCCTCCGAAACCTCCGCTTCCGAACCCGCGATGGAACGGTCCTGCCACGGGAGGGAAACCGCCAAAGCCGGTGCCGTTGTCGAACGGTTCGTCATGGGAACGGGATACGGTATGCCCGCATTTCGGGCAGCGGTAATAGACCGTGTGATGTTCTATGCCTTGGAACCGGTCAACCCGGACCTGAGAATTCGTGCGGTGCATGGGGCTATGTCCGCATCGGGGACATGTGTTCCGTTTGCGGTTGGAATAAATGGAAATCAGGAACCCGCCCGTGACAATGGCCAAGGCAAGCCACATCAAGCCATATCCTTTTGTGCCGGTCGGTTGTCCCGACCCGTCGTGGAGCAGACTGTCGTCGCCACGGATTACACTACAGACGGCAGACACTGTTTGCAGCATGGCGGTATCCCAGTCTCCTGTTTTCAGGTAAGGCACCATTCGCCGGTTTTCTATCCGGCGGCAGATGGCATCGGGTAGCGTGCCCTCCAACCCTTCTCCGGTCAATATCTGGTAACAGCGGTCTTGTGTGGAAAGCAAGATGATGAGACCCGTGTTTTGCCGGTTGCCCACCCCGAGTTTGTTACCCAGTGTAATGGCGAAATCATAGCATTCTCCTCCTTCGATACGTTCCACTACGGCTACCACGGACTGTACGCCCTTCTCCGTTTCCAACCGATATAGCAGGCTGTCCATTTGCTGTACGGTCTGTGCGGAAAGGATTCCATCGGGATTGACCACATGCTTGGTCTTGTCCTGCAAATAAACCATAGGCAGGTTGTCCACCGTATACGTGTCGGCATACAGGAGTCGTGCGCTCCGGCATACAAAGAATAAGAGGAACAGACAAAAAGCTTTCTTCATGACACACTTTGTTTACTGGCTTGGCAAGTTATTCATATCTTTTGGAATATTATATCGTTCGACGAAACTTTTGACGATTTCTGTATATTCTTTAGCATATTTTAGATAAGAATCGGCATGTGTTGCGCCTTCTACGTGCCATATCTCTTTGATGCCCGTTTTGGCGGCATACAGGCTGTCGCCCATCCAAGTCGGTACGAACGTGTCTTCCGTACCGTGAATGAACAACATGGGAAGCCGGCATTTTTTTACTTGTTCCAGTGGCGAGGCTTCCCGGAAATCCCAATCGTAACGCAGGCGTGTAGCCCAACTGGCCAGATGGAGCAAAGGAAAAGCGGGCAGGCCGAATTGGTTTTTCAGTTCTCCTGCGTATTCATCCCACACGCTGGTATAACCGCAGTCTTCCACAAAGCAGTTCACGAAAGGCGGTTGGGGTTCGCCGCTCACGCATACGGTCGTAGCCGCTCCCATGGAGATGCCGTGTACCACCATGCGAGTCTGGGAACCTTCCGGAGCAAACAGTTCGTTGGCCACTTCCATCCAGCGTAACACGTCGAGACGGTCTTTCCATCCCATTTGGATGTGGTCGCCTTCGCTCTGTCCGGCAAAGCGGAGGTCGGGGAGCAATACGTTGTAATGCAGGTCGTGATTGTATAAGTAAGCGATGTGCAGCATACGCACGGCATTGTCGGTATAACCGTGCACGGCTACGGCAGTATGAGCCGTCAGGGTGTCTGCATAAAGGTAAAGGGCATGCAGCCTTACTCCGTCTTCGGCAAGGATAAACGTATCCCGCAAGGCGTTTTCCCGTTGCAGGCTGTCTACCCAGTGCGAAAGGAAAGGGTAGTGCTCATACATGAAAGCGTATGACGTTTCGAGATCTTTTCCCCGTTCGTTGCCACCGGCCTCCAACGCATACCATTGCAGGTATAGCGTGCTCCCCGTCAGTGTGAGTACTAATAGGGTGAGCACGATCCAGAGAATCCGTTTGAACTTGTTCTTTTCCTTGTGCATATCGTCAGTCTTCGCTATGCCAGAATTCCCATCCGGCGTATGCTTGGAGAATCAGCATCTCCAACCCGTTTTTGGTGATAGCCCCTTGTTCCCGTCCTTTTCTGAGAAAGAGGGTTTCTTCCGGATTGTAAACCAAATCGTACAACAGGTGGTTGCGTCCGATGGCCGTATAAGGGAGTGCCGGACACTCTTCCGTATGAGGATACATCCCCACTGGGGTACAGTTTACAATCACTTTATATTCGTCCATGATTTCCGGTGTGAGTTGTGGGTATGTCAGCGAATCCTCTTTCGGGTTACGGCTGACAAAGCGGGTTTCGATGCCCAAGCGGTGAAGTCCGTAGTGGACAGCTTTAGAAGCCCCTCCAGTACCTAATATTAAGGCTTTCCGGTGTATCGGTTCCAATAACGGTTCTATTGAGCGGGTGAATCCGATGACATCCGAGTTGAAACCTTTCAGATGCGGTTTTCCTTTCCGCATCCCGATTCGTACGACGTTGACGGCGCCGATATGGCGAGCTTCCTCGCTCAACTCGTTCATGTATGGAATGATTTTTTCTTTGTAGGGAATGGTCACGTTGAGTCCGCACAGATTTGCGTTTTCCGTAATGATTTCCGGAAAGCGTTCGATAGAGGGAATCTCAAAATTGACATATTCGGCGTTAATCCCTTCGTTCTTGAACTTTTCATTGAAAAAGTCACGCGAGAACGAATGTCCTAAAGGATAGCCGACTAAACCGTATTTATCCATGATGTGAATGCTTATTTGGTGGCAAGATACATCGTGCTGATGCCGAAAGTAAAACGTTTGAAACGCACGTCGCCGAAACCGGCTTTCCGGAGTATACCCTGCATGACCTCTCCCTGCGGGAAAGCGGCCATCGTGGCCGGCAGGTAAGAGTAGGCACTATGATCCTTGGAAATCAGCCGGCCAATCAGCGGCATGACGATTCTGGCGTAAACAGAGAAAAGTTGTTTCATGGGGAAACGGTGGGGAGAACTCAGTTCAATGATTAACAGATGTCCGCTCGGTTTCAGCACCCTGCACATTTCCCGTAGTCCTTGGTTCAGATGTTCGAAATTGCGTACGCCATAGGCTACGGTCACGGCATCGAACGTGTCGTCGGCAAAAGACAACGCTTCACAGTCCTCATGCTGGAAGCGGATGATTCCGTCCAAATGCAACGCTTTCACTTTTTGCCGTCCTATCTGCATCATGCCTTCGGAAATGTCTACTCCCGTAATGGATTGCGGAGAAAGCCTCCGGGCAGACAAAATGGCAAAATCGCCTGTCCCCGTAGCGACATCTAAGATTCGGCGGGGGTGAAAGGGCGACAAAGAGTCGACGGCCGTGCGCCGCCAACTCTTGTCGATACCCCATGAAAGGAAATGGTTCAACCGGTCGTAGGAATGAGCGATGCGGTCGAACATGCGTTCCACTTGTTCACGCTTATGGCTTTCGTCCTTGTAGGGCTTTATCTTTTCTTGTTCGTACACGCCCCGGTTCTTATTTCTGGTTCAAGTATTCGGTGACGTTCTTTTCGATACGTGCGGCCAAATCGTCATGGTTGTCGGCCTTGTTGAACTTCTGTCCCACGATATGCTCGTACAGCTCGATATAGCGGTCGGACACGCTGTTCACGTATTCGTCCGTCATTTCCGGCACTTGCTGGCCTTCCTTGCCCATGAAGTTGTGGTCGATGAGCCATTGGCGTACGAATTCCTTGGAAAGTTGCTTCTGGGGTTCGCCTTTTTCAAACTTCTCCTGATACCCGTCTGCGTAGAAGTAACGGCTGGATTTCGTCGATGAGATAGACTTTACCGTCTTTCTTGCCGAACTCATACTTGGTATCCACCAATATCAGTCCCTTTTCCGCAGCCATTTCCGTGCCGCGGGCGAAGAGGGCGTAAGTATATTTTTCCATCAGTTCGTAGTCTTCCTTGCTCACGAGTCCTTGGGCGATGATTTCTTCCTTAGATATGTTTTCATCGTGTCCGGCATCGGCTTTCGTGGTAGGAGTGATGATCGGGGTGGGGAACTTCTGGTTTTCTTTCATGCCTTCGGGCAACTTCACGCCGCAGAGTTCGCGGCAACCGTTTTGATACTCACGCCATGCGGAGCCGGTCAAATACCCTCGGATAATCATTTCCACGCGGAAACCTTCGCATTTCAGTCCCACGGTCACCATCGGGTCCGGAGTGGCCAGCTTCCAGTTGGCTACGATGTCGCTCGTGGCATCGAGGAAAGTGGCTGCAATCTGGTTCAGCACTTGCCCTTTGAAGGGGATTCCTTTGGGCAGGATCACGTCGAATGCCGAAATACGGTCGGTGGCCACCATGACCATCAGTTCGTCGTTGATGTTGTACACGTCGCGTACTTTTCCGTGATATACGCTTTTTTGTCCCGGGAAGTTAAAATCAGTGTGAGTTAAAGCTTTCATATCTGTTTTCTTTTTGAAGTTGAAATTCTGTTTGTGGTCAGTTGTCGCCTAAGCTTGTCAAGTCTGTGATAACGAATGATTCCTCGGATACCGGTTTGGTTGTATTGCGCTTACGTGCGGCGGTAGCCTTCTTGTCATGCTTTTCGTAAGCTTCCACGATACGGGTTACCAGTTTGTGGCGCACGATGTCTTTTTTGCCGAAATCAACCCGGCCTATGCCCTTGACATCGCGCAGTTTGTTCATCTCTATAAAAGCTATACCTTCCACGCCTTTCAGTATGGAAGTGGCTTCGACCAGTCCTGAACGTTGGGATGACGGAAGGTCTATTTGCGTCATGTCTCCGGTAACAATCATCTTGGTGTTCATTCCCATACGCGTCAGGAACATTTTGATTTGTGCCGTGGTCGTGTTCTGTGCTTCGTCCAATATGACCACCGCGTCATTGAGGGTGCGGCCGCGCATGAAAGCCAAGGGAGCAATCTGGATGACGTTTTGTTCCATCATTTCTTGTAACTTCATGGTAGGAATCATGTCCTGCAAGGCATCATAAAGCGGTTGCAGGTAAGGGTCTATCTTGTCTTTCATGTCACCTGGCAGGAAACCCAGTTTTTCACCGGCTTCCACGGCGGGACGGCTTAAGATGATTTTGCGTATTTCCTTGTTCTTTAAAGCCCTTACCGCTAATGCGATACTGGTGTAGGTCTTGCCCGAACCGGCAGGTCCGATGGCAAAAATCATATCGTTGTTTTCGTATGCTTTGACCAATTTTTGCTGGTTCTCGCTACGGGCGGTGATAGGTTTGCCGTTGACGCTGTATACAATGACGCCTTCTGCACTTTCTTTCGGGGTCTTTTTGCCTTTGATGATGGCCAATATGTCTTCCTCTTTCAGGCTGTTGTATTTGACACAATGCTGTTCGATGGCCATGATGTTTTCTTCAAAAGCACACATCTCCTCTTCGTCGCCCATTACTTTGATGATATTGCCGCGAGCCACGATGCGCAATTTGGGATAGAGCGCCTTGATCATTTGTATGTTGGTGTTGTTTACCCCGTAGAAAACAACAGGGTCCACGTCTTCCAGTACGATATGCTTTTCTATCATTCGCTTAATTTTGCCGCAAATTTAAGCATTAAGTTTTGAATTCGCCACGTTTTCCGTATCTTTGTGCTGCAAAATAAAGAAAACGTTGAGAAAACTCAAGAGAGAAATATTTTTTGGAATGGCGGGCTTGACCGTCTGTGTGTTGGGCGTAGTGCGCTGTGCCAATCCGGCAGTGGTGGGTGAAACAGTTGGTGTTTCGTCTGTTCCGCTTGATTCTTCAGTGCAGACTGTCGTTTCTGCTTCGAAAACGGAGTCTATTGATGCTGTCAGGAAAACGGGGTTGCATACTCCTTATTCCATGCCGGTTTTCAAGGAGGCGGACGGTCGGCCGTTGAAGAGTAAAATCTATAGTGTACCCGGGTTCGGACGTACGTTTCCAGACTTGCAGGATGTACATATTGTAGCGGCTCGAAAATGGGGCGTTTCTCCGGTGGAGGATCGGGAAGAAGCAGAACTGAGAAAGGATGAACTGGTTTATGTAGGCAGCAATCCTTATTATACGATGGACAAGCAGATGTCTTATTCCATTCCTTATTTGGTGCCTCGGGCCAGTGACCTTCTGCAAAAAATCAGCCGGAACTTTTTGGACTCTTTAGCTATCAAAGATATTCCGTTGCATACGTTAATTGTAACTTCCGTTCTGCGTACGGAGAACGATGTGCGGAGATTGAGACGTTTTAATTGCAACGCTTCCGAAGAGAGTTGTCATCGTTTCGGGACAACGTTTGATATTTGTTATAATCGCTATAATACGGTTAGCCATCCCGAGGGGCCGGAACGTCGTTCCGTAAGAAACGATTCGCTGAAATGGGTTTTGTCGGAAGTGTTGCGTGATTTGCGGGAGCAAGAGTTTTGTTATGTGAAATATGAAGTGAAACAGGGCTGTTTTCACATTACGGTGAGATAATGTATTAAACCTTTCTGATTTGAAAGTGTCTTTATAAATAGGAGGAGTAATCAACTATTATATAAAGGTACAATGAAAAAGATTATTTTATGGGGATTTTATGCGATCTGTCTGGTTTGTTCGGGGACAGCAATGGCGCAGGACGGGAAAGACCGTAAGGGTGACATGCGACGGGAACAGATGATGGAAAAACGTGCAGAAAGATTAGCTGATGAATTGGAGCTGAAAGGAGATGCACGTTCGGAGTTTCTGGTTACTTATAAAAATTATCAGCAGGATTTGATGTCACATCGTAAGACGCCTCCATTTCCGGCAGACTTGGGAGGGAAAAAAGAATCCGAGTTGACGGAGGAGGAAGCAGCAGAGCGCATAAAAGCGGAGTTTGACCGCAAGGCACAGCAAATTGTAGATGCGTACAACACGCTTGAAGTGGATAAAAAGTACTATGAAGTCTTTTCTAAAACGATGTCTGCCAAACAGTTGATGAAAATCTTTGTTCCGGTGAGAAAAATGAATGCTCGTAACGGGGGCAGGCAGAGTGTGGGGAAGGGCGGAGGCCGTTTGTTTGGGGAGCCAAACGGTTTTCCGCAAAATGGATTTGAAAGAGAGGCCGACTGGTAATTCCAGTCAGGTATAGTTGGTTTTTAAGGTAAAAAGGAGGGAGATTTGCTGATGTGAATCTCCCTTTTTCTTGTTTTTTGCTCGTGATACGTCATTTGTGTTACACTTTGTGTTTTTCCTTGTTTTTTTATTCCCTTTTTCACTCTTTTTAGCGGAAGGATTTATCCGTTACGGAATATATTGCATATATTTGTTCATACTTATTTATTAACTTATTAAAAACATAAGCGTATGACTAGTTTTACTTCATTAAAAAGTTTGTTGTTGGCTACCCTGTTGATGATGGCGGGCGGAGCGATGGCGCAGGACATCTTGTTGAGCGAGGATTTCAGCAAGTGTACGGGAGTTAAAGACCCGGATAATCCGGACATCAAAATGGATGGTAAGATGGATGACTATACGAATTTTCCGGGATGGACGTGCGTGAATGGTTATGCAGGCGAAGGGAATGCCAAGTTCGGTACCAGTAGCAAAGCAGGCAGTATAACTACCCCGTCTGTGGATTTGTCCGATGCTACGGCCACTTATACTTTGAAATTTAAGGCTTGCGCTTGGAGCGGGGCTGCCACTACATTGAAGGTTACAGTGGATGACCAAGAGCCGGTGGAGGTTGAAGGTTTGACGAATTCGGCCAAACCTTATGCGCCCAACTTGAAAGAGTTTTCCGTGCAAATCAAGGGGACGAGCACATCGAAGATAACGATTGCTTCTTCCGTGGCTTCCAAAGGGCGTTTCTTCTTGGATGATATTGAAGTGACCAAATTGGCTGCAGGCCAGACGCAAGACCCGCACGTGGCGGCTCCTTCTGTAGTTGCCTTTGGCGTAGTGGGCGTTGACCTTACCGCTACCGAAGTCGTGGAAATCAAGGGTACGGATTTGACGGATGATTTAACCGTAGCTGTATCTGGTGATGGTTTTACATGTCCGGTGACAAGCATAGCCAAAGACGAAGCGACTAATGCCAGTTTCAATGTGGTGTTTGCTCCCACGGCGGTAGGTGATTATGAGGGTAAGTTGACCATTTCGGGTGGTGGCTTGAAAGAGAACGTGGAGATAGCTTTGTCCGGAAGTTCATTGGTGGTGTCGGGCGAAGGTACGAAGGAAGTTCCTTTCACTGTCGGCGATGTGTTCATTTTAAATAATTCTGGTGCTAAAGTATGGGTTGAAGGTTATATCGTAGGTTCTGCGGATGGTAGTTTGGATAAAGCTGTGATTGGTTCCGTTGAAGGTGCTGTGGCTTCCAACATGTTGATTGCGGCAAGTGCTGATGAAACGGATGTTGCCAACTGCGTGCCTGTGCAATTGTCGGGGGATGTGCGTTCGGCCTTGAATCTGGTGGACAATCCGGGTAACTTGTTCAAATCTGTGAAGCTTTATGGTGCTTTGGAGGCTTATTTCTCTGTGTGTGGTTTGAAGTCGGTGACGGAATACGAATTGGAAGGTCAAGAACCCGAGCCTGAACCTGAGGCTGTATCTTTCATCAAGGCTACAAAGATTGAAAGCGGTAAGCGTTATGCTTGGGTGTACAATGGCGGGGATGCCATGAAGTTGGCCACAGCAATAGAAGCATCACAAACTTATGGCTATATTTACACTTCGGAGGGAACAGAGGCTGATGCTGTTTTGACGGGGAATGAAACGAATGCTTTCACATTTACGGCGACGGATGGCGGTTATACCATTATGGATAACAACGGGCGTTACTTGTATTCTACTGAGAAGTATGCAACTTTCAACGTAAGTGCAGATGTTCCCGAAAGTGGTCATGTGTGGGCTGTAGATTTGGCAGAAAACGGTGAGGCTACCATTACTTGTGTGGCTACGGGTAAATGGGTTCAGTATGATACGGAATACAATAATTTTGCAGCTTATGCTGAAGCGAGTGCAAATGGCGTGTTACCCATGTTGTATGTAGAATCTGACGGTTCTTCTGTTACAGGTGTGGGTGCAGATGCTTCCAACGCTCCGGTTGAAGTATATACTTTGGGAGGTGTAAAGGTAGGAAGCAGTCTGAATGGTTTGCAAAAAGGTATCTATATAATCAAGCAAGGCGGCACAGTGAAAAAAGTGATGAAATAAGTCTTGATTGTATTGAATAAAAAGACGGGGAATATGCTGGAATATGGCATATCCCCCGTTCTTTTTATTCTTATTTTCATGTTTTTTTGTAAACAATAGCAGCTATATGGTGATTCAGGCATTCTTTCCGGAATGCCGTCATGTCCCCTCACGCTTCCCTCCCCAGGAGTTTCAAAAAATCCCTTTCATCTTTCAGTATTTACTGTAAGATGTTATTTTATAATGAATTACGGAATGAAGGATGTTTCAGGCATCTTTCAGTTTCCTTTCATTGCGGAAAGCGGTAAAAAGTTCTCAGCCAAATGATTTTTCAATCTCAGGCGAACGATTTTCGGTTCTGCGCCAAATGAAATGGAGCTTGGCTGAAAGATGCCTGAAACATCCTTCAGCTTGTAATATCAATATTATGAGTGGTTTACGCTGTAATCTGAAAGATGAAGGCCTTTTTTGCAAAATTCCTGTGTAAGGGGAGACGTCCGTTCTGCATGAAAGTAATGTCCCCTATCGGTTATTTGTTGTTCCAGCCCTAATACCTCAGTCTTCCCTCTGTTCCGGTATATCCGCCTTTCCTGTCCCCGTGCCTCCTCCTTTTTGCTTCCTTGGCCGTACTTCCTTCCTCTGCCCCATGCGTTTTGTTCCCCTTACGTGTGTTCCTTGTTTTCCTTTTGCGTGTTCTTTGTCCCGGTGCACCCGTCTTTCTTACTCCCGTGCCTTCTACTCTTTGTCGTTTTGTCGCACTCCCTTCCTTCGCCTCCGTGCGTTCCGTTTCACTTGTGCGCCTTCCTTGTTTTCCTTGCGTGTGCCCGCTGTTTCGGTGCGTCCTCCCTTCCTGTTCTTTCCCCCTCTATCTCTCCGCCACCTTTTCCTCCTCTTCCTTCTTCATTTCGGTGTTTTCCTTCCCCTTTTCTCCTCTTCTTTTGTCTCCTTCTCCTTCCATTTAGAAAAAAAGTTACCCCTTAAATCGTGCATGATTTCGAGTGTTAAATATATGTTTTACAGCATATTCCTTGTTTGTTTAGGGAAGTTTTCCTAAATTTGCAGGAGTTTTCGCTTGAAAAAAAGTGGTTATAATATTTGGTGATTACGGGAAAAGTGCCTACCTTTGCACTCGCTTTCGGGAAGCAAGGCCTTTTGAGGCCGCGCGGAACGGGGGCGGAAGAAAGAAGAGTTCATTGAAAGTCTTACATAAAGAGAGAAAGTAGTACAAGAGCTTGGATGGTTTTTGGGGAGGACGTTGTTCTTCTTAGAGGTTATCCAAGGGTAAAAAAGAAACGAACCGTCATGATTCCCGTGTATGCTGGCCATATACGGGGGTGTGAAAAGAAACGAGAAAAACGGGTAAGTCCAGGGAGTCCGGAAACAGAACAGATGCCTTTCCCTTACGGGTGAAGGTTAAAGATATTCTACAATGAAGAGTTTGATCCTGGCTCAGGATGAACGCTAGCTACAGGCTTAACAC
>OHUP01000639.1_pt1 | contig 10975 bp, 11 predicted proteins | sample 1579221 | NCBI WGS metagenome assembly OHUP01 (sample SAMEA3882555, study PRJEB24775) | human gut metagenome | biome: human-associated habitat; feature: intestine environment; material: feces | place: Netherlands | collected 2009/2010 | reverse complement strand
TCAATGATACCAGCAATCTATATCATCTATCAGAGAAAAAGAGGAAGAACACAGAAAGAAGACATATTACTTGTTGCATTCACAGGGCTATTATTTTATTCCCTGTATATGTTCATCAATCCAGGACTCATGTATCAGAAAATGCCAGACATTTTTTCAATGGACCAGAGTAGTCTGATTGTAATGAAAATTATTTACGCATTCATCATTTACAGCGTCCTGATTATGTGGTTGATCATGAAAGCAATCCGTTTTCTTGGAGATGACAGCCAGAAGAATTGGAAAAGCCGCTTATATTTTGGAATGAAAGGACTCATTGCTGCGCTAGTCAGTTATTACACGCTTTTGATCACATATGCAAAGACATTTGAACTGCTTCATAAGAGCGAAAATAAACTGCAAAATGTATCTTCAATAGAATGGCTTAAATCAGTATTACAGTTATTACCAATCATTATGACAATCCTGCTATTTATCAACATCATTCATGTAGTAAAAGCAATCGAAGATCATAAGGAAGAGCAGCAGATGATGACAGTGGCAAGACTTGCAAGTGTCGCAAAGGTTACTGCAGTGGTTACAGTCATATCAGATTTTATCCTGAATTTTTACCAGTTTTTACTAGGAGCAACCTTACAGAATGTAAATGTTACATTTGCACCAGATGTATCCATGGAACCATTGATCATAGCATTTGGAGCATTGATCTTCCATGAATACTTCAAGCGGACCAAACAACTAAAAGAAGAAAATGACCAGTTTATATAGAAGGAATGATAGTTATGGCAATTAAAATACATTTGGATGACATCTTAAAAGAGCGAAATATGACATCCAAAGAATTATGTAAAAAAGTCCATATTACAGAAGCAAACTTGTCAATCTTAAGAAGCGGCAAGGCAAAAGGAGTGCGTTTCTCAACGATCAATAAGATCTGCTATTATCTTGAGTGCGATGTCGGGGATATCTTGAAATTCGACGGGAGATTGGAGGAAGAAGATGAGTAGGGAAATCAGAAAAACAGGAGTATTGGCAATGGTTGTGATGCTGGCAGCAACTCTATCAGGATGCCGCCTTGCAAAAAAAGACGAGGATGGAACAGTAAAGAAAACATTGTATGGTGCTTATGCAGTTGTAGGAAAGAGTCTGGATGATCCAGACATTCCAGATCCAGAGATGGAAGGAACAACCGTTGGGCAGAAAGATAAAAAAGGATTTGTTCATTTTAAAAAGATCAAGGGATATTTCTTTTTTCATAAATACGATCAGAAAGAAAATACGATCAGCATGGATGGTGATCCACAGTTGACTCATTTTTCAGGCGGCTCTAATATGAAAGATGGCGAGCAACAATTTATGTTCAGGAAACAAAAGGAATCACAAAAGTGCAGATTGGAAGTGTATATAAAAGAGCAGATGGTACATTTTATCTGGAACCTTCAGGAAGGTCTTCTGTGCAGGATCTTTGTAAAACAGGAGGGTCTGTGATCAGCCAATCTTTTTCTGTGGATACAGAAGAAGGAAAGATGACATACCGTGTGGATTTTAAAGCAGACTGTGCAGTCAAAAAGATTCAGATCATCGAAATGAACAAAGATGATGTCAAGATCAAAAAAACAGCCTATATTTCACCTAAAATAAAACAATACCAGATGCAAAAAGATACAGCATATGTTATTATAAATGAACAGCTGATCGGTATGAAAGGTCAAACGATCAACAGACAGAAGATACATTCAGCAAAGAAGAATTTCACATATAAATGGAAGCAGCTTGGAGATAATGGAGTATTGACACCGACAGACTTGAAGTTTAAAAAGTAAAATCAGGAGGATAAAATTAAAATATGAAAGATAAAAGAGAATCATTTAACAGCAGGTGGGGATTTATCCTCGCCTGCATTGGTTCGGCAGTTGGTATGGGAAATATATGGATGTTTCCGACAAGGGTATCTTTGTATGGAGGGGGTTCCTTTTTGATCCCATATTTTATCTTTGTCGTTGTGATCGCATCCACTGGTGTGATCGGAGAGATGAGTTTTGGACGTGCGGCAAGGTCTGGACCGATTGATGCATTTGGGATGGTCTGTGAGAAGAAAGGAAAAAGAAAAGTCGGGGAAGGGTTAGGAATGATACCAGTTCTTGGTTCTCTTGCTATGGCAATCGGATATACAGTTGTGATGGGGTGGATCTTAAAATATGCTGTTGGAACTTTCACAGGGGCAACACTTGCACCAAAGACGATCGAAGAATTTGGCGGACGTTTTGGAACAATGGCATCTGCATTTGGAAATAACATCTGGCAGATTTTAGCTTTGATCTTATGCATGTGTATTTTAATCTTTGGTGTAGGAGCAGGGATCGAGAAAGCCAATAAGATTTTAATGCCAATTTTCTTTGCGCTGTTTGTGATTCTTGGAATCTACGTGGCATTTCAGCCAGGGGCAGCAATGGGATATCAATATATTTTCAGAGTCGATAAGGCGGCCATCTTAGATCCAAAGACATGGATCTTTGCACTAGGACAGGCCTTCTTCTCCTTATCTGTCGCAGGAAATGGAACGTTGATCTATGGATCGTATTTATCCGATGAAGAAGACATCCCATCATCTGCGGCAAGAGTTGCATTTTTTGATACGGTTGCTGCGATGCTTGCAGCACTCGTGATCATCCCAGCTATGGCAACAACTGGAGCAACACTGGATCAAGGAGGACCGGGGCTGTTATTTATCTATCTTCCAAACCTGATCAGCTCCATGCCAGGAAGTACGATCATCGCGATCATCTTTTTCGTTGCAGTGCTTTTTGCGGGAATGACATCACTGATCAATCTCTACGAAGCACCGATCGCAACCGTACAGGAAAAGCTTCATGTAGGAAGAAAGACCGCCTGCGTGATCATCGCAGTGATCGGCGTGATCGTCTCCTTATTGATCCAGGGCATCGTATCTGACTGGATGGATATTCTATCCATTTACATCTGCCCACTAGGAGCAGGACTCGCAGGAATCATGTTCTTCTGGATCGCAGGAAAGAAATATGTAGAAACACAGATAAACAAAGGAAGAGAAACAAAATTTACAAAGATGTATTATCCAATCTGCAAATATATTTATGTACCGATCTGTATTTTGGTATTGGTGCTTGGGATTGCGTTAGGCGGAATTGGGTAATGAATGAAGGATCGTAGTTAAGGTATATCTTGGCTGCGATTTTTTCTTATATGAAAGCAAACAAATTAAGTTCCAAGAAACCATACGAAATTGCAAGGAAAGGATATTTACATTTAAGAAGATTTTTGCTATGATATAACTATCAAAGTAGAAGTATTATTGAATACGATATGACTATAAATATAGAATAAATAACAAAGATAAAGGGGATTTAGCTATGGAATTAAAAGAATTAACAAGTGCAGAACAGGTTGTGATGAAATGTATCTGGGATTATGGAAAGGATATGCCATTACAGCAGTTGATTGAAAATCTAAAGCAAGATTACGGAAAAGATTATAAAAGAACAACGATCCGTACATTTGTCCTTCATTTAGAAGAGAAAGGATATGTGACAACATATCAGATTGGGAAATATTCTTATATTAATTATCTGATCGAAGAGCAGGATTATAAAGAACAGGAATTGGAAAAGACAAAGAATTTCTGGTACAAAGAATCTGGATTTGATCTGGTGAAGACATTATATAAAGGAAAATTAAATGAGGGGAAACTAAAGAAACTCAAAAAGTTGTTAGAAGAAATCGATGATTGACAGGAGAAGATATGATAGACATAAGAGAGATATTGGTTAGGATATTTAGTGCGATATTTTTATCCATGTGCACTGGAAGCTGTATGTTTGTTTTCTGGATGGCACTAAGAAAGTTTTTTGCAGATAAGATTCGTCCAAAAGTCTATGATTTGATATTAAAGATCATTCTAATTGCTTACTATGTTCCGGCAGGATATCTGTTGGTAAATATTTTTTTTGATAATGGGTATGTATTTGATTTTACAGGTACTATCATCAATGTTTTTTATGCTATAGCGTTGTTCTGGCTGGCTGGAGCAATTGCAACAGTTCTGAAGTTTGGAGAACGAACTTTCCGAATTAGAAGAGAAAAAGAAAGATGCTTTCCATGTAAGATGTATGTGCAAAAGATCTTTGAAGATTGTAAAAGAGAGCTTGGAATTCGCAGATCAATAGAAGTATTACAAGGATATCGCATTCAGATTCCAATGACAGCAGGAATATTAAAACCATGTGTGTTTTTACCTGTGGAAGATATGGAAGAAGAACAATTAAAAACGTGTATTTACCATGAACTCACACATTATAAGAAGCACGATATATTTTGGAATTATATAGCATGTCTGATGGTATGTATTCACTGGTATTGCCCATGGATCAGAACTGTATTTCGTAAGAACGATGAATGGAGCGAGGTGATCTGTGATCTATCAGCGATTGGTTATGTAGGATCAGCGAAGCGTTATTTTACAACGATTTTTGAGATGAGTCAGAAAAGTCAGGGAATCAAAGCATATCGGGCAGCATGTCTGTTTGAAAGCCGAGATAGTTTAGAACAAAGAATCTACTATGCAATGATGTATCGAAAACAAAAGAAGATAAAATATGCTGCGGTGATTGCAATGACCGTGATATTTTGTGGAATGAGTGTAACCAGTATTTTGGCTGCAAGTAAGGGATATCAAAAGGCGTATACAAAATGGGTACAAGAAACGGAAGTAGAAATAGAAGAACCAGATGATGAGGAAGAGGAGAGAATATCGTATGAAGAAAAAACGGGAGTTTTGGGAAATGATAAGAGTGAAACGATAAAGAAGATAAATTTTAAAAAGATGGATGCGATGACATTGGAGACTTATGTAAAGGCAGGAAAAAGGCTTCGATATAAAGGATTAACTCCGAAACGAAATGAAAATATAGAAATTTTTATAACAAGTCAAAAAAATTTTAAGGGGATAAAAGTTGGGATTATTGATTCACAGAATAGGATTAGATACATACAGGACAGAGGGAGAGATTTAGTTGAACATAGATTTAAGATAGAAAAAGAGGGGAAATATGATGTGTTTATTGAAATGGAGGATAAGAAAGATGTAAAAATTGTTGGAATGATTAATATTGATGATGATTAAAGAGATGGAGGAATAGGAGGAGAAAACGATGATAAAATATATAAAAATAATGGTAACAGTATTTACACTTTTAATTAGTTGTTCAGTGACAAATATATTTGCAAGTGATACGAATGATGTTATAGAAGAAAAGATAGATATATCAGAAAATATTATTGATGAAGTTGGAGAGGAAGACTTTGAACTGTTGTCTAATTCGATAACAGTTAATTGGACAGTGAAAAATGGAGTTAGAAAGAAAACTAAAGAATTTTATAAAAAGAAAGGAAGTAGTATCAATATTAGGTTACAGATAGCTCCAAAAACAAAAAGTGTCAAAGTAGGATATTTAGATGCAGATAAAGTAAAACATTATAAAACTGTTAAAGCAGAAATCAATCACAATTTTATAATACAAAAAACAGGATATATAGAGGTGTTTGTTGAAAATAGTAGTGGAAAAACTGTAACGGCAAGTGGAACTTATACTAAGTAATATTTTATTTATAAATGTATTTTATAAGAGGTGATGCAATATGAACAATTAAAAAATCCATGTAATACGAATGGCTGCCACCTACCTATCTGTAATATATACAGATAGCTGTATCACATGGATACAATAATGATAGCAGAAAATGAGGGAAAATAAAAGAATGAAAGGAAAAAGTTTATGAAATTAAAACAATTTGTATGTAAAGCAGCAAGTATTGCAATGTGTGCTATGATTATTGGAACAACTGTAGTTTCAGTGAATGTTAAGGCAGATACGAAAGCAACAGAAAGTACAGTAGCACTAGATACACATGATGACGATGGTGTTGCGGGTATTTTGGAACAAGATGATTTTGATACACTAGAAGAATATCAGAAATATTTAGAGACACACCCAAAAGTACAGACACGGCAAAGTCGTGTATCAGCGAATAAAAATGTAAAAGCAGCAGCTACTTTAAGATATAAAATTAAAGGATTAACAAATACAGCTGCAATTCAAAAAACATATATTGGATCTACATATATTTATGTGATTCAGAGAATTGGCTCAGACTCACGTTTATCAAGATGTTTGATTAATGGGTCAACAGCTACATATCAAGATCATATGACATTAAAAAACTTTGGTCATGGACAGACTTTGGAATGGTTTGAACATAATTCTAAAGCATATTTCTGGGTTACATGTAAAGCAAATGAAGCGTATAAATTTAAATGGGGAACTCAAATTGGAAGAATACAATATAAAGCTAAAGGAAGTGTAGATTATACAGAAATCCCAAGATTTTCTCATATGAGTTATGCAAATAAAAGTGGGACATCGATTGGAGAAGTGAAACGTGTAGATGCAGCATTGTCAAGTAATGGTAATAAAATTATGTTTTGGGTAATGGATAATACAGGAGAAATTCAATATAGTTTTTATAATGCGGAAAAATTAAATGCTGAATTGGATAAAAAAGAATCTGAAGAATCTAAATTTGTTCCATGTACATCAAGTGCAGTAAAATCAGCTTGTTATGGATCGTTTAGACAATCTGGAAGTAATCGTGTATTACCGAATGATTCATGTCAGGGATTAGAATTTTCTGATGGAGATTCTATTTATATTATTGGAGGTGCTGCCGGACAAAAACCGGGAATAGCAAAGTTAACAGGAAGTGGATCAAGTTATAAATATTCTTGCCTTGTTACAGCTACACATAATAATTTTGGAGGTAATGCGGAATCTGAAGGAATTCAATTAAAGGGAGATTACGTATATTTCGGGATTAGTGATAAACAAAGTAGCGATAAAGCCTGTATTTATTCTATTCCAAAAAGTGCGTTTTAATTTAAGTCTGGCTATGTTAAAATATATAATATAAACATTAATAAATTAAAATTATAAGGAGGTAGCAAGATGGTAAGAAAACGTATGGTATCAACAGTCATGAGCTTAATGATGGCAGCAGCAGTACTGACGACAGTTCCAGTGACTAACAATGTAAAGGCAGCAGATAAAGAGATAACAAGTGGGGATTATACTTATGTGAAAGAAAGCAATGGAAAGACTTCCTATGCAGTGCTTACAAGCTATAGAGGAAGTGAGACAAATCTTGTCATTCCAGAAGAACTGGATGGATTACAGGTAAAAGCAATTTCACAGGGATTTGAAAAAAATCTGAAAATAAAAAGTATTATATTATCAAAAAATATTGCACCAGCAAAAGAAACACACAGAGATTTGGAAGTGCTAAATGAAATTGAAACATTGGAAGAGATTCGTGTAGCAAAAGATAATCTGTCTTATCAGGCACAAGATGGAGTTTTATATAGCAAAGATAAGAAACAATTGTTTAGCTATCCAAAATCTAAAAAGTCCGAAACATATAACATGCCTGCTTCTGTAAAAAAAGTAGAAGAATTCAATGCCCTAATAAATCTTAAATATTTAAAGAATCTTACATTATCAAAGAATTTATCAGTAACACCAAGCTGTAATGACAGTAGTATTGAATCTGTAACAATTCCGGGCCAGATAGGCGGTATTGATGAAAGCAGTTTTGAAAATTGCAACAAATTAAATAAAGTTACAATTACAAAAGGTCTGAGATTTATTAATGATTATGCATTTTTTGAATGTAAAGCATTAAAAGAAATCAAACTGCCAGAAGGACTTCAAAGTATTGGAGTAGGAGTATTTTATAGAACAGGAATTAAACAGCTGACAATCCCTGGATCTGTTGTAAAAATTGATGTAATTGACAAGAGTATAAAATTAAGTAAACCATCTTATTTGAAGAAATTCAAAAGAGACTCAGGTGCTATTTATTACGAAGCAAGAGCCACAATCAAAGCATCTGGCAAAAAAGCTGTCACATACAAAGCATCCAGAATTACAAAGATTAAAGCAAAAACAAGCAAAGTAACGATCCAAAAAGGAAAGACAACAAAACTACAGACTAGAGTATACATTTCCAAGAAACTGAAAAAAGGATACTTAGATCCAGAGATCTTAAAATTCACAACATCCAATAAAAAAGTAGTGAAAGTATCCTCAAAAGGAACGATCAAAGGCTTGAAGAAAGGAAAAGCAACGGTCACAGTAAAACTTCGTACAACAGGAAAGACATATAAAGTGAACGTGAAAGTAAAATAGGAAACAATAAAGTAAAGATACATGGTAGAACAGGACATTCCAGCGAAAGCAGGGATGTCCTGTGTTTTCTTATGCAGCATTTCCTTGTTATTTGCAATATCAAATGGTAGAATTAGGAATATTCAAAGTGAATCAATCTGTAATATGGAATGGAAAACAAACCGATACAACAAAGGAGAAACGAAACAATCATGCCAGGATACATTTTACATTTAACTGCTGCCCAGATGTTTCTAAAGACACAAAAAGGACAGAAATTTTTAAAGACAAAACAAGATAAAAATAATTTTCTGATCGGAAATCTTCTGCCAGATACAACAAAGATCAAAGCAAGATCCCATTTCAGAGATCCAAAATATCACGATCGCATGATAGAATACCCGGAAACAAGCTGGTTTATCAAGAAATATAAGCATCTTCTATCAAACAGCAGTGTGGTCGGATATCTCTTTCATCTCTACATCGATCGAAGATTTTTCAAATACTATATGCCAAGGATCGTAGAGTTTCGAAATGCACAAGATGAGAGAGAAGAAAGAAGAGATATGGTAAAAGATGTCTTATTAAAACGGACAGGACAAAGATTATCAAAGCAGGATTTTTTCTCAGAGAAATACTACTATGGGGACTACACAAAGATGAATATGTACCTTGTAAATCGTTATCAGATTCCGACAACACTTGATCCCAATATATCAAATCCTGGGATCAAAGAAGTTGATTATGAGGATGTAAAGCAGGTGTTAAAAGAATTAAAAACATATCTGAAAGTGCCAGAAGATGCAGTAAAGAACGTGAGAGTTTTTGACGTGGAAGATCTTCTTTTCTTTTTGGAAAACGCAGTAGGTGTATTTAAAATCTAAGTTTGGATAACATACGAATACAGGAAATTTTTTCATTATATAACAAAAAAGTTGCAAATATTACAAAAATATGACATAATACCATAGAAATAACTTTAAGGAGGACAACATGATGAAAACTGTAAAGGAAATTGTAAAGAGGGAACGTCAAAAGAGAAGAAGACGTGTGGGGATTATGATCGTATTGATCGCTTTATGTGCAACAGCAATTTTCTTTGGAACCAAAGCTTATCACAATTACAAGGAAGAGGAATTCTTCAAGAGTGTGAAAGAAAAAGAAATCAAAGTAACTCCAAAAAGCATAACGCACAAACAGACAGATATCTTTACACAAAGTTATCAAAAAGAAACGGATGATCAGTTGAAAGCATTAAAGAAAGGCAAAAATTATACTTTCAATAAGCCCTTAATCGTCTGGAATGCATATGGAACATACACAACATCTTTGTACTATTATGCAAAAAATGATCGTGCATCTTATGCAGTATGTACTGTAGAAGCCAGCGAAGCAGGTGCGAGTCCATACAAACGTACATTGAAATCTGTATCTGGAAAGAAATATGTGACAACACATGAATATCAGATCAAAGGACTTGTTCCAGGAGCGAAGAATAAGATCACAATGCAATTCTTTAATGAAGATGGAAGAGCTGTCGGGAAAACACATTTCTACGTGACAGCACCGAAAGATGATGTCATTCCTGCAATTCTTAAGAAGAATACAGGGACAAGCAAAGCAAAGATGAGCGATGGCCTGTTTTGCCTGTTTGGACATGATAAAGCGGATGTGTCAAACATCTATCTGTATGATGATAATGGAGTGAGCAGGGGAAGAATGCCTTTGAACAAATATCGTACAGACCGCTTTTTATTTATCAAAGGACAGCTGGTATATTCTTATGACTATAATAAAATTGCATTTACGAATTGTATAGGAAAAGTGACAAGGACCATTGATATTGGAAATTATCAATTTCATCACGATTTCCGTTATGACAAGAAACACGATAAGATCATTTGTCTGGTAAATAATCTGGACAAAGATACGATTGAAGATACAATCGTACAGGTGGATGTAAAGACAGGAAAGACAAGTATGCTCTTTGACTGTGAAAAAATTCTGCCGTTAATGAGAAAACTGGCGATCCAGAGAAAAGGTGGTAGAAATACCTATGGAGGAACTGAACTAGACTGGATACACATTAATTCTTTTGATTTTCTTGATGATGGGAATAGTTTGGTCTTAAGCAGCAGAGAACAAAGTTCAATCCTTAAGATTAAAAATATTTACACAAAACCAGAACTAGACTATGTGATCCATCGTGGAACAATCTATAATGGGACAGATATTGCCAAATATCAGTTAAAACGAGAAGGAGACTTCGTTGCAAATGCAGGACAGCATATGATCACTGTAGAATATGACGATTCCCTTCCAGAAGGACAATATTATTTATATATGTTTAATAATAACTATGGAAAGGCAACATCTATACCAACTTTCGACTGGAGTATGTATCCGAACGTAGGAAACTTTAAAAGTGGAACTTCCTATTACTCAAAATTTCTTGTAGATGAGAAGACAAGGACTTATAAACTTGCACAGCAATTTAGTTTGCCTTATTCAGCAATCGTAAGCAGCGTGCAGCATTTAGGGGGGAATATTCCGTTTAGCAGTGGAATGAGTAAGATATTTGGAGAGTATGATAAAGATGGAAAACTGATTCAGTCCTTTGAATATGAAGCAGATAAATATTCATATCGCGTGATGAAGTATAAATTTTAAGTTGTAAGTTGGCCAACTATAGTCTTTCAGTATATGATAAAAATTAAATA
>OHUP01000638.1_pt1 | contig 10976 bp, 6 predicted proteins | sample 1579221 | NCBI WGS metagenome assembly OHUP01 (sample SAMEA3882555, study PRJEB24775) | human gut metagenome | biome: human-associated habitat; feature: intestine environment; material: feces | place: Netherlands | collected 2009/2010 | reverse complement strand
TGTTCACAACGTCTTGTTTACTGTTCCATCTGTCTTTGGGATTTACCCATACGCGCAGGCGGATGGCATTTATGCCCAGCTCTTTCATCAGTTGGAAGCAGTCGGTTTCTATGCCTTCATGATTGTAAAACTTCAACCCTTTTTTTCCCATTTCACTCACCCAACTGATGTCGGCTCCTTGAGTAAAACTGGTTTTGGAAGGTGCTGGTGTATCGGAATTATCTGTTCCGGACTGTTCGTTGCCGTGGCTTCCGCAAGCTGACGAGGATAATACCAGCAAAGCGGTTAGCATATAATTCTTGAGGTTATGATATATTTCTTTCATGTGTTTTCGTATATTAGTTTTTTAGAAGATAGACAACGGAGGCATATCCGTCTAGTTTTAAATAAAAGTTTCCATGGTCTTCCTTCTCCTGTACATTTCCGGATACGGCGATAGCTTTCTCCGTCCTGTCCGTCAAGGGAATCTCTATTTCAGAATTGCCAAAATTATGAATAACCAATAGTTTCTCGCTATCTTTAGTCATGTACCAGGCGGCAATACTTTTGTATTTTTTTTCTCCCTCTCCCGATTCGTTGAACAGAGCATGACGGGTCATGGTTCCTTGGGCCAGCGCTGGATAGGTGTTACGCAATGCGGTAAAGATCAAGTAGGTATTCAATACTGACTGATGGTCTGCCGTCTGTTTGGTTACATCGGGGATGTTTGTGCTTACTGTGGCATCTATTTTTCTGTCAATTCATAGAAAAGCAGGTGAAAAAGTCTTGACATTTCTTAAACGCATTTATATTCATCTCCTTTGTCTTTGGTGCCGTATAATCCTAGTTCTTCACCATAATAAATATAAGGTGAGCCGGGAGTAGTGAGCAGGACAGCGGCTGCTAATTTCTCCTTGGCGGTAGATTTACCTAGCTTGGAGGCTGCACGATCTTCATCATGGTTGCTTAGTTTGGTTGCTGCGATGTACCCGGGACGATAGGCGGCATATTCTTGCCTATAGTTCAGGATGTCTTTGGTGAAATAACATCCGGTGGCATTATTGAGAGCCCATTCCAGACGATACCAGAAAGAGAACTCGAACAAAGCGGGCAGACCGGCATAATAGGGGGCTACTTCGTTGTATTCGGACAGTACTTCACCCACCATGTAGAAATTGTCCGTGTGTCCTTTTTGCTTGTAATAAGTGTTCATGTCTTCGTAGAACATATTCAGGAAACGGGGATTTTCGTTGCTGGTAGCACTGTGGTAGATGTGCTTGACAGCATCCAGCCGCAGTCCGTCCACACCTCGGTCTATCCATCCTTTGGCACTGTTTGCCATGGCTATGTACGCAGGGGAAGAAGTGGCTTGTTCCACCGCACCATAGTTGAGGTCGGCAAAGTAGTCGGTGGCAAACTGGGAATGATAATACCATAAGTTCATGGAATCGAACAGAATATCGGCCGCTGTTTTGTTATCAAGAGTGAATGCAGTTCCCAAAGTGACTTTGTGGGAAGCAGAAGTAGCACCGTATTTAGTTCCTGCAGGCCAAGAAGGATCGTTACTAGTGCGGATTAGAAATCCCCAAGAGGACACGAAGTCTGTGGTCAGTTCATAATGGTTGTTCCCTTTGTCATAGAATTTTTTACATATGCCTTCTCCGAAATAAAGGTATTTGGCTCCGTTTGTGCCGGGGTCAGGGTTGTCCGCATCGGCTTTTTCGGCCCGGGTTACTGTGACGGTGGGTTGCGAGGCTTTGCTCCAGTCGAGGCTGAATGTATAGATGCCTTTTACTTCTGTATCTTCGGAGGAGGTTGCGAACCATTCATTGGCGGCATATTCTTCTTTGGGTATCATGGCTATTTTTCCTTCTGCTATCTCTGTTTGAGGAGATTGGGAGAAGAGATAGTAGCTACGATAAAGATTATCAGTAGATGAGGTGGCTTCCTTGAACCAAGGGTGGGCTTTGCCCGTATGTTGCGCTTGTGGGCTTCGGTGATGAGGCGGTCGAAGTCGGCCTCTGTACCTAGTTTGGGATTGACTTTGGTATGGTCTGTCACATCATAGCCGTGATAGGACATGGCAGGATGGATGGGGGAGAGCCAGAGGGCTGTCACTCCGAGGCTGTTGATGTAATCCAGCTTGTCAATGAGTCCGTTGAGGTCGCCGTATTTGTCACCGTCTTTGTCTGCAAAGGAGTAAACTAATAATTGATAGGAGATGTCGGCACGCTTGGTACCATCCCAATTGTCGGGGGCGGCAGTGATATTTTTCCAAGTGGCGGTAGGAGGATCAGGGTTTTCGGGAGTCGGAGGAACCGGTATTTCCGGCGAATCGTCAGAACAGGCTTGTGACAGAGGTACCAAGCAAAGCAGGAATAGTATACCTACTAGAAAGAGATGGATTCGTTTCATGGTTTCTTTGTTTATAAGGGGTAAAAGAATAAGGCGGAGTACAGTATTACGGAAATTCCGCAAGCCGTAAACCGCCTTTTGTCGGTATAGGTACGGGGAGGATACAAGAAGCGTACCTATACTTGTATTGATTAGTTCTTAGTTAGGGTCAACAGGTTCATGCCGTCGCATTGAGGGATGAACCTGATGGTATAGTTTCCGGCCGTAACAGCGATGTTGCCGGCATTGAAAGTCGGTTCGGCTATCGAACCACCCCAGTTGATGTCCCAGTCATTATTGGCGCGGATTTTGATTTCACCATCCGTTAGGTTGGTGGTCAGATTCCAACTTCCATCTTCTTCGTTGTAAGTCATGTCGGTATCGGCATCCCATCCGGATGGGGTGGCGCTACCTATCACTCCGAGAGTTGAGATGAGGGTATGCTTGTAAGTCATGGCAGTCAAATCCACTTCCATCATGTAGAACCCTGCTTCCGGAGCGTCGATATTTCCTGCACCGTTTTCATCAAGTGTACCTGCCAGAGCATCACCACTTACTTTTTCCCAATCGCCTGTCCAGTTATCTTTTTCTGGGTTCGGCTTGTATTTGAATTCTCCGTTCAAATAGGCGAAACCTCTGTATTTGCCATCAAAGTTTATTCCGGCTAGCGGGCAAGTACCTGACCATGAGGTGTTATTACCTATTTCATAGATGTAAGGAGCGAACCCCAGCTCTTCCAGTGTGTAGGTGTATTCCATCATATCCAATGTCATTCTATACATGCCGGCTTGAGTTATCATGCCGGCTTGTGGATTGTTTGTTGTAAGTGTTCCTTCGGTAGCGGTATCTCCATCGGTTACGGTTCCCAATACACCAGCTCCCCAGAATTCTCCCTCGGTATTGGTCTTCGGAATAATTTTCCAGCATTGATTATCAGCGGTTGTGGTGAATACGATGGAAAATTTGGAATCTTCATAAACGTCTGTTCCCGAATGGCTGAATCCCACCATGCCGTCAGCGCTCCAACCATTTACCGAGGTTTCATCCTTGTCGTTCTTTATTGTGAACATGTCGCCTACAAGATAGTAACCGGTGTCAATAAATGGTGCGGCCGGAGTGAAATTTACGTCAAACGAACCGGCATTTACCAATAAGGCTTGTCCGTCTTTTATGGCATTGGCATATACTTGGGCAATGAAGGGACGCGCTATAGGACGTTTCCCGTAAGTTTCCACTACCAGCTTCTGAATGGTCAGGCTGTCAATCATTCCGTCTGTATTGGATTCCAGTTCTCCTGCCTTACCTTTCTCGGTAGAGAGCTCTACCCGTACATTGCCCAAGGTATATCCTTCGGGAAGTGTGGCATTAGATAGAGTGAACAATTTGATGCTGCTCCCCGGATTGGATAAATTGATGTCATCGACCTTGGATGCCGAGAAATCGGGAAGGGTTATTGCAGCTTCTTGTTCGTTGGCTTGAGGAGTTGCCCAATCAGTGTAATCATCTGTGCATGAAGACATGCACAGAACAGTCAGACCGATTAATGAATGGATTGATATATTTTTCATCTTGATTCAATTAAAAAGATTATTATTTGATTTCGCCTTCGCCGGTAGCGAAGTTCAGGTAGAGCTGCTGTCCCGCTTTGCCTGCTACTCGTGCTTGGTCTCCATCGTTGGCACGATATTCAATTTTGCCGTCGAAGACCATGAACTCGCTCTTCCACCACTCAAAGGTAGGAATTTTTACATATGCACGCACACCGTCACCATCGCCACCCGGGACACTGGCAGCAAAAGCAGGTGAGACAAAAGAAGCGTTAAAAGTATCGGGAATGGTACATAACCAGCCTTCAGCCTGCTCTTTCCAGTCGCTGTTGCCTACAACAGGTCCCATCAACCATATTTCAGGTTTGTTAAACTGTATATCATAGACGAGGTTGCGTCCCGAAACGGAAGAGGTGATTACCATTAAGTACCATCCCGGAGTATCAGTAGCGATATTGTCTCCGTTGTCTTTGATATTGCCTGCCAAATCGCCGTTTATACTGTTTATACCAGAAAATCCTGTTTCATTTCCATCCCAAGCTTTGCTCTGATTGAATTTGATGCCGGCATCGTCTATCCATACCATAGACCAGAATACATGAGTTGCACCGTTTACGGGAATCATCTTGGTTGCCGAATCCCAGTTCCATTCGTTAAATCCGCCTACGATATATAAGTTTTCGGGGGTATTGACCGGAGGAAGCGAGAAAAGTAAATGTACTTTATTCAATGACACTACATTGGAAAGTATTTCGGTTCCTTCTATTGCTTTGTTATCACTGGTCATCATAACTGCTCTCAAGCGGATATAGACCGCTATATCCATCGGAAAATCAACATCGGTTGCACCTTTGTTTACTTTCATATCTGTAAGTGTACTAGCTAAAAGAGGTGCGTCTATACTGATTTTTGTTCCTGCATTGACATTACCTATTTCTGTAAAATCGGTCATGGATTCATCGAATGCCACTTGCACATAGTATCCAACGTTGGCGGGGAAGCCGTAGTCGGGTTGTGAACAGGATATTTCGATAGAGGAAGAATTGGCCAAATCGATTACTGTACCGCTGATAGCTGGAGTGTTTAGGACAAATTCGGTGGGTGAGATTAGCGTTGGGTTGGAGTCGCGATCATCATCACATGCGGTGAATATACCCAGTCCCAATCCGATAATCAAAAATGATTTAAGTATTTTATTCATTGTATTTTCATTTAATATTTATAAAACAAAAAGTTTTCAGTATCCCGGGTTCTGAGTCAAATTGGAGTTGGCAGTCAACTCATTGGTCGGGATGGCAAAAATATTAAGATGTGCATCAAAACTACGTCCTTCATAAGATCCGCCTTTCCATTGCCAAGTGTAATTGTTGTTGCCTCCATAGCGGTTGAATCTAATTAAGTCCATACGGCGGCGGCCTTCAAAATAGAATTCTCGGCTCCATTCATCGCAAATATCATCCAGGCTATATGCATTTGTACGGGTAGAAGCATGTGCACGACTTCGGATGGAGTTAACTGCTTGTGTACCTTCAGATGTAGTGTTTCCTCCATTCAAGCGAGCATCGGCTTCTGCAAAAGTCAGATAGGCTTCTGCAACACGTAGCAAGAAGTAGTCGGTATCGGCGAAGGTGGCATCATGTCCGGCTGAACCGTCTGTTTTGAAGTTGGTGAATTTTGCAATAGCATAACCGCTTTTAAAGGTAGATACATCTTCATTGTTTAAGGTACGTCCCACACCGTCGAATAAAGCACGGTCGTCTTTGGCTGCTACATACATGTCGTAGCTTGGCAGTTCGGGGGCATCATTCTGAGGGAAGAATTTGCGGATGAGGTCAGGACGTGCGCGGTTACCGCCCCAGTTTTGTGCAGAAACACCGTTGGTGGCTGTCAGGTCATTAGGGTTTGCATGCATCTCACCATCAAAGCAACCAGCTATCAAGAACAGGGAAGTACCCCAACTGGTGGTTGTCAGACCGTCTTGAAGTAAGGGTAGAAGAGCTTCGTAAGCAGCATCAGTTTCCCCGTTGTCACCCATGAATAACATTTGATAGGCAGTCCATCCGCCTTTTCCCACAGTATTGAGCCGGTAGGAGGATTTTATTACTTTGTCGGCATATTCTTTTGCTTTTTGCCATTGGGCCGTTCCTGTATAAATTTCCGAATTCAAGTACAGGCGTGAGAGCAACAGCCAGCAGGCAGCTTTGTCTACACGACCATAACCGGCATCTGTCGATTTTTTTGCTTTTGCTTCGGAAAGGGCCGGTTCTATTCCGATCAGTTCCTGTTCAAGCCATTCATACATTTGAGCTCTGGATCTTTGTTCAGGTTTGGTCATTGGTTCCAATGTAAAGGGTATGTTTCCCCAACCATCCATCAGTAAGAAGTAGTGTAGGGCACGTACAAAGCGGATTTCGGCAGACATGGTGGCATCTGTATCTCCAGCCATAGCCAGATATTGGTTACAATAGGTGATGCCGGTAGTCAGACGGGCATAGAACCCGTTTAACATAGGATGGGAAGCATTGTAAGTATTGTAGCAGAAACTGGCTACACCTTCATCTCCCCAGCCGCAGATAGCTTCATCAGTGGTCAGTTCGTTGGAATTGAACAATTGGCGGATAAAGCCTGTCGTACCACCATCCAAACCGTCAATATCACAGTCACCGTTAGCACCACCGTTTCCGGCTAATGCCATATTGGCGTAGCACTTGTTGAACAATCCGTTTAAATCAACATTGGTATCGATGTTCGGATCGATAGGATCTACATCTAAGTCTCCGATACATGAGGTTGCCCCCAAAGCCAACATCATGAATGTGGCAGGAACGATATTCTTTATGTATTTTTTCATATACTGCATAATTTTGCGAATTAGAAATTCAGGTTAAGACCAATAATAAATGAGATAGGACGCGGATAGAGATTGTTATCGAATCCGTTATTGATTTCGGGGTCGATGCCATCATAGTTTGAAATGGTGAAAACATTCGATACGGTTCCATATACGCGTCCATTCAAACCGCGATAGCTTCCGTTCTTGAAGAGATTGGAAAAGCTGTATCCTAAAGTGATGTTGTCACACTTCAAGAATGAGGCGTTACGCACCCAGTAGTCCGAAGCTTTGGCGGTAATTTCGTAAGTTTGCCAATTTCTGGCTACAGCGTCTACCGGACGGTTAGACAGGTAATTCAAAGAGTTGGACCATACTTCACCAGGATTCATGTTGCTCCATCCGGCGTTGATTCCATCATAAACATAGTTACCTAGACTGGCACGCAGTGAGAATCCGAAGTCCCAATTTTTGTATTCCAGGCGGGAGGAAAGCCCCATAGTTACGTCGGGAGCAGCATTTTTATAAAGGTATTTGTCATTTTCGGTAATCTTACCGTCACCGTCCCGGTCTACTACTGCATTTTCTATCGGGTTGCCTTGTGGGTCATATACTTGTTGGTATACATAGAATGAATTAGCTGGATACCCTACTTGATTGTATTGCAGATAAAAACCCGAACCTTGACCTACTTTGATATCGGTATTGGCTACAGGAGCACCACTATCGGATACACCACTTAGATCGGTAATCTCATTCTTATTATAAGTAAGGTTATAATTAATAGTCCATATTAAGTCATTGTTTACAATGGGTTTCCAGTCTAAGGCAAATTCGATGCCTTTATTTTCCAACGAACCGATATTTTGCCATGCTTGATTTCTATAGCCAGCCATGGACGCTAATGGTGCATAGTTCAGCAAATCTTCGGTTTTACGGTAATAAGCATCAATACTGGCTGTCAGCCGTTGATTCATAATACCAAAATCAACCCCAATATTATAGGTAGTAGTGGTTTCCCATTTTAAATCAGGAGTATAGTTGTCCGGGCGGTATAGGGTTCCGTTACCTATCAGTGGATAAAAACCGTTAGTACCTGTGCTTACTGAGTATGTGGGAATCCAGTTATAATTGTTAATTTTTTCTCCTGCCTGTTGACCTGTCATGCCCCAGCCTAAGCGAAGTTTCAAGTCAGATATCCAAGATATGTCTTTTAGGAAGTTTTCTTCTTTTGCTTTCCAAGCTAAGGCTACAGACGGGAACCACGCCCAATGGTCTTTGAAGCGTGAAGTTCCATCATCGCGAACGGTAGCTGTAAGATAGTAACGGTTCATAAGTATGTAGTTGGCACGTCCGAAGAAGGAAACCAAATAACTGTCGGTCTTGTATTGATACGGAGTGTGAGGACGCTCTGTGCCGGCTAATGTGGGGTCATCGTTCGTCATCGGATAACGACCTACGTAGTCACTGTTTGTGCTTTTCCAAAAATGTTGCCATTCGTAACCTCCCATAATATCAAAATGGTGGTTATCATTAAAGTCTTTATAATATTGGGCGTATGCATTCAATGAAAGGTTGCGTTTTAGGATACTTTCACCTCCAACAGAACCATAATACATGGCACTAGGGGAAGCAGTAGATTTATTCTGTGCTTGGCGTCCTTTGGAAACATCGGCACCTAGAGATAAATGAAGGCGAAGGTCTTCAAGACCATGTACTTTATAGTCGATATCGGCACTTCCCACAAAGGCGCGGCTGTGGGCAACTTCTGTGTTAAAAGCAAGCATGGCTAATGGGTTGGCACATTCTGCCGTGCTGTTATAGATGAACGGCCATGTGGAGTCGCCTAATGATGCGGCTGATGACCATTGGAAAAATCCCCCATAATTTTGTAATGTCTGATCCAATGCATTGCCGAATTGGGCTTTGTGATATTCGGATGTGAAATTATAAGGATCTTGGGTAGGGTCCATTTTTACAGCAGCACCTACGGCTCCACCGTCGGCATATGCAGAACGTGCGTACATTCCTTTCGCATTGAGGTTCATAGTCAAATGATCGTCAAAAAAAGACGGATTAAGATTCAATGCAGCTGTGACACGTTTGAAATCAGAATTTTTCAAGATACCTTCTTGATTGGTGAAACCTACAGATACACGATAAGGAAGGTCTTTTACTGCACCCGATACGGTTATATTGTGGTCATGACTGAGAGCGGTACGGTAAATAAGATCTTGCCAGTCGGTGTTGGCTGTACCCATGGCACGATAAGCATCGCTGTTTTCTCCGTATAAATCGGTGATAAGTTGACGGTATTGGTTGCTGTCAAGTACATCAACTGTTCCTTTTTTCTGACTCAATGTGACACTACCTGAATAGGAAACTGAAGGCTTTTGCCCTTTGCGTCCCTTTTTAGTAGTGATGATGATAACACCGTTTGAGCCGCGTGAACCGTAGATAGCAGTGGCTGAAGCGTCTTTTAATACGTTGAATGATTCGATATCCTGCGGATTAATCATGGCTAGTTTGTTAGAGAGGCCTTTTACTCCCTCATTGTCCATAGCCATACCATCAATAACAATTAGAGGGTCATTAGATGCGTTCAGTGAAGAACCGCCACGTATACGAATCTGGGCGCCACTGCCTGGGGCACCATCATTACTTGTTACATTGACACCGGCTATTTTCCCAGAAATCATATCCTGTGCGTTTATTACTAAGCCTTTGTTCTTTCCATCCGGTTTCATGGCTGTTACCGAACCGGTCAGGTCATTCTTTTTAGCCACACCATAACCGATAACGACTACTTCGTCCAGTAGTTCGGTGTCTTCTTTCAGCACCACTTTCAATTCCTTGCGACCATTGAGGGCGATTTCTTGTGGAGCATAGCCCACGTAAGAGATAATAATAGTGGCTTTTGGGGAAACGCTGAGGGTAAAGTTACCGTCGATGTCAGTGATTACTCCATTTGTTGTTCCTTTCTCTAATACACTGGCTCCGATGACAGATTCACCGGAAACATCGGTTACGGTACCGTTCAGCTGAATGTTCTGTGCCAATGCGCCCATAGGCAGCATAAAAGCAAAGAAGAGAAGTAGCTGAATGACTCTTTCTTTGTAGTAGTTACTTTTACTCATTTGAATAAGTTTTTAAGGTTAATACTATTGGTTTTTCACAATGCTAAATTAAGCTTCATAAACAGGAATTGCTAATGAATGTTATCTACAAGCAGACTACAAGAGAGGGATATTCTTTGTTTTATTATCTACAAATAGTTTTGTAAGTATTTGATAAATAGGAGTAAATGAAATATTCTATATCTACAAAACTATATCCACATAAACTTTTCCCGATTTACATTAATTATTGAGTTGCGCAAGTAAACGGTGATTAGATGAAGAAGGAAACCAACTCTTTTAGAAATATCAAGCAACTCAAGTTTCGCAAGTCTTTTATAATCATTGATAAACAGTAGTATCTCAACTCTCCTCCTCGGAGGAGAGTTGAGATACTACTGTTTATCAATGATGTCCCTTGCAGATGGTTTGCAGATGTTTTATCTGCAAGCCATCTGTAAAAGAGGAAGTCGAGTATAAGACGGATGACATTCATATCTTATCTCTTGCAAAATACGGATAACTTATTAGTTCATAGTGATGAACACTTTGTTTCTGCAGTACAAAACACTTCGTTCATGTAGTATAAAACGTTTTGTTTGCACAACATAAAACAAGGTGTTTATATAGTATGAAACAAAGTGTTCACTATAATGGAACAAAGTGTTCGCCCTAATGAAACACATTGTTCTACACGTCGAAATAAACCGTTCTGTGTGTTGAAACAAGCGGTTATATTGGGGGAAACAAAAAGAAAGCTGTCTTTTCCTGATTTCACTAGACACTTTTTTTCTTTATAAACGTCATCAGTAGACGGTTCTTTCATTTGCATACTGATACAGTAGTCCCTTCTTCCGGACTTGCGAGCCTATGCTTACTTGTTCGATGCCTTGTTTCTACTGAGACAAAGTGAGAGCAAACTTTACCCTCACCTTTTTGAAATTGCCCTTACTCACCTCTGAAAGTCCGATGAATAAAGACTTTTAGGTAAGCAGTGAGGGCGGTGAGGGTAGAAATGCAAAATAAATATTTTCAGCCTTGAGCCGGGTTATATATTCTGTAGATAGTCGGTTAGGTCTTCTTCGGAAGAGAGGTTGAGGGATTTGCGCA
>OHUP01000619.1_pt1 | contig 11274 bp, 9 predicted proteins | sample 1579221 | NCBI WGS metagenome assembly OHUP01 (sample SAMEA3882555, study PRJEB24775) | human gut metagenome | biome: human-associated habitat; feature: intestine environment; material: feces | place: Netherlands | collected 2009/2010 | reverse complement strand
ACGCCGCCGCCCGCCATCGAGCAGAGTTTTACACCTAATTGGGGATAAAACAGCTGATGGCTGGCGGCGGCGTTGCCCTCATCGGTATCACCCTGATCCCCCTGCTGAGCGGTCTGTTCGGCTGATCTTTTCCGGGCGGCGTTTGCCGCCCCGTACATATTTACTTGCAAGCATTTTCAGCCCCTCCGTGGCAAACGGATTCTTATTATAAAGAGGAAACGCATTGCAAATCGAATATTCACCTTTATTTTGAAAGGATGGTGCTATTATGCAGATTCTGACTCACCTTATTTTTCTGCTCAACCTGCTCAAGACCCTTATCAACCATTTTTCTTGATGGGTGGTGGCGTTGAGTGGAAACTGTTCTCAAAGCAATCTCCGATTGGATCAAGTCACTGCTGACAGCGGCGATCATGTCCAATCTCTCCGGCTTGTTTGATGACGTCAACACCCAAGTGGGCAACATCGCACAGCAGGTCGGCACCAAACCATCCAATTTTGAACCGCGCGTTTTCGCTATGATCGAGGCGTTGTCCCGGAACGTAGTGCTTCCCATTGCAGGCGTGATTCTGACCTTCATCGCCTGTTATGAGTTGATCGAGATGATCACACAGCACAACAACATGGCGCAGTTTGAGCCTGCGCTGCTGATGAAATGGATCTTCAAAACTGCCATTTCGGTCTGGATGATCTCCAACACCTTCGACATCATCATGGCGGTGTTCGATGTGACGCAGCAGGTGGTGGCAAATTCCAGCGGCATTATTTCCGGCAACACAAGGGTCAACGACATCGGGCTTTCCATGCTGCAATCCAGCATGATGCAGATGGACGTAGGACCCCTGTTCGGGCTGTTCTTGCAGTCCTTCTTCATCGGTATCACCATGCGCATCCTGTCCATCGTGATTTTCGTCATCGTCTACGGAAGAATGATTGAAATCTACATGATGGTCAGTCTGGCTCCAGTGCCCATGGCAACATGGGGCAACCACGAGCAATCCCATGTTGGACAGAACTATCTCCGTTCTCTGTTTGCGCTGGGATTTCAGGGCTTCCTGATCCTGATCTGCGTGGCGATCTATGCCGTTCTGCTTCAGAATGTTGCCATATCCGGGGATGCCATCAACTCGATCTGGAGCATCGTGGGGTACACGGTGCTGCTCTGCTTCTCGCTGTTCAAGACCAGCTCTGTCGCCAAAACTCTGCTGGGTGCCCATTGATTCGGAGGTGAAATTTTGGCAGCTTATATTTCCGTGCCGCGCGATTTCAGCAAGGTGAAGTCCAAAGTGGCTTTCAATCTGACCGCACGGCAGCTTATCTGTTTTGGTGCAGCGGCAGTCGTAGGGGTGCCGCTGTTCTTTGTCCTGCGGGACACCGCAGGCAATTCCGGCGCTACCCTCGGCATGATGGCGGTCATGCTGCCCATGTTCTTTCTGGCGATGTACCAGAAAAACGGACAGCCCGCCGAAAAGATTCTGCGGTACTACCTTCAGGCACGTTTTGTTCGCCCGAAGGTGCGTCCGTACAAGACCCGCAACTACTATGCACTGCTTATGAAGGGAGATGACACCCGTGATTCCGTTTCTGAAAAAGAATAAGGACGGCAAAAAGCCGCCCAAGTCCACAGTGCCCCGCACGGCACAGGAGAGCATCCCGTTTCAGCGGATGTTTGAGGACGGCACCTGCCGTGTCCGCCCCGGCTACTACACCCGCACCATCCAGTATCAGGATATCAACTATCAGTTGGCGCAGCAGGAGGACAAGACCGCCATCTTTGAGGAATGGTGCAGTTTTCTCAACTTTTTCGACAGCTCTATCCACTTCGAGTTGTCCTTCGTGAATACCGCCACCGATTCGGCGGACTTCGAGAAGTCCATCCGCATCCCGTACCAGCAGGATGGCTTTGATGATGTGCGAGCCGAGTACAGCCAGATGTTGCGGCAGCAGCTTTCCAAGGGCAACAACGGCCTGACCAAGACCAAATTCCTGACCTATGGCATCGAGGGCGACAGCATGGCGCAGGTCAAACCTCGGTTAGAGCACATCCAGAACGACCTGATGAACAACTTTCACAGGTTGGGCGTTCTGGCAAAGCCGCTGGACGGTACGGAGCGTCTGCGGCTGATGCACGGGATGCTGAACATGGACGGTGCCAACAAGTTCCACTTCAACTGGAAAGACCTTGTGCCCAGTGGTCTGTCCGTAAAGGATGCCATTGCCCCCACTGCGCTGGCGTTTAAGAACAGCCGTACCTTTCAGGTGGGCGGCATCTTCGGGGCGGTCAGCTTCCTGAATATTACGGCTTCTGACCTGAGCGATCAGCTTTTGAAGGATTTCCTTGATATGGATTCCAGCCAGATCGTTACCATGCACATCCAGTCCGTTGACCAGAACAAGGCCATCAAAACCATCAAGCACACGATTACCGAACTCGATAGATCAAAGATCGAGGAACAGAAAAAAGCCGTCCGCGCCGGATACGACATGGACGTGTTGCCGTCCGATTTGGCGACTTACGGGCGGGATGCAAAAGCCCTGCTGAAAGAATTACAGTCGCAAAACGAGCGGATGTTCCTTGTCACTTTTCTGGTGCTGAACACCGGCAAGACCGAGCAGGAACTGGAAACCAACGTGTTTCAGGCGGTCAGCATTGCGCAGAAGCACAACTGCGAACTGTGCCGGCTGGATTTTCAGCAGGAGCAGGGGCTTATGTCCTCGCTGCCGCTGGCAGACTGCCAAATCGAAATTCAGCGGGGACTGACCACCAGCAGCACGGCAATTTTTGTGCCGTTTACTACGCAGGAGCTGTTCGACAATGGCAAAGAAGCCCTCTATTATGGCCTGAACGCCCTGTCCAACAACCTTATCATGGTGGATCGCAAAAAGCTGAAAAACCCCAACGGTCTGATTCTGGGCACTCCCGGCTCTGGCAAGTCGTTCAGCGCAAAGCGAGAAATTTGCAATGCTTTTCTCGTCACGGATGACGATATTCTTGTGTGCGATCCTGAGTCGGAGGTGCGACACGAAGTCGCGTAATGTATTGTGTATAAACACTGCTCTATCCATTTGGAGTAACCCTACTGTGACCTGCACTGGTCAAAAGCCAGCGTTGGGAAGCTCACAGGACAATATGGGAAATCTGCCAGCCTAAAGCGGATGTACTGTTAGGGTAAAGAATGCTATGTCGAACGTAATGTGAATCATCGTAAGGATCGTTACAGGGAATAGGTGAAATAAGGCTGATACACCTACACCAAAAGGTGTTGGAGGTGGCCGAGGGGCCTTTCTGTACCCCGAAGCAAATGGACACAAATCCTCCCGGTTCAAAGATGGCGGCTAAGGCATTCGAGAATTATGCATTACGTGGAACGTGGAAAACCCTATGCGTTCCTTGAACAAAGGTATCGACCTCGCAAGAGGAAGAAATGGCGCAGAGGGTATGAGATGGAATAAAAAGCGAAAGGTTCACTGTAACGGTGAGCATAGGGGGTTCAAAATTTGCCCTGACCTGAAAGGGTGCTGACTTATTCCGGGTATTTCATGGCAAGATTGGAGGTATTCCTGTGAACGATAAGTATTCAACGACGGAAGGTAAAACTTCTGAGAAGCTGTCGGACGAAGCTATGTTGAGTGCCCAATGGAAAAACATTGACTGGCATAAGGCAGAGCAGGAAGTCAACAGGCTACAAATCAGGATTGTCAAGGCAACTCAGCAAAAAGACTACAACGCAGTAAAACGACTTCAGTATCTTCTGACACATTCCTTTTATGCCAAAGCACTGGCTGTTAAGCGTGTCGTTACCAACGATGGGCGCAAGACTCCCGGTGTGGATGGTGTTCTCTGGAACACCCCGGCGAAGAAAATGAAAGCGGTTCTATCGCTGACAGATAAAAGGTATCGTGCACGTCCTCTCCGTAGAGTGTATATCGAAAAGAAGGACAAGAAGAAAAAACGTCCGTTGGGGATTCCCACGATGTATGACCGCGCAATGCAGGCTCTTTATGCTTTGGCACTGGAGCCGGTGGCGGAAACAACAGCAGATGGAAAATCCTTTGGTTTCCGAAAAGGAAGATGCGCACAGGATGCCTGCGAATATCTGTTCAATGCACTGTCGCGCAAGCACATTTCTCCGAAGTGGGTTTTGGAGGGTGACATCAAAGGTTGCTTCGACCATATCAGCCATGATTGGCTTCTGGCGAACATCCCCATGGACAAGAACATTTTGAAGCAGTTCTTAAAGGCGGGATTTATCTATCAGCGCGAACTCTTTCCTACCGAGGAAGGAACTCCGCAAGGTGGTATTATCTCCCCCATTCTGGCGAACATGACGCTGGATGGTATCGAGAAGAAGCTGGTCGAACGCTTTCACACGAACGCGCTCGGCAAGGTCGATTCAAGATTTAAGAATGCCCACAAAGTAAACTTCGTCCGCTATGCAGACGATTTTGTGGTCACAGCGGCAACACCTGAACTGGCTCTTGAAGCAAAGGAGCTGATTCGAGAGTTTCTCGCTGAACGCGGATTGGAACTTTCTGATGAAAAGACCGTTGTCACCAACATTGACGATGGTTTCGACTTCCTCGGCTGGAACTTCAGAAAGTATAACGAAAAGCTGATTATCAAGCCTTCCCAAAAGGCGGTTAAGGCTATCGTTTCCAATATCTCTGACACGATTCTCCGCAGAGGAAAAGCGTGGCAGCAAGATGTTCTGATTATGAAGTTGAATGAACAAATTCGAGGTTGGACTAATTACCACCAGTCCGTATGCGCAAGTGATGCGTTCGCGCATCTGGACTATGTCCTATACGAACTGCTGTGGCGATGGGCTAAAAGACGGCACCCAAAGAAGAACAAGTGGTGGATTTCCACGAGATACTGGCATCGTGTCGGTAATCGGAACTGGGTGTTCTCTACGGAAAACAAGGAGCTGATACGGGTGGACAGCACAGCCATTGTGCGACATACCAAGATAAAAGCTACTGCAAATCCGTTCCTCGATGAGGCGTATTTCCAAAAAAGGAAATTCGATAAAGGAATGCACCGGCTGACTGGAAAATTCAAGATGATTTGGAAAAACCAGAACGGACTGTGCTACCACTGCGGAATGCCGATGGATGTAATGGAAGAAAGAGAAATCTTCTACCTTGCACCAAAGGCAAAGGCTGGCATGGAAGATGTTCGTAATATGCGCTACGTTCATTGCACCTGTCAGCGTATTTATGCTGAGAACCGCTTGAAGAAGTGATGAAATGCTTGAGCCGTATGACGGGAAACTGTCACGTACGGTTCTTAGGCGGGAAGGCGGTGGTAACACCGCTGACCCAGCCGATTATGCTCCACTGGTGGAACGTCTGCACGGGCAGGTCATCCATATCAGCCCTTCCAGCACCCAGTATATCAACCCCATGGACATCAATGCCAACTACTCCGAGGAAGATAATCCGCTGGCTTTGAAAGCCGATTTTATTCTTTCCCTTTGCGAACTTGTAGTCGGCGGCAAAGAGGGGTTGAAGCCTGTGGAGAAAACGGTCATTGACCGCTGCGTCCACAAAATCTATGCTCCTTACTTTGAGCACCCCTGTCCCGAAACCGTGCCGATGCTGGAAGATCTCTACAATGCTCTGCTGACGCAGGATGAGCCGGAAGCCCATCATGTTGCAGCTGCTCTGGAAATCTACGTCAAGGGCAGTCTGAATATCTTCAACCACCGCACCAACGTGGATATCGACAACCGCATCGTCTGTTTTGACATCAAGCAGCTTGGCAAGCAGTTGAAGAAACTCGGTATGCTCATCGTGCAGGATCAGGTGTGGGGCCGTGTGACCGCCAATCGCTCCGTTGGCAAATCGACTCGATACTACGCCGATGAGTTCCACCTTTTGCTGAAAGACGAGCAGACAGCCGCCTATTCCGTGGAGATCTGGAAGCGTTTCCGTAAGTGGGGCGGCATCCCGACAGCCTTAACACAGAACGTCAAAGATTTGCTGGCAAGCCCCGAAGTATCGAACATTTTCGAGAACTCGGACTTTGTGTATATGCTGAATCAAGCCAACGGAGATCGGCAGATTTTGGCAAAGCAGCTCAATATCAGCCCGCATCAGCTTTCCTACGTTACCCACTCCGGCGAAGGTGAAGGGCTGCTGTTTTTCGGTAACGTGATCCTGCCCTTTGTTGACCACTTCCCGAAAGACCTTGAACTCTACCGCATCCTTACGACCCGCCTTTCCGAAGTCGCGGAGGCGCAAAAGCATGAGTGAGAAACAGCCGAAGCTGAAATTCGAGGAGGAAAAGGAGCGCACGGCTACACGCTCCCCTCCGAAAAAGTCTAAAGTGGAGCAGTCGGTGCCCAAAAAGCATAAACTGAAACAGGATGCAGACAAAGCTGCGGAGAAATCCCAGCATCTGCGTTTTGGCAAAGCCGAGATCACCCCGGATGAAGCATCCCGCATGACAAAGCAGCAGAAACGTGCTATGTATGCCGCCGCTGCCGCCCGGTCTGCGGTGCATCGGGAGATTGACCAGTACGAGGACGACAATGTGGGCACACAGGCCCTCAATGAAGGCGTGAAGTCCGAAGAAGCGGTCAGCGATTTCTCAAAGAATCGTTATGCAAGGAAGCTGAAAAAGAAAGCCAAGATGCAGGGCAAGAAGGGTGCCAAAATCGCAAAATCTTCCCCGCAGGAGCCGACTGCGGCACAAAATGTAAGCACATCCGGCACCGGCGTGGGTAGCTCCAACTGGCTCTCCCGATGGCGACAGAAACAGGACATCCGGCAGAGCTACTATGCCGCCGCCCATTCGGGCACAGCGGCGCAAACCGCAGGCAGCAAGGCGGCATCCAATGGCACCACTGCTGCGAAGTCTGGCATGGAACAGGTCATCGACAAAGGAAAATCGGTGGTCAGTACCGCAGTCAACGGCATTGCCAATTTTGCAAAAAGCAACGCGCACGTTCTTTTGATCGTGGGCGTTTTTCTTTTGCTCTTGCTACTGGTCATGTCGGCATTTTCGTCCTGTTCCATTCTGTTTTCCGGCACCACGCAGGTATCCGGTCAGACCATTTACACCGCAGAGGACCGGGACATCCGGGGAGCCGAAACCGACTACAGGAAGCTGGAAAAGGAGCTGGACAAAAAGATCAAGCGCACCCCCACCGACCACCCCGGCTACAACGAGTACCAGTATCACCTTGACCCCATCGAGCATGACCCGTGGCAGCTGACTTCGTTCCTGACCACCTTGTATGACGATTACACTCGGTCAGAGGTGCAGGGCAAGCTGAAGGAGACCTTCAAAAAGCAGTACAAGCTGACCACATGGGTGGAGGTGCAGATACGGTATAAGACCGTGTGGGTCATCAGCCCGGCAGGAATCCCAATTCCTACGCAGGTGCCCTATGAGTACTGCATCTTCCACACCAAGCTGGTGAACCGTGGCTTGGAGGTAGTCATCCGGGAGGAACTGGACAACGACCAGTGGAAACGGTACGAGATCTTTCAGGATACCTTGGGTGGCAGACCCTACCTGTTCAACGGCGGTCTGCCGCCCGGTGGCTCCGATGGCTCCGGCGCACCGGGCATCGACTATCAGGTACCGGCAGAAGCCCTGACCGACAGCGAATTTGCAGCCATCTACAAGGAAGCCCAAAAGTATGTGGGTACGCCCTATGTGTGGGGCGGTTCCACCCCTGAAACCGGCTTTGATTGCAGCGGCTATGTCTGCTGGGTCTACAACCAGAACGGCTACGATGTGGGCAGAACCACCGCCAACGGATTATGGCAGAAAAGCCAGCACATTTCCGAAGCAGAAGCAAAGCCCGGAGACCTCGTTTTCTTTGAAGGAACGTATGATACCGTCGGGAAGAGCCACGTCGGAATCTATCTTGGAAATGGAATGATGGTCAGTGCCGGAGACCCCATCAAGTACGCAAACATTCACTCGTCCTACTGGGAGAAGCATCTCGCCGGGTTTGGACGGCTTTCAAAATGATTGGAGGAGTTTTATGAGCGAAAAATCGGATAAGCTGCGGGCGATGCTGGAAAAAGAGAAGGAGCGCCGCATCAAGCTGAACAACCGCATCGAGATTCTGGAACGGCGGATTCAGGAGGAAGATTCCGCCGAGGTCAACGAGATGGTGCGGACTGCCAAGGTCACGCCGGAACAGCTTGCTGCCCTGCTGCGGCAGTCTGCTAACACTACCCCGAACCCGGCTGCGCTGTCTGCCGTGGGTGCAACTTTCGAGAAGGAGGTCGGTACAGATGAAGATTAAGAAACTGGGTGCGCTGTTGGTATCGGCGGCGCTGTGCGCTGGCATGGCGGCTCCCGCCTTTGCCTTTGAGGGCGAAGCCGCCCCCGTGGAGCAGCCTGTTCTGCCGGAAGTGGTGGAGGAGGATGTTGTCACCATCACGGACGAATCCTCTGGTGCCCTGACCCCGGAGGGCAATCTGACGATGGTGGACGATTACCACACCAGTTATTCGGATGGCTCTGGTCAGCAGTTCATCACGCTGGTGTCGAAGTCTGGCAACACATTCTATCTGGTCATCGACCGCAACGCCAAGGGGCAGCAGACCGTCCACTTTATGAACCTTGTGGACGAAGCCGACCTTCTGGCTCTGATGGAGGAGGATGCTGCCGATGCCTATACCGCTGAAAAAGAAGCAGCGGCGCAGGCTGAACAGGATAAGCTGAAAGCCGAGGAAGAAGCCAAGAAAGCCGCAGAAGAAGCAGCGGCATCCGGCGAAGAACAGCCCAAGGAAAACAAGGTCACAAAGATCGCATCCGGCTTTCTGGGCGTAGTCGTGCTGATCGCACTGGCGGCAGGCGGCGGCTTCTACGCTTTCACAAAGCAGAAGCAGAAAAAGCAGGCCGAAAAAGAAGCCCTTGACCCCGATGCAAACTACACCGAGGACAAGGGCGATTTTGAGATTCCCACCGAGGACGAGCCGGAAGACACCGGCGAGGAGGATACCGAACCCATCTGATTTTAAGGCGGCGTTTGCCGCCGTACATATTGCAATCAGAAACAGATTGGAGGGATTCTTATCGCAAAATTAGTCGTGGCGGAAAAGCCCTCGGTGGCCATGTCCTATGCCAAAGTCCTTGGTGCAACCAACCGACAGGACGGTTATCTGGAGGGCAACGGCTATCTGGTGAGCTGGTGCATCGGGCATTTGGTGGAGCTGGCACCGCCCAATGTCTACGATGAAAAGTTCATCAAGTGGAGCATTGCAGACTTGCCCATCCTGCCGGAAAAGTGGCAGTATCTGGTGTCTGCCAGCACCAAAAAGCAGTTTGGTGTCCTGCAAAAGCTCATGCACCGCCCGGATGTGGATAGCATTGTGAACAGTTGCGATTCCGGTCGGGAGGGAGAACTGATTTTCCGGCTTGTTTATCAGCAGGCCGGGTGTAAAAAGCCTTTTTCTCGTCTGTGGCTGTCCAGCATGGAGGAAAACGCTATCCGGGAGAGCTTTGCCCACCTCAAACCGTCAACTGAATACGATGCGCTGTACAATGCAGCACTCTGCCGGGAACGTGCCGACTGGATGGTCGGCATCAATGCGTCCCGGCTTTTTTCGTGCCTGTACGGTCAACCGCTGGCGGTGGGGCGTGTTATGACCCCGGTGCTTGCCATGACGGTGGTGCGGGAAGCCGCCATTGCCGCCTTTGTGCCGGAGAAGTTCTACACGGTGGATCTGGAACTGACCAGTGGCTGCACGGCATCCAGCCGCCGCATTCCTGAAAAAGCCGTTGCCGAAAACCTGCTGGAAGCCTGCCGAAAGGAGATGGTAGCAACGATCCAGCGCATCACCCGCAAGGAAAAATCCGAAAATCCGCCGCCGCTGTACGATCTGACCACCCTTCAGCGAGATGCCAACCGCCTGCTGGGGTACAGCGCACAGCAGACGCTGGACTATGTGCAGAGCCTGTATGAGAAGAAACTTACCACTTATCCCAGAACTGATAGCTGCTATATCACCGACGATGACGAGGAAATGCTGGAGGAGCTGACCGAAGAACTGGAAGTTTTTCTCGGCATTACCCCGGAGGACGTGGACGAGGCGGTGCCCCGGACACGGCGCACCGTCAACCGGGAAAAAGTCACCGACCACCACGCCATCCTGCCCACCCGCAGTATGCTGCAAGCCGATCTGGAAGCTCTGCCCAAGGGCGAGCAGAACGTTCTGAAGCTCATCATCGCCCGGACGCTGATGGCAGTCAGTAAGCCTTTCCGGTATCTGGAGACCCTGCTGACCACCGAATGTGCCGGAGAGGAATTCTCCGCAAAGGGCAAGGAGGTTCTGGAGGAAGGCTGGAAAGCGGTGGAGCGCAAGGTGCTTGCCGACATTCTGAACCGAAAACAGGAACTCACCGCCCTGCCCAATGCAGCGGAAAACGAGTGCGGCATCCTCAATGCAGAACTGAAAGAGGGGCAGACCTCGCCGCCGAAGCATTTTACCGAGGACACCCTGCTGCACGCTATGGAAACCGCCAGTGCAGACAGTATGCCGGAGGGCGTGGAGCGTCAGGGCATCGGCACCCCGGCAACCCGTGCCGCCACCATTGAAAAGCTGGTGCAGAAGGGCTTTCTGGAACGCAAGGGCACCAAGAAAACCAAGGTGCTGCTGCCCACGGATAAGGGAAAAGCCCTCATTACCGTAATGCCCGAAGAGATTCAGTCTGCGGATATGACGGCTGACTGGGAAGCGAAACTGCTGCAAATCGAGCGTGGCGAAATGGAACCGAGTGAATTTATGACTGAGATCAATATGATGATTACCGAACTGGTAAAGAACACGGAAATGAAAAAAGGAGCGAATGCACTTATGAAAAGCAAGATTATTGGTGTCTGTCCGAACTGTGGGAAGCCTGTCGTGGAGCGTGAAAAGGGCTGGTTCTGCGAGAACCGGGAGTGCCGTTTCGTGCTGTGGAAGGACAATGCGTTCTTTAAGCGTCTGGGCAAGCGTCTGGACGCTCATGTGGCAGACAAGCTGCTGCGGGATGGTCGAGTCCGGCTGAAGGACTGCAAGAGTGCCAAGGGCAAGACCTACAACGCCACCGTGCTGCTGTCCTGTGAAGCCGATGGCCGCAGCAAGTTTTCGCTGGAATTTGAAGGTGGGTGCTGATGGAGCAGATAAAAGAAGCGGTCTACCTTATCAACGATGAACGCTATCTGCATCTCCGGGAAAACGGTGCAGGGGTCGGCTTTGCCACTTATAACAAGGTAACTGGTGAGCCGCTGGAAAGCGGGCAGATCTCGGAAAAGAACCTGC
>OHUP01000617.1_pt1 | contig 11338 bp, 7 predicted proteins | sample 1579221 | NCBI WGS metagenome assembly OHUP01 (sample SAMEA3882555, study PRJEB24775) | human gut metagenome | biome: human-associated habitat; feature: intestine environment; material: feces | place: Netherlands | collected 2009/2010 | reverse complement strand
CTACGAAGGACTGATGCGTGACGTAGCAGATGAAAACGGAGACCGTTTCGAGTATGCCGGTGCAGAATCCATGGACGTATCCGATGACGGACTGGTTTACACTTTCCATCTGAGAAAGGATGCCAAATGGTCCGACGGACAGCCGGTTACCGCAGCAGATTATGAGTACGGCTGGAAACGTCTGTTAAATCCGGAATACGGCTATTCCTATTCTTTCTACCTGTTCAACGTAGTAGGAGCAGAGGAGTATTATAACGGACAGGGCTCTGCCGATGAGATCGGAATCAAGGCAGTGGACGATTACACCTTCGAGGTTACCTTAAAGGTAGCGGATCCGACCTTCCAGTCCAAGCTGGTAGCAACTCCGCTTTACCCGACCCGTCAGGATGTCGCAGAGGCAGCCGGAGACCAGTGGGGAAAAGACTGGACAAAATGTGTCTACAACGGACCGTTTGCCATGACCAACCTGGTAGAAGATAACTCCATGACATGGGTGAAAAATGACCAGTACTGGGATAAGGACAACGTAAAACTGAATCAGGTAAACTGGTACTGTGTAGCAGAGAACGCAACAGCAGCAACCATGTTCGATAACGGACAGCTGGACGTTTTCGATGCAGCAGGCGATTACATTGCAAAATATGACAAAGAAGTAGAAGCAGACAATATGCAGACCATGACCACCGAGTACCCGGGAACTATGGTTCTGTGCTACGAGCAGTCTGAGGGCGGAAAATCCGGTCTGATGAAAAACGTAAACATCCGCAAGGCAATTTCCTACTCCATCAACCGTGAGGAGATGGTATCAGCTGTTTACGGAAGATACACCGCAGCTTACGGCTTCGTTTCCCCGGCGATCACGCTCGACGGAACTTCCTACCGCAAGCAGGCGTCGGAGACCATGAAAGAGGAATATGAGCAGTATGCAGGAGATGCAGACAAGTTAAAAGCACTGTTCCAGAAAGGCCTTGATGAGCTTGGTATCACCGACAAACCGGAAGACATCACCATTACATTGCTGTCCCAGGGTTCTGCTACCGAGAATCAGCTCGAGAGAGAGTACCTGCAGCAGTCCATTTCTCAGAATCTGGGCGTAAAGGTAGAGCTGAACACCGTTGGCGATTACCAGATGTTTGCAAACGAGCGCGATAACAAGAACTACGATATCTTTGTAGGCGGATGGTTCAGCGATTACAACGATCCGCTGGATTTCCTGAACGTCATGAAGACAGGCGTTTATGATTCCTACGGCCTCTATAGCAACAGCGAGTACGACAGCCTGATCGATTCTCTGACCGGAGAGAACGACAACGCAAAACGCCTTGAGATTTACCAGAAGCTGGAAGATCTGCTGGTTGCACAGGATTGTGGTGTTGCACCGCTGTACTACTCTGATAAACATTACTATTATCAGAACTGGGTAAAAGATTTCTACACATCCTCCTTCGGCGCAAGCCAGGAGCTTTACAGAGCAACTGTAGAGAAATAAAAAAAGCAGCAAAACAGAAGAAATGAGGGAAGAAGGGCTTATGAAACAATAGGCTCTTCTTTCGCTATCATAATAAAATTCCGGTCGGAAAAGACCGGACAGGGAGAGGATTTTTATGCCAAAATATTTACTGCGCCGTTTTGCAGAAATGCTGATCACACTGTTTCTGATTGCAACGGCCACGTTTTTCCTTCTGGAAGCGGTTCCGGGAGATCCGCTGACGGAGCGTGCGAGCAAGCTCTCGCCGACCGTAAAGGAAAACCTCTATAAGCGCTACGGCCTCGACAAGCCGATGATGGAGCGCTATGTGATCACAATGAAGGGAATCTGCAAGGGAGAGTTCGGAGAATCTGTTGTCTATGCGGGACAGACGGTACAGAAGCTGATTCATGACCGTCTTCCGGTATCCGCCCGCCTTGGTATCCAGCAGGTGCTGGTCGGTATCACGATCGGTCTGCTGCTTGGAATTCTTGCGGCAATGAGGAGGGGAAGCTTCTGGGACTATATGGTGATCGCCCTGTCGGTCCTCTTGATTTCCATTCCGAACCTGATCTTTGGTCTGATGCTTCAGAAAATTTTCGCAGGCAACCTGAAGGTTCTGCCGACGATCGGCTGGCCTGCGGGAAAGGATCTGTGGTTCGGAGGATGGGAATACACGATTCTTCCGACCCTGACAGGATGCTTTTCTTATATCGCAACGTATGCGCGTCTGCTGAAAACCTCGATGCTCGATGTGATCAATCAGGATTACGTGCTGACTGCTGAATCGAAGGGTTTAAGCCGCGGACAGATTATCCGCCGCCATATCCTTCGGAACTCGTTTATCCCGGTTATCACACAGCTTCCGATGTCGGTTGCCATGTGTATCACAGGCTCCTTCTTCATCGAGAGCATCTTTTCCATCCCGGGAATCGGACAGTATTATGTGACGGCGGTCAATAACCAGGATCTTTCCATTATCATGGGAGAGACGGTTATTATCGCAGCACTTTACATCGGTGTTCTCTTTATCACGGACCTGCTGTACGTGGTCGTTGACCCGAGAATCAGTCTGACAGGAAAGAGCAGATAAGGAGGATATTATGGCAGCATTAACACCGGAAAAATTTAAAGTAATAGGATACACCGAGGAAGATGCGAACCGGATTGACCGCCCGACCATTTCCTACTGGCAGGACGCCTGGAGACGGCTCCGCAAAAATCCGATCGCAATGGGATCTCTTGTTGTGCTCGGCATTCTGCTTGTCATGGTCATCATCGGACCGCATATCAAAGGATATGATTATGTATCCATGAATATCGCCGAGAAAAACCAGGGCGTATCGTCAAAATACTGGTTTGGAACCGACAACCTGGGACGTGACCTCTTCTCAAGAGTCTGGGTCGGCGCGCGGGCATCACTGATCATCGCGATCGTTGCAACGGCAATCAAACTCATCATCGGAACGGTATATGGCGCGCTGATGGCACATTTCGGCGGCTGGGTCGATGAGGTTCTGATGCGGATCATCGAGGTTATCAACTCGATTCCGTCTCTGCTTCTTACGATTCTGATCATGATGATTCTTGGAAATAACCTGTTTGCACTTCTGGTCGCGCTTAGTGTCACCGCATGGTGTAACACGGCACGTCAGGTGCGCGGTATGATCAAACAGCTCCGTGAGACGGAATACGTTTACGCGGCGGAGGTGCTCGGTGCAAAACCGCTCCGCATCATCTTAAAACACTATGTACCGAATATGCTGGGTATCCTGATTCTGGATACGGCGACGGCAATCCCGATGTTTATTTTTACGGAGGCAGGTCTTAGCTTCCTCGGCATCGGCCTCAAGGCACCATCGATCAGCCTTGGTGTCCTGATTTCAATGGGACAGCAGAACATGGATTTCTATCCGTCACAGCTTCTGTTCCCATGTCTCGTGCTCTGTATCATCGTTATGGCATTCAACCTTCTGGGAGACGGCCTTCGCGATGCCCTTGATCCGAGACTTCGCCAGTAATAAGTGGGAGATAACGATATGAACGAACAAAACAATCCGATTCTGGAAGTAAAAAACTTAAGAGTCTCTTATCACACCTATGCCGGTGAAGTAAAGGCAGTCCGCGGTGTACAGTTTTCTCTCGAGAAAGGTCAGGCGCTCGCAATTGTGGGAGAATCCGGCTGCGGAAAATCTGTAACGGCGAAATCCATCATGGGCCTCATCAAGGCCCCGCAGGGTGAGATTAAAGAGAACAGTGAAATTCTCTATCATGGAGAGAATATTCTGAAATACAACAAAAAACAGTGGCAGCATTACAAAGGCGGCGAGTGTGCAATCATTTTCCAGGATGCGCTGGCTTCCTTAAATCCGACGATGCGTGTCGGAAAACAGATTATGGAAAATCTGATGGGCCACAAAAACATGACAAAACAGGAAGCGGCAAAGGAGGCTGTCGAGATGCTGCGCATGGTCGGCATCCCGGAGCCGGAAAAACGTGTCAGACAGTATCCGCACGAATTTTCCGGCGGTATGCGTCAGCGTGTTATGATCGCGATTGCATTTGCCTGTGATCCGAAAATTCTGATCTGTGACGAGCCGACGACCGCGCTCGATGTGACAATTCAGGGACAGATTCTCGATATTATCAAGAATCTGCAGAAGAAAAATCAGACATCCGTCATCATGATCACACATGATCTCGGTGTTGTGGCAAATATCGCACAGAAGATTGCTGTCATGTATTCCGGCATCATCGTGGAGAGCGGAACGTGTGAGGACATTTTCTATCGTCCGCGTCACCCGTATACCTGGGCGCTGATCCGTTCCGTACCGCGTCTGGATCTGAAAAACAAGCAGGAACTCGCGACAATTCCGGGAACTCCGCCGGATCTTTTAAACCCGCCGGTCGGATGTCCGTTCTGCACGCGGTGCAGCTACTGTATGCCGATCTGTAAGGAAGAGATGCCGGAGGTAACGGAATTCGGCGGCGAGCATAAGGCTGCCTGCTGGCTCCATCACCCGATGGCACCAAAAGTAGAAATGCCAAATCTGGAAGGAGGAGAACTGTAATGGAAAATAACGAAAAAGAAGTGCTTTTTTCCGTTTCCCATCTGAAAAAATATTTTCAGGTCGGAAACCATGCGACCTTAAAGGCCGTGGATGATGTCTCCTTCGAAATTTACAAGGGTGAGACACTTGGAATGGTTGGCGAGTCCGGATGTGGAAAGACGACGTGCGGCCGTACCTGCATCGGCCTGTATGACAAGACCGACGGACAGGTGCTCTACAAGGGAACCGATGTCCATGCATTAAACGGAAAAGAGCGGTTTGCCTTCAAAAAACAGGTGCAGATGGTCTTCCAGGATCCGTATGGATCGCTCGACCCGCGTATGACCGTTGCCGATATCATCGGTGAGGGAATCGATATCCATCATCTTGCGAAGAATAAAAAAGAGCGCCAGGAGATGATCTACAAATATCTGGAGCTGGTCGGACTGAACCGCGAGCATGCGAACCGTTTCGTGCACGAGTTTTCCGGCGGACAGCGCCAGCGAATCGGTATCGCGCGTGCGCTTGCCGTGCAGCCGGAGTTCATCGTTCTCGATGAGCCGATCTCCGCACTCGACGTTTCGATTCAGGCGCAGATCGTCAACCTGCTTGTGGACTTACAGAAGAAGATGGGTCTGACCTATCTTTTCGTTGCGCATGATCTGTCGATGGTCAAACATATTTCCGACCGTGTGGCGGTTCTGTATCTGGGAACGCTCGTCGAGCTGACGACATCCGAGGAGCTGTACGCCAACCCGCGCCACCCGTACACACAGGCACTGCTCTCCGCGATTCCGATTCCGGACCCGAAAGTAGAGGCAGAGCGCGACCGCAAAAAAATCCGCCTCGAAGGCGAGGTGCCGAGCCCGATCAACACGAAGCCGGGCTGCAAATTCCAGGGAAGATGCAAGTACGCAAAGGACATCTGCCGACAGCAGATGCCGGAATTAAAAGACGTGGGCAACAATCACTTTGTGGCATGTCATTTCTGCGATGCGTTAGAAGAAAATAAGGAATTATAAAACATGGAAAAGATAAAGAACATCTGCCGTGATCTCGGCAAAGCATTTACAATCGGCCTGCTCTCCGGCGGCGCTGCGGCAGCTGTGCTGCTGCTGGGAGGATTCCTCTTTGGGGGATTCACGTTCCGCGCTGCCCTTGAGGCGGCGAAAGACGGCCTGCTGCTGATCGCGGCCCTCGGCATGTTCGTGATCGCTGGAATGCTGATGGTAAAAGGCAAAAACCCGGAGAAATTCACGCAGAAGGAAAAATGGCGCGTCCACTTTGCCGTGCTCGGATATAAGAGTGTGTTCGCAGTTCTCTGCGTTTCCTGGGTGCTGTGGGCGGCAGCGGCGGATTATCTTTTGTATCGGATGTGAAAATAGTTTCTATAAATAAAAAGAGAATTTTGCAGACTGTAAAAATGAGGTCCGGCAAAATTCTCTTTTTTCGTTTAGTCGTTATTCGTCTTCGAGACGGGAGATAACCATCTCCATGGATTTCTGATATTCTTCATCCGAAGAATTGTAGAACAGCATCAGATCGAGGCAGCTGCTCATTTTCTTCAGTGCTTCCGGGATGGAGTAGTCGATCGTTTTCACATATTCATCCCAGTGCTCCAGCTTCCACGTATCGCGCACGGAGTTGCGGTCGATCATGCGCTGGTGGCAGATCTCCGGTTTTGTGACAACCCAGATCACAACAAGCTTTGCCCCATGGTCAGCGAGCTTTTTGGAGAAGTCTTTCAGGAACTTCTCATCATGCACTTCGCGTGTGAATGGTGCGTTGATCAGCACAATATCGTCATACTCGAGTGCTTCCAGTCCGAAATTGACCGTTACTTCATATTCATAATCGCGGATATTCTCCTCGAAGAAATCAGAACTGCGGTTGATTTCCTGTCCGCCCGCTTTGAAAACGCGGTTCGACAGCGGAATGACCGTATCCTTGTCGAGATAAACAACGTGTTTCAGCTCCTTGGCGAGCTGTTTTGAAATGTATGTCTTTCCGCACGCCGGCGGCGAGGTTACGAGGATCATCTTTTTCATCATTTGTATGTCTTCCTTTCCAGTTGAATCAAAAAAAATCACTCCTAGTATTATAGAAAATTTGGGAAAAAATTGCAAGAGAAAAGACGGTTGTGCCGGAGAAAAAATTGTCTTATAATAAAATAAGATTTTTATGCCATCACGGAGAAAATAAATGGAGGAAAGACAATGAGCAGAGCAAATACACGAGTTGTGAAAATCGGCGACCGGGTCATCGGAGGCGGAAATCCGATTCTGATCCAGTCCATGACGAATACCAAAACAGAAGATGTGGAGGCAACCGTAAAGCAGATCCAGGCGCTCACGGAAGCCGGATGTGACATTATCCGATGCGCCGTCCCGACTATGGAGGCAGCCAAGGCGCTGTCCGAGATTAAAAAGCAGATCTCGATTCCGCTTGTAGCAGATATTCATTTTGACTATCGATTGGCGATCGCCGCGATCGAAAACGGAGCCGATAAAATCCGCATCAACCCGGGCAACATCGGCAGCCGCGACCGGATCCAGGCGGTTGTAGATGCAGCAAAAGAACGCCAGATTCCGATCCGCGTCGGCGTCAACAGCGGTTCACTCGAAAAAGAGCTGGTGGAAAAATACAACGGCGTAACGGCAGAGGGCCTGGTGGAGAGCGCGCTCGACAAAGTGCGGATCATCGAGGAGATGGGCTATGACAATCTCGTCATCAGCATCAAATCGTCTGATGTGATGATGTGTGCAAAAGCGCATGAGCTGATCACGAACCAGACGGATCATCCGCTTCATGTCGGCATTACGGAGGCAGGAACGCTGTATTCCGGCAACATCAAATCGGCAGTGGGGCTCGGTATTATTTTATATCAGGGCATCGGAGATACGATCCGCGTTTCCCTGACCGGCGATCCGCTCGAGGAAATCAAATCCGCAAAACGGATCTTAAAGACCCTGGGACTTCGAAAAGGCGGCATTGAGGTCGTATCGTGTCCGACCTGCGGACGGACCCAGATTGACCTGATCGGACTGGCAAACCAGGTGGAAACACTGGTGCAGGGCTACGATCTTGATATCAAGGTTGCCGTCATGGGCTGCGTGGTAAACCGGGCGAGGCAAAAGAGGCGGATCTTGGTGTTGCAGGCGGAAAAGGCGTCGGCATTTTAATTAAAAAAGGTGAAATCGTGAAAAAAGTACCGGAGAGCGAGCTGCTGTCCGTCTTAAAGGACGAGCTGGATCACTGGGGCAAGTAGAAAAGAAAGCAGGAATAGGAATGGAAAAACAGTTTCAGGAAGTATTTCCGGATTTGAGAATCGAAGGGGGCATGGCAGAGCTTCTCGATACCGTGGAGGTTTCGCGGGTATCGATCAATAAGAAAAAAGATCTGCTGCGGATCTATGTGGTCAGCCATCAGTGGATTCACAAAAAATATATTTATCAGCTGGAGCGCCAGATCGAGGAGCAGCTCTTTTCCAACGTGCCGCTGCGCGTGAAGATTATTGAGCGGTTCTATCTGTCGCGCCAGTATACGCCGGAAAACTTTCTGGAGGTGTACCGTCCGAGTATCCTGCTCGAGCTGAAAAACCACAGTGTCTTTCTGAATCATCTGTTTTCGACTGCCGAGATTACCTTCCCGGAGACGAACAAAATGCACCTGGTGCTCGTGGATTCCGTTGTGGCAAAGGAGCGCGAGGAGGAGCTGGTCCATATTCTCGAGAAAATCTTCTGTGAGCGGTGCGGCTTCGACCTGATCGTGGAAACCGAGATGAGAAAGCCGGAGGGCGAGAGCCGCGCCATGAGAAATTCCGAGCTCCGCATCCGGGAGGAAGTGCGCCACGTTCTGGCGCATACCCATTACGGTGAGATGCTCGGCGAAAAAGAGCAGAACCGGATGGAAGAGCAGGCGGAAGCAGCAGGCGAACAGCCAAAAGCAGCCGCAGCAGCCAAAGACGGCGAGGCGAAAAAAGAAAAAGCAGCAGACGGCGGAAGGGGAAAAGGTTTTTCCGGCGGCGGACGCGGTTCCTTCAAAAAAGGCAAGGGCAGTTTCGGCCGGAATGCGGACAATCAGCCGCGCAAATCCTCCAATCCGGATGTGCTGTACGGAAGAGATTTCGAGGATGAGAGCGTGGAGATTCTGAAAATCGGCGATGAGATCGGTGATGTTGTCATCCGAGGAAGAGTCCAGAGTGTGGATATGCGCGAGATCCGGAATGAGCGTACGATTTTCATGTTCACGATCACCGACTTTACGGATACCATCGGCGTCAAGATTTTCGTCCAGAACGCGGAAGTGCCGGAATTAAAGGATGCGATCAAAAAAGGCGCATTCATTAAAGTAAAAGGAAAAACGACGGTTGATGCGTTCGACCACGATCTGACGGTTATGTCTGTCTGGGGCATCAAGAAGATCACCGATTTCCGTACCGGCCGTCAGGATACGAGTCCGGTGAAGCGTGTGGAGCTGCACTGCCATACAAAGATGAGCGATATGGACGGTGTCACCGATGCTGCCCGTCTGGTACAGCGTGCCTACGAGTGGGGCCATCCGGCGATCGCGATCACCGATCACGGCGTGGTGCAGTCCTTCCCGGAGGCAAACCATGCGATCGAGGCGATCGACGGCGCTTACCGGAAAAAATACCAGGCAGAGCACCCGGATGCGACAAAAGATGAGCTGAAAAAAGTTTCGGCTCCGTTCAAGGTCATCTATGGCATGGAGGCTTATCTCGTCGACGACTTGAAAGATATCGTTGTCAACAGCAAAGGACAGGATATCCACGGAAGCTACGTTGTTTTCGATATCGAGACGACGGGATTTTCCCCGGTTGTCAACAAAATCATTGAGATCGGTGCCGTCCGTGTGGAAAACGGAGCGATTGTCGATAAGTTTTCCACCTTCGTCAACCCGAAAGTCCCGATCCCGTTCCGGATTGAGAACCTGACCGGCATCAACGACAACATGGTTCTTGACGCGCCGGACATCGAAACGGTGCTGCCGAAATTCTTGGAGTTCAGTGAGGGAGCCGTTATGGTTGCCCACAATGCTTCGTTCGATATGAGCTTTATCGAGCACAACTGCGTCCTGCAGGGGATCGAGCGGGAATTTACAACGGCGGACACCGTCGCCATGGCGCGTTTCCTGCTGCCGGGCCTGAACCGTTTCAAGCTGGATACCGTTGCGAAGGCGGTCGGCGTATCGTTGGAAAACCATCACCGTGCGGTGGACGATGCCGGCTGTACGGCGGAAATTTTCGTGAAATTCGTAAAAATGCTGGAGGAGCGCAATATTCTGACTCTGGATGACCTGAATGCGCAGGGAAAAGTATCGGAGGAGGCTGTGCGCAAGCTTCCATCGTACCATGCGATCATTCTGGCAAAGAACGAGACGGGACGTGTCAATCTGTACCGCCTCGTGTCGGAATCCCACCTGAAATACTACAACCGCCGGCCGAAGCTGCCAAAGAGCGTCTACCTGAAATACCAGGACGGTCTGATGATTGGATCTGCCTGCGAGGCGGGCGAACTCTACCAGGCAATCCTGCGCGGTGAACCGGATGCGGCGATTGCGCGTCTCGTGGACTTCTACGATTATCTGGAAATCCAGCCGATCGGCAACAACGCGTTCATGATCAAAAAAGAGGACGTTTCTGCCGTAGAGAGCGAGGAGGATTTAAAGGAGATCAACAGGCGCATCGTCAAACTTGGCGAGCAGTTCCATAAGCCTGTTGTGGCAACGTGCGACGTCCACTTCATGGATCCGCAGGACGAGATCTACCGCCGCATCATCATGACCGGAAAAGGTTTTGACGACGCGGATGAGCAGGCACCGCTGTTCCTGCGCACCACCGAGGAGATGCTTGAAGAGTTTTCGTATCTCGGAAGTGAGAAAGCGGAGGAGGTCGTCATCACCAATCCGCGCAAAATCTCCGACCTTGTCGAGAAAATCTCCCCGATCCGTGCCGGAAAATTCCCGCCGGTCATCGAGGATTCCGACAAGACACTGCGGAGAATCTGCTACGACCGCGCGCATGAAATCTACGGCGAGGAGCTGCCGGAGATCGTTTCCGCGCGCCTCGAGCGAGAGCTGAACTCCATTATTTCCAACGGATACGCCGTTATGTACATCATCGCACAGAAACTGGTGTGGAAGTCGAACGAGGACGGCTATCTCGTAGGATCGCGTGGTTCCGTCGGTTCCTCGTTCGTTGCGACGATGGCGGGAATCACGGAGGTAAACCCGTTGAGCCCGCATTACTACTGCGAGTCGTGCCATTACAGCGAGTTCGATTCGCCGCGCGTCAAAGAGTACGTCGGCCGTGCCGGATGCGATATGCCGGACGCCGTCTGCCCGAACTGCGGCAAGCCGCTGAAAAAAGCCGGATTTGACATTCCGTTCGAGACGTTCCTTGGATTCAAGGGAAACAAAGAGCCGGATATCGACCTGAACTTCTCCGGTGATTACCAGAGTAAGGCGCACAAATACACAGAGGTTATTTTCGGCGCCGGTCAGACGTTCCGTGCGGGAACCATCGGTACGCTGGCGGATAAAACAGCGTTCGGTTACGTGAAGAACTATTACGAAGAGCGCGGCCAGCACAAACGGAACTGCGAGATCGACCGGATCGTGGAAGGATGCACCGGCATCCGCCGTACCACCGGCCAGCACCCGGGCGGTATCATCGTTCTGCCATTCGGTGAGGATATCAACTCCTTCACCCCGGTGCAGCATCCGGCGAACGATATGACAACCGACATTATTACGACTCATTTCGATTACCACTCCATTGATGCCAACCTCTTAAAGC
>OHUP01000615.1_pt1 | contig 11367 bp, 7 predicted proteins | sample 1579221 | NCBI WGS metagenome assembly OHUP01 (sample SAMEA3882555, study PRJEB24775) | human gut metagenome | biome: human-associated habitat; feature: intestine environment; material: feces | place: Netherlands | collected 2009/2010 | reverse complement strand
TATTATCAGCCGATCGTTGACACAAAGACACGCCGGCTGGTTGGTGCGGAGGCACTGATGCGTTTTTCCATGCCGGAGAGATGTGAGGATGGAGAAACGAAAAAAGAAGCGGTATGTGTGGGTGAGGATGGTCATGATGCAGATGAGAAAGTGCACTGGGAGCGTATTTCACCGGTTGAGTTTATTCCTCTGTTAGAGGAGACCGGTCTGATCATTCCGGCAGGAAAATGGATGCTGCATCAGGCAATCTCGACCTGCAGCAGGTGGCAGAAATACATTCCGAATTTCCGCATCAATATCAATCTTTCCTATGTGCAGGTCATGAAGAGCCGTGTCCTGACGGAGATACTGACAGCGCTGCGCCTGTATGGATTAGAGCCTTCCGCGGTGGGAATTGAGCTGACAGAGAGCGGTTATCTGGATACCAATACACATTTTCAGAAATTGTGGGACGGATTAAAGAAAAACGGAGTGCTTGTCATTTTAGATGATTTTGGAACCGGTTATTCGAATCTGCACTGTCTTGGCGATTTAAGACCGAATTATATCAAGATTGACCGGTCGTTCACATTAAAAGCACTGAATAATCAGTATGAACATGATCTGATGACACAGATCATCACGATGACGCATAAACTTGATCTGACGATCTGTGTTGAGGGAATTGAGACAGAGGATGAATTTGCAAAGATCTCCGAATTAGACCCGGATTATATCCAGGGATTTTTGTTCGGCAAACCACAGCCGGCGGAAGAATTCTATGAGAATCTCATCAAGCCGGCGATTGCCGCCTGCGGTACTCACGAGGTGTCTGCCCAAAGCGTTTCTTAAAAATACGGTTAAAATAAGAAAGATTTTCAAAACCGACTTCCGATGCGATTGCAAGTATCGAGGAGTCGGAGGAGATCAGAAGTCTTGATGCCATGGTGAGCCTGTATTCGTTGAGATAATCGACGAAAGAGGTTCCCATGGTATTTTTAAAATATTTCATAAAATGGGACTGGCTCAGTCCTACTTCATTTGCGATATCTTCGATCGTGATCTTTTCCATATAATTGTTTTCCACATATTTTAAGATCAGTTTCATTTTTTCTAAGGATTTGCTGCGGTCTTTCCCGGATGGTTCCTTTGTGCTGCATTTGTGAAACAAAATATAAAACAGCAGAAATAACTGCCCTTTGATAAAGAGCTGATAACCGGACGGATAAGTTTTACAGATTTCATCGTTCGCGTCGATGCAGGCAGAAATCTCCGCATAGTGTGGACTGTCCGGGGTATATAAAAGCGGCAGAGAGACATTACCGGACAGTAGAGGAACCAGATAGTCCGTGTTGCAGGTATCTGTTTTCTTGGAGATCAGCATGTTTGGATGAAAAATGATATTTTCGTACTCCATGGATTCGGATTCAAACTGACCGATCGAGTGAAGCTGTCCCGGAAGGATCAGTGCGATATCCCCTGCAGAGACCGTGTGCTGTGTAAAATCGACCGTAATCGTGCCGTTTCCTTTTTTTATATAGATAATTTCCATTTCATCGTGCCAGTGCATCGGCACATACCCAAAATCCAGCGGAATTGAACAGAGATAGGTAATATAAGGGAATAAAGGATCGCCATGTAAAATTTTTTCCTGATAGTTTTCATATTCTAAAATATTCATAATGATAGGATTGTACCACTTTTTGAGTCAATATTACAAGAAAAAATTGATTGCAGAAACTATAATAACATCATAAACAATGATTTTGCGAAAAAAAGCGAAATCAGGACAACAGGAACATGCATAAACATTGGTTGGGGAACATAATGAAAACAGCGCCGGGGGCGCGGAACATGGAGGAAAACATGAAATTACAGGAAATCGTAGCAAACAGATGTGGCAAAGAGATTTCACAGTGCACAAATGAGGAACTTTACTATGCACTGCTTGAGATGACAAAAGGAATGGCAGAAGAAAAAGTCAGCAATCAGGGAAAACGTAAATTATATTACATTTCCGCTGAGTTCCTGATCGGTAAATTATTATCCAACAACCTGATCAACCTTGGAATCTACGATGATGTTGCTAAATTCTTAAAAGAAAACGGCAAAGAAATCGCTGCTATCGAAGAAGTTGAACCGGAACCATCTCTTGGTAACGGCGGTCTTGGACGTCTGGCAGCATGCTTCCTGGATTCTATCGCAACTCTGGGACTTCCGGGCGAAGGTATTGGTCTGAACTATCACCTCGGACTGTTCAAACAGCTCTTTGAGAACAGACTTCAGAAAGAAACTCCGAACCCATGGATTGAAGAACACAGCTGGCTCACACCTGCAGGTGTTTCCTATACTGTACCGTTCCGCGGATTCTCACTGAAATCTTCCCTGTACGATATCGACGTTGCAGGCTACAATAACAAATCCATTCATCTGCACTTATTTGACATCGATCTGGCAGACGAATCTATGGTTCACGATGGAATTTCCTTTAACAAAAAGGACATCCTTCACAACCTGACACTGTTCCTGTATCCGGATGACAGCGATGATGACGGACGTAAACTCCGTATCTTCCAGCAGTACTTCATGGTATCCAATGCTGCACAGTTCATTCTTGACGAGGCAACAAAGAAAGGCTGCAATCTGCATGACCTTGCAGACTACGCAGTGATCCAGATCAACGATACACATCCGAGTATGGTAATTCCGGAGCTTATCCGTCTCCTTACAGAGCGTGGGATCGAGTTCGAGGAGGCATGCGAGATCGTATCTCATGTATGCGCTTATACCAACCATACCATTCTTGCAGAGGCACTTGAGAAATGGCCGATCTCCTATCTTGAGGAAGTTGTTCCGCATCTGATGCCGATCATCCGCAAGCTGGACGAGCGTATCAAAGCAAAATATCCGCAGGAAAATCTTGCCATCATCGACAAGAATGACCTGGTACACATGGCACATATGGACATCCACTACGGATTTTCCATCAACGGTGTTGCATCCCTTCATACAGATATACTGAAGGAAACAGAGCTTCATCAGTTCTATGAGATCTATCCGGAGAAATTCAATAACAAGACAAACGGAATCACCTTCCGCAGATGGCTCCTTCACTGCAACCATCCGCTGACAGAGTACATCACATCTATGATCGGTGACGGCTTCCGCAAGGATTCCTTTGAGCTTGACAAGATGCTTGGCTTCAAGGGAAATCAGGACGTTCTTGCCAATATCCTTAAGATCAAGCAGGATGCAAAGAAGAGATGTGCGGAGTTTATCAAAGCCAATACAGGTGAGGAGATCAACACACACAGTGTTTATGATATCCAGATCAAACGTCTTCATGAGTACAAACGTCAGCAGCTGAACGCACTTTATATCATCGACCGTTACCTGAAGATCAAAGCAGGCGAGAAGCCGCAGCGCCCGGTAACCTTTATCTTCGGTGCAAAGGCAGCTCCTGCATACGTTATCGCAAAGGATATTATCCACCTGATTCTCTGCTTACAGGAGCTTATCAACAATGATCCGGAGGTTTCTCCATACATGAAGGTTGTTATGGTGGAAAACTACAACGTAAGTGCAGCAGAGAAGCTGATCCCTGCCTGCGATATCTCCGAGCAGATCTCTCTTGCTTCCAAGGAGGCCAGCGGAACAGGAAACATGAAGTTCATGCTCAACGGTGCTGTAACACTGGGAACCATGGATGGTGCAAATGTGGAGATCAGCCAGCTGGTAGGCAAGGATAATATCTATATCTTCGGAGAGTCCAGTGAGCAGGTTATCGAACACTATGAGAAGGCAGATTACTGCTCCAGAGATTTCTATGAAAAAGACGAGCGCATCCGTCGTGCAGTAGACTTTATCGTAGGAAACGAGCTTCTTTCTATTGGAAGTGAGGAGCATTTAAGAAGACTGCATCATGAGATCGTAAGCAAAGACTGGTTCATGACACTGCTTGACTTCAACGATTATGTTGAGAAGAAAGATCAGGCACTGGCTGATTACGCAGACAGAAAAACATGGGCAAAGAAGATGATTGTCAATATTGCAAAAGCAGGGTATTTCTCATCTGACCGTACAATTCAGGAATATGTTGATGATATCTGGCACTTAGATAAGATCAGATAGTCTTATATAGGGTCTTGAAATATAGTATTGAATATGATAAGTTAAGAGGAAGAGTTCCCAAAGGAGGGATTCTTCCTTTATTCATGTAAAAACAGATGATAAAATATTTCAAAAAAATTGCAAAAATATTAAGAATGTGTTAAAATTCGAATATAAAAAAGAAATATCAAGAATAAAGATGAAAAACAAAGAAAGGGAGTAACAAATGAGGAACATTATAAGGAAACTTGCAGTGTGCTTTCTGGCATGGATATTGGTCTGCACAACAGTTGTAACTGGGCATGGAATGCATACGGCAAAAGCAGCACAGACATTTAAGATTCATTTTATTGATGTCGGATGTGCAGATGCTGCATTATTACAGTATGGAGAAGGAACAGAAGCAAAGTATGCATTGATCGATACAGGAGCAAACCAGTATCATAATACAAAGGATACGACGATTGATACAACAAAGACACCAGTCTATGAATATTTAAATAAGATGGGAGTAAAACATCTGGAATTTATACTTCTGACACATCCTCATCAGGATCATATTGGAGGTATGGAGAAGATTCTTTCTGATACAACGATCAAGATCGATAAGATTTATGGGAATGATCTGAATATTCAGTACTTGAAAAGCAGCGAGGATAAGAGCAAGCAGTCTTCAGATGAAACAAAATGGACAGAATTTGATACCAAAATATACAAGAATTTTAAAGCAGCTTTAGAAGCAAGAAATAAACTTGCCGAAGAAGCAGAAGACAAAACAGAGAAAGAAAATCTAAAAGTAGATTATGTAGTGCCAACTGCAGGAGAAACAATTAGTCTTGGAGAAGCAAAAATGACATTCTATGGTCCATTAGAGAATGATTATCAATATGGTAGAACGGTTGATTTGAATACAAGACAGGAAAATAAATATTCTATCGTTACAAAGATCGTTTACGGAAGCAACTCTTTCTTAATGACCGGAGATGCCCAGAAAGAAACGATCGAGAAGATCATCGCGAAGGGATATGATCTGACAGCACAGGTGCTCAAGGAGCCACATCATGGATTTCAGGATGTCACAGAAGAAGAGTTAGCCAATGGCTACCAGTATTCTGATCATAAAACAGTGATCGATGCATCACAGGCTAGTATTGCGATCATCAGTAATGGATACATGAATACAGGTGGTGTTCCATATACAAAAGTCTTAAGAGACTTATCAAAATTAGATGTCTATGAGACAGGAGACCGTGGAACGATCATTGTAACATCCGATGGCTCACAGTTATCTATCCAGACAGAGAAAGGAGATAACCAGCCAAGTGTCAAAGGAAAGGAAAGTGATGATGAAACATCATCTCCAGTGATGAAATCCATGAATATCACAGCAAACACAACAAAGCCATTGACAGCAACGAGTGTGGATGCTGCGAATACTTATAATCGTTATGAAAAGAAGAATATCACAGTAAGATTTTCAGGAACAGCCCAAGGATTTACAAAGCTGACAAGCATTGAATATAAGTTTGTGCCAAAAGGTGTGAATAATAAAACCATAGCATATAAGACAGGAAGTTCCTATACAGTCAAAAATGGAAATTGTGGAAGGTTTTATGTAAGATATAATACACCATTAGGATCAACAGAGATCAAACTTCCAGGCTTTACAGTTGATACGAAAGCACCAACCAGTGTGAAGATCAAAGCGAATAAGTCAGGAATCAAAACACTGTCAACATCTGCAAAGAATACTTACAGTAAACGGATCAAGAAATCTGTCAAATTTACATTTAGTGCTAATTATGGAACCAGTGGAAAATCCATGACACAGTATAAGTTTGTACCAAGAGGAAAAAAAGCTTCCAAGTACAAATGGAAAACAGCAAATAGTGTAACTTATAAGACAAGAAATAAAAAAGTTCGTTTATATGTAAGATATATTGATAAATCTGGAAATATCACAACAAAGAAGACAAACGGATTTTACGTAACTAAGAAATAACAAAGAAAACGCTAGGATGGAAGTATGAAATATTTTACAAAGAAGATCATAGCGGTACTGCTGACAGTGATGCTTACAGGCATCACTGTTTTGCACGTATCGGGAGGTCAAACGATCAAAGTTAATGCAGCACAGACATTTAAGGTTCATTTTATCGATGTGGGGGCCGCTGATGGAGCTTTGCTTCAATATGGAGAAGGAGAAAACGCGAAGTATGCCCTGATTGATTCTGGGGCTTATTCTTATGAGACAACAGATCACGATACGATCGATGTATCAGACCGTGTGCACCAGTATTTGCTGGATCATGGAGTAAAACATCTGGAATTTGTTGTTCTTACTCATCCACACGGAGATCATATCGGTGGAATGAAGAAGATACTAGAAGATAAGAATATTACGATCGATACGATTTATGGAAATCCATTGGAGTTTGAATATCTGGAAAGCAGCGAAGATAAAGAAAAGCAAACAGAAGAAACAGCCCGATGGACAGCATTTGATACACAGACTTATCAGACATTCAAGAAGAAACTAGAGAAGAGGAATTCATACAAAGATGCATCATTGCATATCCAGTATGTTGTGCCACAGGCCGGAACATCCGTAAAATTAGGCGAAGCGATAATGACCTTTTATGGTCCGTTAGACAATACCTACAGGTATGGAAGAGCACAGGATGCACCCAATTTAAATACAAGACAGGTAAATAAATATTCGATAGTGACGAGGATCGTTTATGGCAGTAATTCATTTTTAATGACAGGCGATGCACAGCAGGAAACGATCAAAAAGATTGTAGCTAGAGGTTATGATTTAAGTGCACAGGTATTAAAGCAGCCACATCATGGATATCAGGATGTTCGTTTGCAGGATAAACCGAAAGGTCGTTATGTATACGATTCGGATCATAAGTATCTGATCGATCGAACAGGTGCAAGTATTGCGATCATCAGTAATGGATATAAAAATGTAAATCAGACACCAGAGAGCAATGTACTTCGTGATCTGTCAGGAATGGATGTTTATCAGACATCAGATAAAGGAACGATCGTAGTATCGTCTGATGGTAAGAATCTAAGTGTGTCAGCACAAAAAGGCGGCAATGTACCAAGTCATGCGGGCTATGTAGTGAAACAGAAGCGTACCCCTTTGATGCAGAAAGTTACAGTGCAGGCAAATACAAAGAAGAAAATGACACCACTTCGTTCCGATGCCTCTGCAGCATATCAGCATTATGAGAGAAAAAACATCAAGATCAGGATTTCAGCACAGGCAAAAAGCTTCACAAATCTAAAACAGATTCAGTACAAATTTGTGAAAAAAGGAGCTTCCAAAGGAAGCGTGCCATACAAAAACGGTACAACATTAACGATTAAAGATGGTATGATAGGCAGAGTCTATGTGAGGTTTGTCACAGATGCAGGGATAGATGAGATGCAGCTTTCAGGAATCGCAGTAGATAAAAAAGCACCAACAAAGACGAAGATCAAGGTTAACAGATCAGGGATCAAGACATTGAAAACGTCAACAAAAACGTCTTACAATAAGAAAATCAAAAAGTCAGCCAAATTTGTATTTTCAGCATCCTATGGAATCAGCGGGAAATCAAAGACACAATATAAGATCGTGCCAAAAGGCAAAAAAGCATCCAAATATCGATGGAAAACAGCGAATAAGATAACCTATAAAAAGAAGAACAAAAAAGTGAGTATCTATGCAAGATTTATCGATAAATGTGGAAATATCACACAGCGAAAGAGTTCTGGATTCTATATTACAAAATAAGGGAAGAAAGATATAAGAAGGCTTAGCTTGTATGCGAAAAGAGAATTTGTTATACTAAGAGGCAGAAGAATTAAAAATGCAAAGCAGGAGAAAGATTATGAACAGTAAAGGAAAAGGAATCATTACAGCAGTTATAGTTGTCCTGATCGCGCTGGCTGCTTTTTGCGGATTTGGATATATCAGCCAAAGAATGACAGCAAGCGAAGGAATTACATATCTTGATAAGAAAGAATATCAGAAAGCATACGAACAATTTGACCATGCAGCAGGGAAATTCACTCTCATTTTCACAAAGCAAAAGAAAGATGTTTTATTCTACGAAGGAGAGGCTCTTTATCAGATGGGAGAGTATGGGAAAGCCATAGAGATCTATGATGAGCTGATCGATCATGGAGAAAGCCGGGCATATTCTTTGAAAGCATATTGCCTTGCCCAGCAGAAGAAGCTAAACAAAGCAATAGATGTATGTGATCAGGGAATAAAAGAGCATCCAGACGATGGAGAAATCTATTGTACAAAATATGCGGTGTTAGCAAAGCAGGAGAAGTATACACAAGGACTAAAAGTGATCGAGAGAGCATTAAAACAGAAGGAGCTTGAGAATAAGAAGGAAGTTTTATTCGCTAGGATCAGTGCGTATGAATCCATGTTTGATTTTGATACAGCATATCGTTATGCAAAAGCTTATGTAAAAGCCTATCCAAAGGATGCAAATGGCAAGAAAGAGCTGACATTTTTGGAGACACGATAATTTCGTGACAATTTCATGATAAGAGTTAGGAAGGACGAAAGTCCTTCTTTTTTGTGCAGAAACAGAAAAAATCAATTAAAAATTGTGCAAAATACACAAAAATAGAAATTAAAAATCATGACTTTATACAAAAAATAAAATTTTACGAAAAATAAGTTGACGAAATTTAGGTTTATGACTATAATCAAGATACAAAATAAAATTTCACATAAGATAAGAATGAAAAAATAATTTTTTTAGTGGGGGGGAGTTATGAAAACAAAGGCAGTAAGACTTTACGGAGAAATGGATTTAAGACTGGATGAATTTGAACTGCCAGAGATGCAAGACGATGAAATTATGGCAGAGGTTGTAACAGACAGTTTGTGTATGTCCAGTTACAAAGCGATCACCCAGGCACAAAAACACAAAAAAGTACCAGATGATATCAGTGAAAATCCGATCATTTTAGGACACGAATTTTGTGGAACGATCAAAAAGGTCGGTAAAAAATGGAAAGATCAGTATCAGGAAGGTGACAAATTTGTCATTCAGCCTAACATTGGAGATATCAGAGGCTATGCTCCAGGATATTCTTTCCATCATATGGGAGGAGATGCCACAACGATCATTTTTTCTGATCAGGTTATGGAAAATGGTTCACTATTAAAATACAACGGAGATTCCTTCTTTGAAGGATCTCTCGTTGAACCACTGTCATGTGTCGTAGGTGCATTTAATGCACAGTATCATATGAAGAAAATGTATTCATATGAACATGTGATGGGAATTAAAGAAGGTGGAGCGATCGCACTTCTCGGTGCAACAGGACCAATGGGATTTTTAGCAATCGACTTTGCAATCCATGGACCAAAGAAACCAAAGACATTGGTTGTCACAGGAAGAACACAGAAGAAGATTGATATGGCAGCAAGGTTATACACAGTAGAAGAAGCAAAGAAGAATGGTGTAGATCTTGTATATGTCAATACAAGAGATATAGCAGATGTCAATAAAGAGCTACGTAAATATTCAGAAAAAGGATTTGATGATGTCTTTATTTTTGCACCAAATGAAGAAATGGTAACATACGGAGTTAAAATGTTAGCATTCGATGGATGTTTGAATTTCTTCTCAGGGCCTGCCGATCAAGAATTTTCATCCAGAGTAAATTTCTATAATATTCATTATAATTCTACACATTTTGTGGGAACAAGTGGTGGAAATACAGAAGATATGAAACAATCCATTGAACTGATCGAGAACAAGACAGTCAATGTTGCAAAGATCGCAACACATATATTAGGGCTTGACCATGCAGTTGAAACAACAAAGGCGTTACCAGAACTTGAAGGAAGTAAAAAAATTGTCTATACGCACAAAAAATTTCCATTAACAGAGGTTGACAAATTCGATGAAAACAGTGATGATAAGTATATCAGAGAATTAAAATCAATCGTAGAACGCAATGGTAATTTATGGAGCGGTGAGGCAGAAAGGTATTTCATACAGAATGCTCCTGAGATTTAGAAGGGAGTAGTATGAGTAGTGATATCTTAGTTAGAGACCAGATTTTTTCAACATATGATAGTTTATATGATGCAGAGAAGAAAGTAGCCGATTATCTGATCAGTCATCCATCCGAAGCAATCGAGATGTCTGTATCAGAACTTGCATCTCACTGTGATGCAAGCCAGGCAACGATCATCCGTTTTTGTAAGAAGATCGGGTGTAAGGGATTTCATCAGTTGAAGATCAAGCTGGCCGGAGAACAACGGCAGCAGGAAGAACAGGTGATATCGAACGAGATCGATATCGATCAGATGGACAAATCACTCAATAATATCATGATCAGTAAAGTGGAAGAGATCAAAGCGACGTTTCACAATTTTAATCCAGAAGAATTAAGAGAGATCGTGGATCTGATCATACATGCCAATCTGATTGAATTCGCTGCGATGGGAGATACGATCCCAATCGCACTGGATGGATCTTACAAGTTCAATCAGTTAGGATTGAAAGCAGTCAGTTCAACAATCTGGGAGAGTCAGGAAGCATTTTCCAGAACTTTAAAAAAAGGTGATGTATTTTTTGCGATTTCCGCCTCTGGAGCATCCAAAAGACTTGTGAAGATGGTAGAGATCGTGAAAGATAATGGTGTAACAACAATTGCGATCACCAATCAATCCAAATCGCCACTTGCAGAGTTATGTGATCATGTTTTGCTGACAGCAACAAGAGAACACATTTTCCATGATCAGGTTAGTTTCACAAGAATGGCAGCGATGTCAGTGATCGACACACTGTTCTTATTACTGTTCTCCACAAAATGGGATTCATTTGAGAATGTGGCACAACACGAGCAGTCTGTTGCAGAAGAAAAATTATAAAAGGAGATCATAACGATGAATAACGATTGGTTAGAATTAGAAGGGAAGACAGTCATCGTCACAGGCGCAGCATCCGGAATCGGGAAGGCAGTTGCGCAGGAGTTTTTGAATATAGGGGCGAATGTAGTTATTTCTGATATGGCAGAGAATGCACCAGAGATGGATGCAAAAGAAGGTCAGTTATTATATGTAAGAACAGATGTAACAAAAGTTTCTGATGTTGAAGCTATGGTAGCAAAAACAATAGAAACATTCGGAACAATTGATGTACTAGTGAATAATGCAGGAATCAATATTCCACGTCTGTTAGTTGATCCAAAGGATCCAAAAGGACAATACGAATTAGATGAGGCAGTATGGGATAAAGT
>OHUP01000609.1_pt1 | contig 11442 bp, 13 predicted proteins | sample 1579221 | NCBI WGS metagenome assembly OHUP01 (sample SAMEA3882555, study PRJEB24775) | human gut metagenome | biome: human-associated habitat; feature: intestine environment; material: feces | place: Netherlands | collected 2009/2010 | reverse complement strand
AACTATCAAAAACTCGGTCACGAACTTATGAGCCGGGATGAGTTGGCAGTTTTGGATGGCGGCAAGTGCATCCTGCAGCTTCGTGGTGTGCGCCCATTTTTGAGCGACAAGTACGACCTGACCCAGCACCCGAACTACAAGTACACCTCCGACTATGACCCCAAGAACGCACTCGATATCGAGAAGTTCTTGAACCGAAAAGAAAAAATTCACCCGGACGATGCCTTCGTCATGGTGGATGCTGATTCGCTCCCGTCTGCCTGACCCGGTAGGCGGTTTTGTTTTTGACCGGAGAGGTACACCAGCAAGTCCACTTCCGCCGCAGTTTACGACTTAACAACAACGGCTTCAGGTGTGTACGGACGGTCTACAACTTTCATTTATAAAGGAGAAATGACTATGGAATTCTTTAACTCTGCTATCGAAGTTCTTCAGACTCTGGTTGTCGCTCTGGGTGCCGGTCTCGGCGTTTGGGGTGCCATCAACCTGCTGGAAGGTTATGGTAACGACAACCCCGGCTCCAAGTCTCAGGGCATGAAGCAGCTCATGGCTGGCGGCGGCGTTGCTCTGGTGGGCATCACCCTGATTCCTCTGCTGTCTGGTCTGTTCGGCTAAGAGCCGCAGGCGGGGTTTCCCGCCTGTACATACGCAATCGCTCCATCTCTGCTGTGGATAACAGCCCTTATTATAATAGGAAGCGAATTGCAGACGAACATCCACCCATCAACGAAAGGCGGTGTCTTATGCAGTTTTTGACCCACATTATTTTTCTCCTGAACCTTCTCAAGACCCTTATCAACCACTTCAGCTAAGGACGGTGACTGAATGGAAACCGTTCTCAAAGCCATTGCCGACTGGATCAAAGGCATCCTGACGGCAGGCATTATGTCAAACCTTTCCGGGCTGTTTGATGATGTGAACACGCAGGTGGGAAACATTGCACAGCAGGTGGGCACCAAGCCCTCCAACTTTGAACCACGGGTGTTCGCCATGATCGAAGCCCTCTCCCGGAATGTGGTGCTGCCCATTGCAGGCATCATTCTGACCTTCATCGCCTGTTATGAGTTGATCGAAATGATCACCCAGCACAACAATATGGCACAGTTTGAGCCTGCCCTCATCATGCGCTGGATCTTCAAAACGGCAGTGTCCGTCTGGCTCATCAGCAATACTTTCGATATTGTGATGGCGGTCTTTGACCTGACACAGAAGGTGGTGTCTGATTCCAGCGGTATCATTGCCGGAAACACCCGTGTCAACGACATTGGCTTGTCGATGTTGGGAGCCAGCCTGATGCAGATGGATGTAGGACCCCTGTTCGGGCTTTTCCTGCAAAGTTTCTTCATCGGCATCACCATGCGGATCTTGAGCATCATCATTTTTGTGATCGTCTACGGGCGTATGATTGAAATCTACTGCATGGTGAGCCTTGCGCCCATCCCCATGGCAACATGGGGCAACCACGAGCAGTCGCACATGGGGCAGAACTACCTGAAATGCCTGTTTGCGCTGGGTTTTCAGGGCTTTCTCATCCTCATCTGCGTAGCAATTTATGCGGTGCTGATCCAGAGCGTGGCGATTTCCGGGGATGCCATCAACTCCATCTGGAGCATTGTGGGCTATACCGTTCTGCTCTGTTTCAGCCTGTTCAAGACCAGCTCCGTGACAAAATCTGTCCTCGGAGCGCACTAAAGGAGGTGCTTTATTGGCTGCGTATATCTCTGTGCCCCGTGATTTGACCAAGGTTAAATCCAAAGTGGCGTTCAATTTGACGAAACGGCAACTACTTTGTTTCGGCACAGCGGCTCTCATTGGAGTACCGCTGTTTTTTGTTCTCCGGGATTCCGGCGGCAACACTGCCGCCACCCTCGGCATGATGGCGGTGATGCTGCCGGCGTTCTTCCTTGGGATGTACGAGAAAAACGGTCAGCCCATGGAAAAGCTGCTGTCGTACTATGTGCAGTCCCGGTTTGTCCGCCCGAAGATTCGCCCCTACAAGACCAACAACTACTATGCGATTTTGATGAAGGGAGGCATGACCCATGATTCCTTTTCTGAAAAAGAATAAGGACGGCAAAAAGCCGCCCAAGTCCACAGTGCCCCGGACCGCCCAGCAGTCCATCCCCATGCAGCGGATGTTTGAGGATGGCACCTGCCGGGTGAAGCCCAACTACTACACCCGCACCATCCAGTATCAGGACATCAATTATCAGCTTGCCCAGCAGGAGGACAGGACCGCCATTTTCGAGGAATGGTGCAGTTTTCTGAACTTCTTCGACAGCTCCATCAAATTTGAGCTGTCCTTTGTGAACATGGCAACCGACAGCACCGAGTTTGAAAAGAGCATCCGCATTCCGTTCCAGAAAGATGGCTTCGATGATGTTCGTGCCGAGTATTCGCAGATGCTGCGCCAGCAGCTTGCCAAGGGCAATAATGGTCTGACCAAGACCAAATTCATCACCTTTGGTGTGGAGGGCGAAAGCATGGCACAGGTCAAGCCCCGGCTGGACCACATTCAGAACGATCTGCTGAACAACTTCCACCGGCTGGGTGTGCAGGCAAAGCCCCTGAATGGTGTCCAGCGGCTGAAACTCATGCACGATATGTTCAACATGGACGGTGCCAGCAAATTTCATTTTGACTGGAAAGACCTTGTGAAAAGCGGCCTTTCGGTGAAGGATGCCATTGCGCCCACCGCCTTTGCGTTCAAGAACAGCCGCACCTTCCAGATGGGCGGCATCTTTTGCGCCGCCAGCTTTCTGAGCATCACGGCATCCGACATCAGCGACCAGCTTTTGAAGGATTTTCTGGACATGGATTCGTCCCAGATTGTTACCATGCACATCCAGTCGGTTGACCAGAACAAGGCCATCAAGACCGTCAAGCGCACCATTACGGAGCTGGACCGCAGCAAAATCGAGGAACAGAAGAAAGCCATCCGTGCCGGATATGATATCGACATTATTCCGTCGGATTTGGCAACCTATGGCCGTGACGCAAAGGCTCTGCTGAAAGAATTGCAGAGCCAGAACGAGCGGATGTTCCTCGTCACTTTTCTGGTGCTGAACACCGGGCGCACGGAGCAGGAGTTGGAAAACAACGTTTTTCAGACATCCAGTATTGCACAGAAGCACAACTGCAACCTGTGCCGGCTGGATTTCCAGCAGGAGCAGGGGCTGATGAGCAGCCTGCCGCTGGCTGACTGTCAGATCGAAATTCAGCGAGGGCTGACCACCAGCAGCACGGCCATCTTCATTCCGTTCACCACACAGGAACTTTACCAGTCTGGCAAAGAAAGCCTGTATTACGGCCTGAACGCCCTGTCCAACAACCTTATCATGGTGGACCGGAAGAAGCTGAAGAACCCCAACGGTCTAATTCTGGGTACGCCCGGCTCCGGCAAAAGTTTCTCGGCAAAGCGTGAAATCGCAAACGCTTTTTTGGTGACGGACGATGATATTATCATCAACGACCCCGAAGGCGAATACTCACCGCTGGTGAATCGTTTGAAGGGTCAGGTCATCAAAATTTCGCCCAACAGTACCCAGTTCATCAATCCCATGGACATCAACGCCAACTACTCCGAGGAAGATAACCCACTTTCCTTGAAAGCCGACTTTATCCTTTCGCTGTGCGAACTGGTGGTGGGCGGCAAGGAAGGGCTGCTGCCGGTGGAGAAAACCGTCATCGACCGCTGTGTGCATCTGATCTACCGCAAATATTTTGCGGACCCCTGCCCGGAGAATATGCCCATCCTTGAGGATTTGTACAACGCCCTGCTCCAACAGGACGAGAAAGAAGCCCATCATGTTGCTACTGCACTGGAGATCTATGTGAAAGGCAGTCTGAACCTGTTCAACCACCGCACGAATGTGAACGTCAATAACCGCATCGTCTGCTACGACATCAAGGAACTGGGCAAACAGATGAAGAAGCTCGGTATGCTCATTGTGCAGGATCAGGTGTGGGGGCGTGTCACGGCAAACCGCAGCAGCGGCAAGTCCACCCGGTATTATATGGATGAGATGCACCTTCTCTTAAAAGAAGAGCAGACCGCCGCTTATTCCGTCGAGATCTGGAAGCGTTTCCGTAAGTGGGGCGGCATCCCGACTGGATTAACGCAGAACGTCAAAGACCTTCTTTCTTCGCGTGAGGTCGAGAATATTTTTGAAAATTCAGACATGATCATCATGCTGAATCAGGCGGCAGGCGACCGGCAAATTCTCGCAAAGCAGCTCAACATCTCTCCTCACCAGCTTTCCTATGTGACCCACTCCGGCGAGGGCGAAGGGCTGCTGTTTTTCGGAAATGTCATTCTGCCGTTTGTGGACCGTTTCCCCACCGATCTGGAACTCTACCGCATTATGACCACCAAGTTGGGTGAAGTCTCGGAGGGCGCACAGAAATGAGCGAACCGAAGCTGAACATCAAAGAGGAAACGTCAACCAAAAAGACCCGTTCTCCCCCGAAGAAAACCAAGGTGGAGCAGTCGGTGCCCAAAAAGAAAAAGCTGAAAACCGATGCAGATAAAGCTGCGGAAAAGGCACAGCATCTGCGGTTTGGCAAGGCGGAACTGACCCCGGACGAGTTGAGCCGGTTGAGCAAGGCGCAGAAGCGTGAAATGTACGCCGCCCATGCCGCCCGCTCTGCGGTGCACCGGGAAGTTGACCAGTACGAGGATGAAAACGTCGGTGTGCAGGCTCTGAGCGAGGGCGAAAAAGCCGCCGAGACCGCCCACGATATTGCCAAGAGCCGCTATGCCCGGAAGCTGAAAAAGAAAGCCAAGATGCAGGGCAAGAAGGGCACCAAAACCGCAAAATCTTCTGCACGAGAGCCGACTGCGGCACAAGATGCAGGCGCATCCTGCACCGGCGAGGGCGGCTCCAACTGGCTCTCACGATGGCGGCAGAAACAGGATATTCAGAAAAGCTACCGTGCCGCAACCCGGTCGGGCAGCACCGCTGCACAGACCGCAGGCGGTCAGAAAGCTGCATCTGGTGGTGTTCCTGCTGCAAAGTCCGGTATGGAGCAGGTCATCGACAAAGGAAGATCGGTGGTCAGCACCGCAGTCAACGGCATTGCCAATTTTGCAAAGAGCAACGCGCACGTTCTTTTGATCGTGGGCGTTTTTCTTTTGCTCCTGCTGCTGGTCATGTCAGCGTTTTCGTCCTGTTCCATTCTGTTCTCCGGCACCACGCAGGTATCCGGGCAGACCATTTATACCGCAGAGGACCGGGACATCCGGGGAGCCGAAACCGACTACAAGAAGCTGGAAAAGGAACTGGATAAAAAGATCAAGCGTACCCCAACCGACCACCCCGGCTATGACGAATACCGATACCATCTGGATGCTATTGAGCACGATCCTTGGCAGCTCACTTCGTTCCTGACTACTCTCTACGACGACTACACCCGCAGCGAGGTGCAGGCAAAACTCAAGGAGACGTTTGCCAAGCAATACAAGCTGACCACATGGGTGGAAGTCCAGACCCGGTACCGCACGGTAGTGATGATCGACATTTTTACTGGCATCCCCTACACCGTGCAAGTTCCCTACGAGTACCGCATCTTCCACACAAAATTGGTGAACAAAGGGCTGGAAGTAGTTATCCGGGAGGAACTGAATAACGACCAATGGAAACGGTACGAAATTTTTCAAGATACCTTGGGTGGCAGACCTTACCTGTTTAACGGCGGTCTGCCGCCCGGTGGCTCCGATGGCTCTGGCGCGCCGGGCATTGATTATCAGGTTCCGGCAGAAGCCCTGACGGATGAGGAGTTCGCCGCCATCTACAAGGAAGCCCAAAAGTATGTGGGCACACCCTACGTCTGGGGCGGCTCCACCCCGGAAACCGGGTTCGATTGCAGCGGCTATGTCTGCTGGGTCTACAATCAAAACGGCTACGATGTGGGGCGCACCACCGCCAACGGCCTGTGGAACAAGAGCCAGCATATTTCTGAAGCCGAAGCAAAGCCCGGCGACCTTGTTTTCTTTGAAGGAACGTATGATACGCCGGGGAAAAGTCATGTGGGCATCTACCTTGGAAACGGGATGATGGTGTCCGCCGGCGACCCCATCAAGTACGCAAACATTCACTCGTCCTACTGGCAGAAATATCTGTCCGGTTTTGGGCGGCTCTCAAAATGATTGGAGGAAAACATGAGCGAAAAACTCGATAAGCTGCGCGCTTCTCTGGAAAAGGAAAGGGAGCGTCGCATTAAGATCAACACTCGCATTGAAAGCCTTGAGCGGCGGATTCAGGAAGCAGAAGCTGCCGAGGTCAACGAGATGGTGCGCACTGCCAAGGTCACGCCGGAACAGCTTGCCGCCCTGCTGCGCCAGTCTGCAACTTCCACCCCGACCCCGGCTGCGCTGTCCGCAGTCGGTGCTACCATTGATAAGGAGGACCCCGATAATGAAGATGATGAATAAGGTATGTGCGCTGGTGCTGTCGGTGGCACTGTGCGCTGGCATGGCAGCTCCTGCTTTTGCCTATAACGGCGAACCTGTGGAGGAAGTGGAACAGCCTGTCCTGACTGCTGCCACCGAAGAGGAAGAGGCTGTCACCGTGACCGATGAGGAAACCGGTGCTCTGACCCCGGAGGGCAATCTGACGCTGGTGGACGATTACCACACAAGTTACTCGGATGGCAGCGGTCAGCAGTTTATCACGCTGGTGTCGAAGTCTGGCAATACGTTTTATCTGGTTATTGACCGCAACGCCAAGGGTGAAAACACCGTCCACTTTATGAACCTTGTGGACGAAGCCGACCTTCTGGCTCTGATGGAGGAAGATGCTGCCGATGCTTATACCGCCGAAAAGGAAGCAGCGGCACAGGCAGAGCAGGACAAGCTGAAAGCCGAGGAAGAAGCCAAGAAAGCCGCCGAAGAAGCAGCGGCATCCGGCACAGAACAGCCCACGGAAAATAAGGTCACAAAGATCGCATCGGGCTTTCTGGGGGTAGTCGTGCTGATTGCGCTGGCGGCAGGTGGCGGCTTCTACGTTTTTGCGAAGCAGAAGCAGAAAAAGCAGGCAGAAAAAGAAGCCCTCGACCCCGATGCAGGTTATACCGAGGACAAGGGCGATTTTGAGATTCCCACCGAGGACGAGCCGGAGGACACCGGCGAGGAGGATACCGAACCCATCTGATTTTAAGGCGGCATTTTGCCGCCTTACATATTGCAATCCAAAACAGATTGGAGGGATTCTTATCGTAAAATTGATTGTGGCAGAAAAACCGTCGGTTGCCATGTCCTACGCCAAAGTCCTCGGTGCCACCAGCCGTCAGGACGGCTACCTTGAGGGTAACGGCTATCTGGTAAGCTGGTGCGTGGGGCACTTGGTGGAACTGGCACCGCCCAACATCTACGATGCCAAGTACGTCAAGTGGAGCATTGCAGACTTGCCCATCCTGCCGCAAAAGTGGCAGTATTTGGTGTCTGCGTCCACCAAAAAGCAGTTTGATATCCTGCAAAAACTGATGCACCGCCCGGATGTGAAGAGCGTGATCTGCGCTACGGATGCAGGACAGTGCGGTTGGGTGACTTAAGAGAAAGGAAAAAGAGACCTCATATCGTTGAAAATCAAATTTTAAAATCATTAAAGGAGCTATTCAAATGAAACGAAATCAGAATTTCGACCATAATCACTCTCAAAAACTGCTTTCCTTCCGCTACAACATAGACACCAACCGAGTGGAAGCCCGGTTCACGGATGGCTCTGCCGTCGCCAACAGGATGCCCAACTGCCTCAGAACATCCTCAACCCGCTACTTTACAGTGGGGTTGACACGGAGGATTGAGTGTCATCGTTTTTTCATGGCTACCGCCGAAAATCATTGTAACGTATTTTGTGTTACAAATTGGTCAAGCGAATGATTATGATTAAAATTCTCTTACTCGCACAATAAGTCATTTGATAAACTGGTTAAAATGCCAAATAATTTCAAATCATAGTCCAACACACAACAAATGTGGTATAATAACAATATATTTAATGCTTTAACTGTGTTTGCAAAAAGGAAAGGAAGATAAGTATGGAGATTACATGGTTGAAAAATGAAGATAATGCCATTCAATACGTCTATGCCTCTGCTGTTCCCCAAAAAATACCATTAGACATTTTTAAAGAAATTGTTCAGAGCAGTAAAGAAAACTGTCTACCTGAATTTTATGTGATATCTGAACAGGGAAAGTATATCGGATATATTTTATTATTGGCCGATAAAAAAGAAGACATCCCTAAACCTTTTACATTTCTTGCATGTCATAATGGCGATACTCTGCCAAAAGAAACTCACAAAAAAATATTGGAATTTATCGGCAAACGGTGTCGTGTAAACAACTGGAATAAACTCGCTTGGTTGGCCGAACAAGAAATCCAGCAATTGTGATATCATCGTTTTTTAAGCTATCTCTCTATAAAAACTCCTTAAAGACATAAAGGCAAACTTGAATAAATAAATTTATCTAAAAGCCCCACCTACAATAGATATTCCAAATCGAAGAATCTACTGCAGGTGGGGCTTGTTCTATGTGATAAGCTATTTTGTAAAAATCAAATACGTAGATTATATGGCAGAATCATTTGGTGACACTGAAAGCTAATGTTGCGCCATCAACGACACTATACATATCGCCGTTAGCCGCAGTAGCAATTCCAGTAAACTCAACCTCCCATTTTCCTTTAGAGAGTCCATATTTTACATCTTCCGTACCGATTGTGCCGTATGCAGAAATGGCATGATCAAAGGTTCCAAAGGGTGTACCAAGTTTATTGAAATGCAGGTTACCTTCAAAGGAAACAATTACTGCACCCGGAACGGTAATCGTCCATTGGATATACCCTTCAGACAGATAATCAAGTGTACATGAACCAGCATCGCCCCAGAAGGTTTCGCGAGAAATTGGGACAAGTTTGAATGTTGCAGAGTTTACAGTTGTTCCTTTATCAATTTCGATACTAGATTTTTTGGAAGAAAGTGCTACAACGCCTGGTTCAACTGCAACAGCAGCAGGCATCAAAACTGTGTTGAAAACAACCAACGCAGCACTCGTTCCAGCCATTTTAAGGAATTCATTTCGGGTCATCTTTTTCATGTCGATTTGCTCCTTATATTTTATTGACTGTTACAAGTCACCCAGCTACAATTTGGATTCTTTTTCGCTTAATTCTGCACTGGAATCACCTCTTACAAAATTTTAGTATATTGGCATCATCGTGATCAAAAGCAATATCACTAACAGCCACCTCATCACACTATAAAGCCGCAAATTTTCAACTCAGGTGTATGCTCATCGGCAAATAAATGTGAACCATACGAATGCCGCTGTTAAACAACCTGCCAAAACCACTAAAATACAACTTGCCAACTTTGGCTCAATAGCAACTTTTTGATTTTCGCACAGCGCAAATTTCTGAAGTTCCTGAAATGTTGTTTGATTGACATTGCCGTGTATTGCTTTCCATGCAACGAAATGATTTGTAATCAGAAGATAATCTGAAACGATTCCTACAAAAACAATGGCAAAAAATGCTGCGGAAAAGAACCACATTCCATCGCATTGATTCACCGTCAGGATATCCTGAAGGCTTGCTGGCTTCAATGCCCATAAAGCCACAACATATAGCAATACTTCGCAGAAATCTCTTTGGAGTGGCCCTTTTTGCTTAAAGAATCCCATTACATGTTCTCCCTGTTCTTTGAAGTCACTATCAGCCACCAATGGCCTGATAATAATCCGTTTTAGACCGAATCAAAGAGCCATTTGACTTATATTCCTTGACAGTTTGATGATAGCAATGTGTATAGTAGCTATTGTCATAGGAAAATAGGACTTCATACGTAATAGAAGATATTGTCACTTTATAGCAGTCCGAGGACATACTCTGAAGCATCTGATCGAAAATAAACGATGCTGTAGAAGAAATAACTGCTGCTGGTGTGCTTCCCCATGCAGTTGCTAAAATACTGGCTACATCAGATGCTTTTTTGCATTTACGCAAATCACTAGCATAAACCGTATCGGTTGCACTTGTGCCAACATAGCGGTGCTTGAACTGCGACCCTGTCACCTCGCTTCCAGTGAGTGCAGGAATTTGTGCCAGCTGTCCGTTTTTGTAATTTTGCTGATCTTGATAAATTTCATAGAACAAGCTATAGTCACTTCTTGCAGTTGATGTTGTTGATTCACCAGATGCACCTACAACAACAATGTCCATCACATCATTAGGATGCACCGTACGCGTAATTCGTGTGATACCTCCATCACGAATTGTAAGCTGTTCAACAACATCTTTTCCATTCATCGAGTACGAAACAGAATAATTTGATCCTGTCAAAAGAGATTCGCTATTGCCATGATTTGTTGAATCTGCAAAGGCAATGGGCATAATGGAAGCAACACAAAGCAGCACCGCTAACACGCAGGAAATATAACGCAAATATGTTTTTGTTTTCATTTTGTTTTTTCCTTTCATGCATTCCTATAGAACAACGGACTCTCATCTGTGCATCGGAAACACCTCCGAAGTACATTGATTATCGATGCTCTCACTTTTTCAAGAGATATTTTCCAAATGCAAGGACGCCTAGAATATAGAAAAGCTGACGAACAATCAACATAATGAATGAAAGCAGCTCCAACATAATCGAACAGTTCCTTTTAGAAAATTATCAAGAAATATATCCCGTAAGAGTATCGCTATCTTACCTTTCATATGAATTTCAGTCATGCTCAAGCGATTCCGGGACATCCGGCTGATATGCCGTAAAGCCACAGGTGCTGTTCACGCTCAAGACTGCGAGAGCCATTGCCATAATGCAAGTGACCTTGCTCAAGAGCAACATAATCTTTTTCATTTCTGTTACCTCCGTTTGATATTTTTTAGAGCATTCATCTTCTGAAAACACATGAACGCCCTCGTACCTTAGGATATCTTCGCTTGTTTCTGAAAAAACGGAATGATTGCAAAAATCACTAAAACCCATTTTGAAATGTAGTATACCGTTATACTGCGGGTGTCCGGAAGCACATTGAAAATGGCAAACAGGAAATCTATTGACGAAAGAACAGATGCGACCATCTTATAGCTTAACCGCTTCTTTTTGCCTAAAGGCTTATTCGTTGCTTCTATCGGAGAGAAAAAGATAGCGATGCCCATAAGAGCTGCTGTTGTCAGGATACGAAAAAGGTGATTTGCTGCGATTGCATTACTTAGCAAAATGCAGATAAGTGCCAGTCCGGTAAACGCCAGATAGCATCTGGTGTGCGACGTTGCGTGATATCCACCAATGTAGATTCGCTGTGGGATAAACCCGATCAAAAATGAAAGTGCGTACCGCACATCACCACACACAGCAGCGATGAGAATAACAAGCAGAATGCTCACAACAGATGATATGAGCAACTCGTACCCATAGACATACGCATCCGCCTTT
>OHUP01000607.1_pt1 | contig 11455 bp, 11 predicted proteins | sample 1579221 | NCBI WGS metagenome assembly OHUP01 (sample SAMEA3882555, study PRJEB24775) | human gut metagenome | biome: human-associated habitat; feature: intestine environment; material: feces | place: Netherlands | collected 2009/2010 | reverse complement strand
CACGGCGCGGTCGGCGATGACGAGCTTTTTGAAAAAGCCCCAGAGGATCAGCTGTGCGCCGAAGCGGATGTTGTCAAAGCTGTATCTGTGCTCGGCATAGAGCTGGTGCGCCAGCTGGTCGTACACGCCGATCGGGCCCTGAATGATCTGCGGGAAGAAGGACACGAACAGCGCGAGCTTGCCGACGTTGCGCTCGGCGGGCACTTTTTCGCGGTAGACGTCGAGCACGTAGCCCATGGACTGGAACGTGTAAAACGAGATGCCCAGCGGCAGCAGCAGCCCCAGTTCCAAGCCCGAAAATATGCTGGACGGAGATAATATGATCGCATCGTCCTCCGCCAAACAGGAGTACACCGAGCCGGAGGACGTGACCTACATGCGCCTTCTGGCCGGGGAGGACGAATACCGCGCCTGTGTGCTGTATCTGGGCGGCTCCTACGAGGTGACCACCGATGTGCAGAAGGTGCTGGACAGTCAGCCGGACTTACGCCAGCTGTGGGGCTTTGTCTATGACATCCCGCAGGATCACTGGGTCGTGGCACCGGATGGCGGGTGCGACCTGTACTGCATCTTCCCGCAGGAGGCGCAGGCCACTCTGTTCGTCTACGAGACGAGCCTGACAGACGATGCCGAAAACCCGCTCCAGCGCGGCAAACAGCTTTATTACAGCGAGGACGGCCAGCCCATCCTGCTGCTGTGCAACATCAGCGATATCGCCCCCAACACCGAGGTGGAGCTGTACCCCAGCACCGGCGAAGAGCTGGTATTCAGCCCCTTCCTTTCCGGCGAGAACGGCCATGTGGTGGAAGCCGAGGGCGTGTGCGATTTTACCATCTACCCGGAGGGGGACGACTGGGAGACCACTACCAGCCCGTGGTCGCTGGAAGGCAACTGGCTGGAGACCGGCCGCGACACCGACGAGGGCTATTTTGACACCGACCCCGCAGACGCCGACCGGATGTGCTTTTTGCCCACCGACGCCGACACCGAGGGCAGCCAGCTGCCCCTGACCGCCAGCTACATCACCCCCTACCCGGAGTTGAACGTGGAGGAAGCCGACCTGTTCTATCAGGAGGGCACCCCGGAGGTACCTTTCCGCTCCAATCAGGAGTGGTACGCCACCTTTACCGGGGAGGACGGCTCCCGCTACGCCGTCACGCTGGAGGACGAGGACACCCTTGCCCTGAAGTTCTATCTGGACGGCGGGGAGAGCTACCTGAGCCTTGTCAACACTGTCTACTTTGCACGGCAGGAGGCCATGGGCTGACCAGCGCCGACCCACACCGGGAGGAATGCACCATGAAACACACCAAAACGATCACCATCCTCCACTCCAATGATCTGCACGGAGACTTTCTGGCAGAGCAGGTGGACGAAAAGCTGGTGGGCGGCGTTTCCATGCTGTCCGGCTACATCGAAAAGGTGCGGGCAGAACAGCCCAACACCATCTACGCCATCGCAGGGGATATGTTCCGGGGCTCGGTCATTGATTCCGAATACAAGGGGCTTTCCACCATCGAGATCATGAACGCCCTTGCCCCGGATGTGGTCACCATAGGCAACCACGAGGTGGACTACGGCATCGCGCATCTGCTGTTCATCGAAAAATGCGCGCGCTTTCCCATCATCAACGCAAACCTCTACATCAAAAACACCTCCACCCGGCTGTTTACCCCCTACAAGATCCTGCGGATGGACGGCATGAACATCCTGTTCATCGGCATCATCACGCAGGACGTGATCAACCAGACCAAATCCGAATCTCTGGTAGGCTCCTTTGTGGACACCGCCGCAGCAGCCGCCGAGGTGGGCAAGATCTGCAACGCCCACAACAGCATCGACATTGATTTTACCGTGCTGCTGACCCACATCGGCTTTGAGGAGGACCGCCATTTGGCGCGCCAGCTGGACCCGGCGTGGGGAGTGGATCTGATCATCGGCGGGCACAGCCACACCCTGCCAGAGCACGCAGTGGAGGAAAACGGCGTGGTCATTGCACAGGCGGGCACCGGCACCGACCAGATCGGGCGCTTTGACATCATCGTGGACACGGACAACAACTGCATCGATTCCTACACATGGCGCACCGTGCCCATCTGCGCCGAGACCTGCCCCCGCAACCCCGCCATGGAGCAGGTGTTGCACCGCTTCACCAGTCAGGTGGACGAAAAGTACAGCCACATCGTAGGGCGCTTCCGCCGGGAGCTCACCCACCCCCAGCGCACACAGGAGACCGAGCTTGGCAACCTGTTTGCGGATATCTTCACCCGCAGCCTTGGCATCGACGTGATGCTCATCGGCTCCGGCAGCATCCGGGCCGAAAAGCTGGGCCCCATCGTTACCTACGGCGACCTTATCGAGGGCTTCCCCTACGATGACGGCGTATTCATGTTCAAGGTGACCGGCCAGCAGCTGCGGGAAATGCTCCACTATATGCTGCGGGAGGAAGCCTACACCGGGCACACCGAGTTCTACCAGCTGCCCTCCACCCTGCGTCTGCGGTACGACCGCCGCAAGGGCGATTTTGATTACTTTACCTACTGCGGCAGAGAGGTGGGCAAGGAGATCGGCGATGACGCCCTGTTCACCGTGGGCTTGCAGAACTACCACTTTAAAAACATCGAAAGCTTTTTCAACATCTCCTACGACACCCTCTGCAAGCTCCAGAAGCCCCGCAGCGTGGCAACCTCCTGTCAGGATATCCTGATGGAGTATTTCCGGGAGCACGAGATGCTGGACGCGGTAGTGGACGGCAGAATGACCATTCTGCCCCCCACGGCAAGGGAAGGAGACTGACCCATGCGCACAGAAAGGAGGAGACGACCCATGCGCACCTTCTCGCTGGTGCTGCTGTGGCTGGCGGTAGGGGCGGCACTGCTCAGCCGCAGCAGCACCGCCCCAACGCCCCCGGAGCCTGCGGCTTCCGCCCCGGCGCTGGCCGACCTTGAAACGCTGGAGTTCTGGGAGCGGGGCAGCTATATCCAGCCCATCTCCCGCACCTGTCTCACCCGCACCTCCGAGGGCACCCGGGTGGAGTTGGAACTGTATCACGAAGAAGTGTATCAGGAGCAGGCCGGGCCGGAACTTCTGGAACAGGCCAAGGCCATTCTGGAGGAGTACGGCGTGGGCGGCTGGGCAGGCTTCTCCGGCCACGACCCCAATGTGCTGGACGGCAGCAGCTTCCGGCTGGAAGCCGTCCTTGCCGACGGCACCCGCATCGAAGCCCACGGGGAAAACAAGTTTCCCCCAAACTACCGGGACGTGATGAGCGCTCTGGACGCCCTTACCGCCGCCGCTCAGAAAAACGCCCTGCAACAATACGATCCATAACAGAAAGGAGCACCCCATGAAACAACGATTCTCAAAACGAACGCGCCTTGTCAGCGCCTTGTTGACGCTGGCAATGGTGTTTACCTTTTTGCCCTTCAGTGCCTTTGCAGCTACCGTCCAGGAGATAGAGGTGCTGGATTTCACCACCCACGGCTGCGATGCACTGCAGATCACCGAGGGCGGAAGCGTTGAAAAATGGATCACGGCCTTCCGGGAAAAAATGGAGAACGAGAACGAGGGAGAAAAACCCATCAATGCAACGAGTGGCTATGGGTTCTACGTCAAGACGAATTACAATGACTGGTACGTGGTGGACCGGCTAGACCGGCTGTATGCTCTGCCGGAGACCGAAAGCTTCCAGAGTGGAGAAAAATACTATCTGTCTGTTCCGATCCATGCGGCGGAAGGCTACATTTTTAACACCTCGAGGGACTTTAGATTTAAAAAGATCACAGTCGATGGTGAAGATTTGAGCGACGTTCTCAAAAAACCTTACCAGTATGCGGAATCCCAAAGAACCAGAGTGTATATCCCCCTCAGCTTCACGGCCAGACACAAACCGAAAATAATCTACGGCAAGGATGCGACCTGCATCACTTCCGGCGTAAAGGAACACTACAAGTGTCAGAAATGCGGCAAGCTGTTTATGGATTATGCATGCACGGAGGAGACTACCGAGGCAAAAGTGTATATCAAACCGACCAGGCTCCACAACCCGGGCGACTGGAACAAGGCCTGGTCGCGCCACTATAAGCTCTGCAAAGTCTGCGGAAAAGATGTCAATACTGGAGCACACGACTTTGTGGGCGGCAAGTGTACCATCTACGGACTTGAACGGCACGACCTTGACAGCGCAGAGGTCGAGGTGACAGAGCCTGCTGCCGGGATGACTCCCGCCATGATCGCTGCCAAAAATGTTACGCCCGACAAGAAAACCGCATTTAGTACTGCGTGCACATGGTATGAGGCGGACAGCGGCGCAGAACTTTCGGACACGGCTGTCTTTGCTGAAGGCAAACAGTACAGAGCGGAACTGAAGCTGACAGCAAGAGCGGATTGGCAGTTTTTGGACAGCACCACATACAAGATCAACGGCACAGCTGCAGAAAAGGACAGCTCTTCCGATGCAGCTCCGTGGGAGCAGGTGACCCTTTCCCGCATCTTTACCGCCAAGCCTGCGACAGAGGGCAAAGTGATCACCAACATCCAGATGACTATCCCTGCACCGGTGGCTGGTAATAGTCCCAGCAGCTGCAAGGCACAAAAGTCTGACCCTCGCTATACGATCAGTTATCGTTGGGAAGAAGTGGATGCCGCAGGCAAAACGATAAGCCTTAACGTGACGACATTTGAAGAGGGGAAACACTACCTGGTATGTATCGAACTTGATCCCAATGTCGGTTACGAATTTGAGGGCGGTGGACAGGAAGCCATCATCAACGGCAAAGCGTATCCCTCGTACACAAGCCCAGGAATGAACACTAAATATTTTATTGAATATTACGTTACTCTTACAGCGGTTGCTGGCGGCGGCTCTACTGGCGGCTCTACTGGCGGCGGCACAGTTCCCCCGGTAACACCTCCTTCCGGCGGCGGCACCGGTACGACGACACCTCCTTCTGGCGGCGGCACTGGTACAACAACACCTCCTTCCGGTGGCGGCACCGGTACAACGACACCTCCCTCCGGCGGTGATGGCACCGGCACAACAACACCTCCCTCCAGCGGTGACGGTGGCGGCGGTGCGGTCATCATTATGGCGGCTGGGCTACGGCGTGTACAATTATGTTTCCGGCCGCAAGCTGCAAGCCCTGCTGCCGGAAGGCGTGGCTGCACCCGAGAACCGCGCCCAGACCGCGCTGCTGCTGTGGAACACCGCAGGCCGTCCCGAGCCTGCCGAGGCTCCGGCCTTTGCAGACGTGGCAGACCCGGATACCGCCAAGGCAGCCCAGTGGTGTGTGGAGCAGGGCCTGATGAAGCGCCGCCTGAACGGCAAATTTGCCCCCGGCAGCAGCATCCCGGCTTATCAGGTGCTGAACGCCTACCGCAAGCTGGCAGGCTAAAACCGCGCTGCTCAGCAGTTCTTCTATAACAGTTTGCGTTTTTACTGCACAAGCAACATCCGCAAACTGTATATCGCAGCTATGCTGTTTTGATAGGTGCTGTTTTTGAAAATTGCAATAATGGCCAAAAATACAGTATCCTGTTGCTGCTGGCAGCAGAAGGATTTACCGCAGACAGAAGATGCGTTTTGTACTGATTCACATACCTAGTTTTCCTATGGCAGGCGGAGCAGGCTCATCATGCAAACAACGAAAAACAGGAAGTTCCCGCTGGGGAACTCCCTGTTGTACATATCGCTATCGTCTGTGGCTTTAATCGCAAGTTTTACAAGCAGAGCAATTCTCAACGACCTGTTTGCGATATGCAATTCACGGTTGTTGCCAACGAATCAAATCGTGAATTACGCTGGCAGGGTGCGTCCTATTCAGGGACGCACCCTGTTTTTGTTTTGTATTTGATCTTCTAATCCATGGTTCAGACTGTATTCGCTCAAACACCCTCTAGAATGGTATGCCGGAAGCAGATGCCTCAAAGCTGCCGACATCTCCGATTTTTCAAAAAGACTTGACATTCCCGGGTAGTTCTATATAATTATCAATGTTAATTACCTTCGATAATCGTTTGGAGAGGAATTTCATTATGACCATCGAACTGATCAAGCAGCTGCTGGATGCCTGCTATCTGGCAAAGCGGGCACGGGAGATGCTGCCTGCCCTGCCGGAGGGTGTGACATCCTCCTATATCCAGTGTCTGGATGTTATTCAGAAATTGCAGACCCGTGGCATCTGGCCGAAGATCTCTGATCTCAGCGATGCGCTGAATCTGCCCCGCCCCGGTGTGACCCGTACCGTAAAAGAGATGGAGCACAAAGGGTATCTGAGAAAACAGGTGTCCGCTGAAGATGGCCGCGTGACCTATCTGTTCCTCACCGAGAGCGGGCAAGCGCTTTCCCAGAAGTACAATACGGACTACTTCTCGCAACTGCTCCCGTATCTGGACGGCATTTCCGAGGAGGATGCAGCGTGCACCATCCAAACGCTGGAAAAATTCTATGCTATTATGTGCGAAAGGAAAGATTCTCTTGAAAAACGATAAGACCGATTTTACCCAAGGCCGCATTTTGCCAAAGCTCGCCTTTTTCATGCTGCCCATTCTGGGTGCGCTGGTGCTGCAGGCCGCTTACGGCGCAGTAGATCTTCTGGTAGTGGGGCGCTTTGGCTCCACTTCAGGCTTGTCTGCGGTTTCCACCGGTAGTCAGGTACTCAACCTCGTCACCTTTGTTGTCACCCAGCTTGCCATGGGTGTCACAGTGCTCATTGCCCGCTATCTGGGCGAAAAACGACCGCAGTACATCGGGCAAGTCATTGGCGGGGCAGCTGTTGTGTTCACCCTTCTGGCAGCTGCACTGTTCGTGGTGCTGGTGTTTTTTGCACGGCTTATTTCCAGTCTGATGCAGGCTCCTGCCGAAGCCCTAGACCTGACCGCCAGCTATGTGCGCATTTGCGGCAGCGGCATCTTCTTTATTGTAGCCTATAATATGCTCTCGGCTCTTTTCCGCGGTCTGGGCGACAGCCGCTCTCCGCTGATCTTTGTGCTGGTGGCGTGCATTGTGAATGTTATTGGCGATCTGGTGCTGGTGGCTGGTTTTCATCTGGATGCTGCCGGTGCCGCCATTGCTACGGTAGCAGCACAAGCCGTCAGCGTAATCTGTGCAATCGCAATGCTGCTGAAGAAGGAGCTGCCCTTCAAAATCCATCGCTCTGATTTCAAGCCGAACCCCCAGTGCAAAAAATTTCTGGGCATCGGTCTGCCGCTGGCTTTGCAGGAGTTTTTGACCCAGCTTTCCTTTCTGGCGCTCTGCGCCTTCGTCAACCGGTTGGGGCTGGAGGCATCTTCCGGCTACGGTGTGGCGTGCAAGATCGTTAATTTTGCCATGCTGATCCCCAGTTCTCTGATGCAGTCCATGGCATCCTTTGTGTCCCAGAACGTGGGTGCTGGCAATAAAAAACGCGCCGAGCAGTCCATGCTCACCGGCATTGGCATCGGTCTGGTGTTCGGCTGCGTCGTATTTGCACTGGTGTGGTGCAAGGGTGACGTTCTCTCCGGTCTGTTTACGGCAGATGCCGCGGTTATTGCCAACGGCTACGCCTACCTCAAGGGCTTTGCGCCCGAGACCATCGCCACTGCCATCCTGTTCAGCATGGTAGGTTACTTCAATGGCAACGACAAAACCCTCTGGGTCATGGTACAGGGGCTGGTGCAGACTCTGCTGGTGCGTCTCCCCATGGCGTATATTATGAGTATCCAGCCCAACGCCAGCCTGACGATGATCGGTCTGTCCGCACCCACCTCCACCGCAGTGGGCATCTTATTAAACATCAGCTTTTTTCTCTGGCTCAAACGGTACGAAAATCAGACGTGTGCATAGGTTTTGAAGGCTGGAAAGCCTGCCGATGGTTGTTACCACCTATAAACATGATACGGTCGTGCTTGAAATTTCAAATTCAATCATGAGTCGATAATAGCAAACAAGCCCACAGGATAGACCGCATAAAAATACGGCAGACCTGTGGGCTTGTTCCTTATATCGAGTTAATCTCTAAACGATAAATCCTCTGATCCATGACCTCCGACCACATTCTTCAAATATTCCTCCGGGTTACCATTCAGAATCAAATCCGCGTAGCTCAGCGGATCATTGTAGATGAGGTAATCCAACTCCGACCTCTGCGCCATGGTCACATCCAACGCATCCTCGACCCCGGTGCAGTCGATGGAAATTTTTCTTCCATCCCGGAGCAGCAGCTCCACGCAGCCGGTGTCCATGTTGAATTTGCAGGCTCTTTCATCGTACTTCATGTTTGTGTCCTTTCTGCCTTACGGCACTCTTACAGTGGTCTGTCGTGCTTTCTTATGATAAGGTCTAGGACGTTTTTCGATGGAAGCAAGGGATTCGTTCTGTTTTCCAAAGAATACAAAAAATCCGAACCCTTCTCCTATCGGAAAAAAGTTCGGATTTTGTTGTTGTGGTGCACCTCCAGGGACTCGAACCCTGGGCCCACTGATTAAGAGAGCAAGCCGCCGGTTCGTCTCAATTTATGGAAGTTTCGAGTCATCGTTATTTTTAATCAAATCAACGTGATTTTTCACCCAGCAATTTCTGCACCCTTTGTCGGATTTTGCAGCGAAAAGCACCCTCTGCACGTTTTGAAACCGTGCAAAATCCGTGCAGAAACCGTGCACTTACTCTCTGACAAACAAAAATCACACTATCCACCACCGACTTGACGGCAATGGTTTGAGTGACCGACCCAGATATCCTAAATTATCTCTCTATGTTTACAAAACATCTGTGATTCTCTCTTTCTATTACGTAAGGACGCAAATGAAGGGCCCCATAAACGTCCTACTAAAAAAAGGAGATTATTACTATGTTACTCAAAAATGGAAGTACTGGCAACTATGTTATGTACCTGCAGTATGGACTGCATATCATGTGCTGCCCTCCGGGTAGTTTTGACAGCAAATTTGGCTCTGGTACTGAAAATGCTGTTAAGAAGTATCAGGGCAAAAAAGGTCTTACCCAAGATGGCATTGTTGGCGATGGTACATGGAACGCACTGGTAAGCGACATTAAAACCATCCAGCAGCTCCTGAAGAACAAAGGTTATTACGCCAGTACAGTGGATGGCCTTGCAGGTTCAGGCACTTATAACGCTGTTATCAGTTTTCAGAAAGCATCCGGCTTGACTGCCGATGGTATGGTCGGCAGTGCCACCCTAAACGCATTGAACGCTTCTTCGGGCGGTACAAGTGGTCAATCTCATTCAATCACTCTGCCTACTGATAGAAACTATCTTTGGGCACAGAAGAATCCGGACATTGTTAAGCTTGTTGGAAATAGTGGTTGCTCTCTTGTTGCCGTGTTGAATACCGCTAATATCTATGGGCCTCGTGAATTCACCCCTAACGAAGTCCTGACTGCCTGTGGAAATTGGGGTGCAAACGGTCTGAATACTTGGGCTCTTCCCAGCAAGTGCAATGGTAAAATCGACACGAGCAACTACACTCATGGCGGTAAGGAGCAGGCGACTGTATTCAGTGCAGTCAAAGCAAGTATTGACAATAACCTTCCCATCATTATTCGGCTCAACAGTAGCGATGGCAAAAAGACGCATTTTGTCACAGCGATTGCTTATACTGGCAGTTGCTCCTCTGCAAGCAGCATTTCCGTCATTGATCCTGCTGGTGGTGTCATTCGAACTCTTGAGGAAGCGGGAACTGCACGCAATGAAACCGTATACGGTGATTATATCGCAACCGCTCGTCGCTCCTAAATATCTCTACTCTCTTCATCAACAATAAGTTGTAAAGCATCATTTTTAACATATATCCCCCCCAAAGTCTTTTCTCAACTCTCGAAAAGGCTTCGGGGGGGATTTTTCAATGCCTATTATATGCAACACTTTTCACTATCTGCTTATCCAAGCTCAGGCGAGTGATATTTATTTACTCTCCACACATCCCCAACTTTTACCAACTGCATTTCATATTCGACTTTATTCATGTCATCATATGAATACTCATCATGTTCCTCATACGTTTCATTGGGATTATAGTATGCAATCATTACAAAATTTACTTGTGCTTCCGTTTTATTTTTCAAATAGTATCGCACTGAGCAGAAATCATCCGGATAATATTCTCCCACATATCCAGTAAAATATGGAATTTGTGCCAAATCATAGTCATCACAAACGGCAAGTTTTCCATTATAATTCACAAACTTTTTCTCAATTGAATCTTGTGACAAGAAATCATTTGTAAAAATAGATTTCATATATTCTTCAAACTCTTTATAAGAATTTTGATAGACCTCATAATCATGTCCGTTCAGTTTTACATATGTCGGCGCATTTTGCGTCATAGGCACAAAAGTCGGAGCATCTTCAATTTTAAAATTCAGTCCTTTTAAGTTACTTGATTGTCCCCAAAGTGCATAGTCTATTTTCTGCGCTTTTTCAAAAACAGTATATTGATCTTGATCTAAAAATACCGAGGTCGAATCAACTAACGTCTGGGAAAAATCTTGCAAATCATTTTTTTCTTCAGAATTGCATGAACTTGACGATGTATCCTGTGACGAAACTACTGTGGACATTGATGATGCTGTTGTATCATTCATTCCACATCCCACCAAATTCACCACAATACAACCTAGAATCACTATCATTTTTACACTTTTTGCACAATTCATATATGTTCTCCTTTTTTATAAGTTTATCAACATATTGTTTAGTCTCTATTACCTTCTTGTAAACTTTTTATATTAGCTCACAAAAATCTATTTTTCCGTTTACAAATCTTAACATTTTTTCTCTTTCCTCTTAAAAGGAGGAAAGAAAATTGAATTATACGCTTTTTGACCTTTTTCTAAATGCATATAACGGCAACTCCTTTGCACAGCTACAAATCGTCCAACGTTTTCAGCCATTACTGAAAAAATATGCAGCTCTTCTTAAGTATAAGGATGCCTATTCAGATTTACAATTATATCTTCTCGAATTACTGCATTCCGGAAAATTGACCAAACTTCAAAGAAAAGATGACGGCACATTAGTGAAATATATTGAATCCTCTATCCGGCATCAATACATTTCGCTTAACAGCCGAAAAAACGCCGTAGATAACTCTGTCATCGCAAGCGTTGATGAAATTGATTTCGATCAGATGTCTTTGTCCTCAAACGATGAATATCCTGAACTATTGATTTCCGATTTACATTCTGTTCTTCAACCTTCTGAACTGAACTTATTATCTCAATTTGTTTTTAAAGGAATGAGCATCGCAGATATAGCAGAAAAATCTGGTGTCAGTAGACAAGCTATCAACCGTAAAAAGCTTTCCATATTAAAAAAATTAGAATGTGCATTCTTCCCTAAAACTTCCAAATAAATTCTCATTCATTTTGATTTCATTCTTTAGTGTATAAAAGCTATTTTCTTCGCTCCCTTTAATCAAACCACCACGGCAGTTCCAGCCACAGGTTATCCATGGCCTG
>OHUP01000605.1_pt1 | contig 11487 bp, 8 predicted proteins | sample 1579221 | NCBI WGS metagenome assembly OHUP01 (sample SAMEA3882555, study PRJEB24775) | human gut metagenome | biome: human-associated habitat; feature: intestine environment; material: feces | place: Netherlands | collected 2009/2010 | reverse complement strand
TACTTTTCTTTTTCGCAGAAACTGGATAAAGCAGTTGGACGTATGCGCTCTGAGGTTAAAGAATTTCTTACGATTCCGATTGGGGAAGGAGTTGTAAAGATAGATATAGCAGATATCTATTTTATTGAGGGGCAGAGACATAATGTAATTTATCATACTTCGAGAGGAGATTACTGTTCAAGAATTACGATGAAAGAACTCGAAGAAAAACTTGCGGTACATAATTTTTTTCGATGTGCAAAGGGATATCTGGTAAATATGAATCATGTAGAGGGATTTGTTGGTTCTGATTGTGTGATCCATAATGTACATATACCTGTCAGCAGAACCAGAAAAAAAGAATTCATGAATCTGCTTCTGCAAAACCTCAATATGGAATGATTTCATGCGAAATGGAGGATACTATGTTATATCAGGATATTCCAAGAATTTATACAGCAATAGCAGAGTGGGGATCATGTCTGGTTTATCTTTATATCCTAAAAAAAGAAAACATGAAATCTGTACATTTTCTTACAGGCAGTCTTTTCATGTTGGCAATGCAGAGTATCTTTCTGACTTTGACAGGCAGCGTAACTGAAATTTTGTGGATTCCCTGTATGATGATCGCTGCAGGTATGATGTATGGATTTCTTATGGTCGGAGGAAATATGAAGCCTCTGGGAGCGGCTTATTGCTGTGCCCGTGCATTTGTTCTTGCTGAGTTTGCAGCTTCGCTGCAGTGGCAGATGGTATCTATTGTACAGGCATGGGGGAATCAGAGCCTCTGGGTTGAAATTCTGATCACGATGGTTGTTTTTGGAGGCTGCTTTACTATTGATATTTATTTAGAAAAAGATCTTCTGAAGCAGAATTATCTTGAACAGATGACAGTAAAGGAAGTAGCAGCGGCGGCAATCATGGCTGTTGCAATCTTTGCTTTTAGTAATCTGAGCTTTTTAAATGAAAATGCACCATTTGCGAGCAGAGAACGTGCAGATATTTTTTCTATCAGAACACTGATCGATTTTGGAGGAATTGCAATCCTGCATGCTTATCAGAGCAGGATCAGTGAGTATGTTGCCGAGAAAGAACTTTCAGTAATGAACGTGATGCTGAAAAGCCAGTATGATCAATACCGAAATTATCAGGACAGCCTGGATCTCATACAAATGAAATACCATGATCTGAAACACCAGATAACGGGACTTCGTGCGGAATCAGATGAAGAGAAACGAAAAAAATGGATTGATTCCATGGAAAAGGAAATCGCTGCTTTTGAGAATATAAGCAGAACGGGGAATCAGGTACTTGATACGATTTTGGCAGCTAAGATTTTCCATTGTCGAAAAAATCATATACAGATTACCTGTGTGGCAGATGGAAAATTATTGGATCATATGCATGTAACAGATATATGTTCTATATTTGGAAATGCTTTGGATAATGCGATTGAACATGTAATTTTAATTCCAGATCCGGAAAAAAGACTGATCCATCTGACAGTATCCGCTCAAAAAGGATTTGTGTTTATCAAGATAGAGAATTATTGTGAAGCAGAAATTTCCAAAAATGAAGAGGATCTGATTACAACAACAAAAAAGGATAGTAAAAACCATGGTTTTGGATTGAAGAGTATTCGTAAAGCTGTAGAAAAATATGATGGTTCTGTAGTATTTGGAGTACAGCAGAACTGGTTTGAATTAAAAATTCTTTTACCCAGAGTATTGTAATGCTCTGGGTATTTTTGTTGCCAAGCATACGACAAAAAGGTCCGGTGGACCTTTTTTAGTATTTTGTGCCATATTTGCTGCATCTTGTGCCAAAAACGGCACGAAATAATAACCATGTTATAGTAATGCCAACAGGAAATGATACCTGAAAAAGACGAAAGAGTCAAAGGAGGAAAAAAGAGAATGATCAGTGTTGAAATGGAAGATGTTCTGGCGGTATTACAATTATGCAAACCGTATATTATCGGTATTGTTGCTGCACTTGTAATTGGAATCGTAATTATGATCGCATGCCGCAGGATGTCCAGGGGCAAAAGATTTCTGATAAGAGGAGAAGCTGCGATCGCAATGGTTCTTGCAGTTGTTGTCTGCGTGAATATGATCTGTTTTGGACCAATGGCTACGTTGATTGGACTGGCAACGGGAAATGGAACTTTAAGCGATGAAACAAATGAAGAAGCTGCGGAAGCAGCAGAAGAAATTATGGAAGACGGAATTGTTCTTCTGAAGAATGAAAGCCTGCTTCCTTTAAATGAAACAAAAAAACTGAATATTTTTGGCTGGGAATCTATTAATCCGGCTTACGGAGGAGCTGGTTCCGGTGGAATTAATGATCTGTATGATATTGTCAGTCTGAATCAGGGACTTGAAAATGCCGGATTTTCTATTAACCAGGAACTGGTTGATTTTTATAACAATTATGGTGCAGATAATCCGGAAATGTCTATCCAGAAACAGAGCTGGACATTACCGGAGCCACCTGTAGATACTTACAGTGATGAACTTATTAAAAGTGCGAAAGAGTATTCTGATGTGGCAGTTGTGGTTCTTTCCAGAAAAGCAGGTGAAGGTCATAATGATATTCCTATGGATGTAAGAAAAGCAGCATATGATAATAATTCAGATGAATATGATGATTTTCCTGAGGGAGAGCATTATTTACAGCTTTCACAAACTGAGAGAGATATGGTGGATATGGTTTGCTCAAACTTTGATAATGTGATTGTGATTTATAATGGAGCAAATCAGTTTGAGCTTGGTTTCGCAGATGAATATCCTCAGATTAAATCTGTTGTATGGTGCCCCGGAACGGGAAATGTGGGATTTAATGCACTTGGTAAAGTATTTTCAGGTGAAGTCAATCCTTCCGGAAAAACACCGGATACCTTTATTTATGATATGACGACTGCTCCGTGGTGGAATAATGCAGAAAAAACGGAGTATACAAATCTGGCAGATATGGCCGTTGAAGGAATGAACGCAGGAACTGCGCAGGTGTATGCTCCGGCATTTACCAATTATGTGGAAGGTATTTATGTAGGATACAAGTACTATGAAACAGCTGCACAGGAAGGTGCGATTGATTACGACAAGACTGTACAGTATCCATTTGGATATGGTCTGAGTTACACAGAATTTGAACAGAAAATGGGTGAACTGGAGGAAAAAGACGGACAGATTTCTGTAGATGTAGAAGTAACCAACACAGGAGATGTTGCCGGAAAAGATGTAGTAGAAGTGTATTATAAACCGCCATATACAAATGGCGGAATTGAGAAATCTTCTGCAAATCTGATCGAGTTTGCAAAAACAGATCTGCTTCAGCCGGGAGAATCTCAGACCGTTACAGTTACATTCAGTATAGAAGATATGGCCTCTTATGATGAGAATAATGCAAAAGCATATGTTCTTGAAAAAGGCGATTATGTGATTTCTATCAACAGCGATTCACATACTGTGCTGGATCAGAAAACTTATACTGCAGATAAAGATGTAGTATATAAGGGAGAAAATAAAAGAGCATCCGATGATACTGCTGCAATAAATGTATTTGAAGATGCAAAAGGAGATATAACATATCTGTCACGTGCAGATCATTTTGCAAATTATGAAGAGGCTACAGCAGCACCGGCATCTGCAGAGCTGGGTGAGCCATATGTTTCTGAATATCATCTGAACAGCAATTTTGATAAGACTACATATCTCAATGATGAGGATGTAATGCCGACAACGGGAGCAGATAATGGACTTACATTAGCTGATATGCGTGATGCTGATTATGACGATCCTCGTTGGGAAAAACTTCTGGATCAGCTTACTGTTGATGAAATGGCAAATATGATTGCAATGGCTGGTTATCAGACAGCAGCCATGGATTCTGTGGGAAAAGTGGCTACACTTGATTTCGATGGACCAGCAGCAATTAATAACAACTTTACAGGAGTTGGTTCTATTGGATTTCCAATTGAAGTTGTGGTTGCCTCCACATGGAATAAGGAACTTGCACAGGCCTGGGGTGAATGCATGGGCAAGATCAGTCAGGAAATGGGTGCAGAGGGCTGGTATGCACCAGGTATGAATACTCATAGAACCGCATTTGGAGCAAGAAACTATGAATACTTTTCAGAAGATGGAGTTCTTGCAGGAAATATGGGAGCAAAAGCAGTAGAAGGAGCAAGAAAATATGGAGTTTATTCTTATATCAAACATTTTGCTATGTATGAGGGAAATGCAAAGATGGTAAGTGTCTGGTCAAATGAGCAGGCAATCCGTGAAATCTATCTGAAACCATTTGAAATTTCTGTAAAACAGGGTGGCGCAAATGCGGTTATGGTTTCCTGGAGCTTCCTTGGAGATAAATGGACTGGAGAAAGCAGTAACCTTATGAATACAGTTCTCAGAGATGAATGGGGCTTCAGGGGAATGGCGCTTACAGACTTCTTCCGAAACAATGGTCATGGATTTATGAATGCAGATGCAGCTTTGGCGAATGGAGTAGATGCAATGTTGTCCACATTCAACGGAGAAGAGAACAATGTAGCCAATCCGGAACATCCAACATCTGTACTTCAGATGAGGAATGCATGCAAAAATGTCATGTATACAGTTGTAAGCAGCTGGGCTTATGATGGAGAACACGAAGAAACAGGTATGGAAAACTGGAAAAAAGCAGGAATTGGTATCGACATTGTAATAGCACTTTTCATGGCAGGAATGGAAGTACTGGTAATCAGAGGATATAAGAAAAGAAAGAATGCTGAATAAGGATGAAAGTGGGATGGAAAACAGTTATGAAACAGCAAAAATTGGTTGAAAAGATGACAATAGAAGAAAAGGCAGCGATCCTTAGTGGAAAAACTGTCTGGCAGACCAGAGAAATTGACAGGCTTTCCATCCCGTCCATCTTTCTTTCAGATGGACCGCATGGAATTAGAAAACAGGCAGGAGCAGGAGACCATCTGGGACTGAATGCATCCTTGAATGCAACTTGTTTTCCCACAGCAGCGACGATAGCAAACAGCTGGAATCAGGATCTGGGGGAAGAGATTGGACAGGCTCTTGGAGAGGAAGCAGCAAGTATGGATGTAAATATCCTGCTTGGTCCGGGATTAAATATTAAAAGAAGCCCATTATGTGGAAGAAATTTTGAATATTTTTCAGAAGATCCATATCTTTCCGGGAAGATGGCAGCGTCATATATTCGTGGAATACAGAGTAAAGGCGTTTATGCCTGCCCGAAGCATCTGGCGGTTAACAGTCAGGAACTTCGGAGAATGGCAATGGACGCAGTTGTTGACGAACGGACATTAAGAGAAATTTATCTGACCGGTTTTGAGATAGCTGTTAAAGAAGGACACGCAAAAGCAATCATGAGCAGTTACAACCAGATTAATGGGATTTATGCTAATGAGGACAAACATCTTTTGACAGATATCTTGCGCAAAGAATGGGGATTTGATGGAATTGTAGTAACAGACTGGGGCGGAAGCAATGACCATGTGAAAGGTGTTGCTGCCGGCTCAAATCTGGAGATGCCGTCCTGTGGGTATGATTCTGCAAGAGAAGTGATTGCTGCTGTCCGAAATGGAAAGCTGAAGGAAGCGGATTTGGATGAAAGAGTTGGAGAACTGGTGGATGCAGTGATGGAACTGACATCAGGGAAGAAGCTTTCAGATAAAAACTTTGACAGAAATGCACATCATCAATTGGCAAGGAAAGCAGCAGCAGAAAGCATGATTCTTCTGAAAAATGAAAAACAGATTCTTCCGCTGGATACCAAAAAATCCATCGCTGTTATTGGAGATTTTGCTTTTTCACCCAGATATCAGGGGGCAGGATCTTCTATGGTCAATCCAACAAAAGTAGAAGATATGTCATCGATTTTGCAACAATATGATCTGAATATTCTGGGGATGACAAGAGGCTATCAGAGAAATGGAGATGTAGATGAGAATGATAGAAAGTTTGCATTAAATTTGTCTATGAATGCGGATATTGTGATTTTCTGCTTTGGTCTTGATGAGATCAGCGAATCAGAAGGACTGGACAGAACCCATATGCGTATTCCACAGAATCAGATCGATCTTCTGCAGGATATCAGTAAAGTGAATGAAAATATTATTGGAATACTGAGTGCAGGATCTGCGATAGAAATGCCATGGCACACCTGCTGCAAAGCGATTTTGCATGGCTATCTGAATGGACAGGCAGGCGCTTCTGCAACATTGGATATTCTGACCGGAAAAGTGAATCCATCAGGAAGACTGGCAGAAACATATCCCATATCTTATGAACAGACACCGGCATTCCGATATTATCCAAGTAATGAGAAAACATCGGAATACCGAGAGAGTGTTTATGTGGGATATCGCTATTATGATACTTCAAAAGTCCGGGTGCAATATCCATTTGGCTTTGGGCTTTCCTATACGGAATTTACATATTCTGATCTTATCATAGAAGAGGATGGAATCAAAGTTTCGGTTACCAATACAGGTGACAGAGACGGAGCTGAGGTTGTTCAGATGTATGTAGGACTTCCTAATGCAATCGTGTTCCGACCGGAAAAAGAACTGAAAGGTTTTGCAAAAGTTTATCTAAAGGCAGGAGAAAGCAGACAGCTCAGGATTCCGTTTGATGATAAGACATTCCGTTATTGGAATATAAAAACGGGACAGTGGGAAATAGAAACAGGAACTTATCAGATTATGGTAGGAGCCAGTGTTGCAGATATTCGTTTAACAGGTATGACCGAGAGAACAGGAAACAGTAAAGGATATCCTTATAATCCGGCAAAAATGCCTTACTATTATACAGGAATCGTGCAGAAAATATCAGATGAGGAATTTCGTGAACTTCTTGGCCATGAGATACCGAACGGAAGATGGAGTGGAAATCTGGAAATCAATGATGCAATTTGTCAGATGTATTATGCAAAAAGCCAACTTGCAAGACTGATATATAGATGTCTCACAAAAATGAAAAAGAAGAGTGAGGCACAGGGAAAGCCGGATCTGAATATTCTTTTTATTTACAATATGCCGTTTCGGGGGATTGCCAAGATGACTGGCGGGGCCGTCAGTATGGAAATGGTATATGGAATTGTCGATGCTGTGAATGGCCACTTTATGCTTGGGGTAAAAAAAATAATTGGCGGATATTTCAGAAACAGAAGAAATAATAAGAAATATGAAAAATTATTAAAAGGAGCCGGAGGAAAGTGCAGATGAATCATATAAAAAATATATGGAAATGTTTTGAAGAGAAACATTCTGCTATTGCAAAATGGCTTTATCAGATATTCTATTTTGTTATATTCAGTATGGGCGTGACAGTATTCCAGTATCTTGTATTTACATTTTTACCAGGGATTTTGGGAATTGGTCTGGCTGGTACAGAATTTATGTGGCCAAAGGTTTCCATGAATCTGTTTGGAGTAAAATTTACATGGAGTTTGCTGGGGTATAATGTATTGCGTGATGCAACGGGAAATATACTGATCGGTGGTGGACTTGGCTATTTTATCAGTTATGAATTGGGGTCATTTCTTGCACAGTGTATCAATTTTCCACTTCAGAGAAATATTACTTTTAAAAGCCATGGAAATCCTGTATATCAGGCAATCTGGTATTTTGTTGCATGGGTGGTAATTTCACTGATTTGTAATGGATTTAATAATCTGTGGATGCCAGTTGCATCTGCATATGTGGCCCCGGCAGTCTATAACATGCTTGTGACAATTATTACAGGTGGAGTTTCCATGGTGATTTTTTTCTTTGTGTTTAAAATTATTTTCCCAGAGGGGAAGGCTGAATAGAAGAAAATAGCAAGTATGCCTGAAATCTAATAATAAGAGAGATGAGGACAGGATGTGTTTATTTGAAAATAGCAAGATTTTAGGACAATAAGCGGGAATCCTCGGCAATTCAATTACCGAGATGAAAGCACAGGAGTGTGCATGTCCGCTTTATTGTGGTGAAGGAGACCATGTCCACTGCTTTGTATCAGCTCCACCAAAGCTGTCTATAACAGCAATTGTCAAGTATCTGAAGGGGATCACCGGCAGAAAATTATTCGAACGTTTTCCGGAAATAAGAAACCAGCTATGGAAGGAGAAAGGAAGTAGAAAAGCGAAGCTGGCAAAACGGAATGAGATGTTTCTGGCGAAAGTTTAATCAGACATACTCCAAAATCCCTCTGCATACATTGTAAAAAGATGCATGCAGAGGGATTTTTTTGAAGGATTATATTGAAGAGCGGGCAGTGGAAGTAGCATGTTACATAATTGAGACCAGGGCAACGGTGCGGCAGGCGGCGAAAAAATTTGGGATAAGCAAGAGTACGGTGCATATGGAAGTAACAATATAGAACGGTTCGTTTGGGTAATAGAATAAGAAAAACCAAGGAGGAACGAACCATGAAGGATTTGAAAACAAGAATTACGGAGAATGGCATTGATTATGTACTTGTCGGGGATTATTATATCCCAGACTTGAAGCTGCCGGAGGAAAAGCGATCTATCGGTAAGTGGGGACGAATGCACAGGGAGTATCTGAAAAAGCAGTGCTACGGTAGATATTCCAGTTTACTGCTGACCGGAAAACTTTGGAGCTATCTGGAGGATTTGGACGAACAAGCGGAGGAACGGTTTACGTGTATTGTTGATCAGATGAAAGCGGCTGAGGGAGTGACGGAGGAATTGAAGCGGAAAGATGCTATGCTTTGGGTACAACGGTGTAATAATATTAGAAACAGAGCAGAAGAAATTGTACTGAACGAAATGGTTTATATTTAGTATGGAGCAGTCAGCCGAAAGGCTGGCTGTTTTTCTTTTCCTAGCGACAGAAAATGATTGACAATGTTATAAGACTGTGGTAGTCTGAAAACAAGAACAGACTACTGTAGTCTTATAGGAGGCGAAACAAGTGACAGAGGAAAATATCAAACTTTTTGATTCGGAATTAAAGGTAATGGATGTTCTGTGGAAGGATGGTGACGTGCCAGCGAAATATGTTGCAGATACTTTAAACAGAGAAGTCGGCTGGAATAAAAACACAACGTATACATTGATTAAGCGGTGTATCAATAAAGGCGCGATTGAACGAACGGAACCGGGATTTATGTGCCATGCGCTTATAGCAAAAGAACAGGTACAGGATCTGGAAACAGATGAACTTATTGATAAGATATATGATGGATCTGTTGACAAGTTGTTTGCGGCACTTCTTGGCAGAAAAAAACTTTCTATGGAGCAGATTAAGAACCTGAAGCAGATCGTCAGTGAATTGGAATGAGGTGATGTATATGAGCCTGCTGCAAATGAGTTTTCTGGGAACGGTTATTATTTTACTTATTGTGGTATTAAGGGCTGTGCTTATCAACAGATTACCGAAGAAAACATTTTTGATTTTATGGTGGATTGCATTAATACGGTTATTAGTTCCATTTTCCATAAAATCAGTCACAAGTATTTATTCTCTGTTGCAGAGTATTTATTCTGATATAAACCCAGTGAGAACGGCGCAAACGACAACATTTTTACCCATTCATGGGAATATGCCTGAGATAGCAAATGGATTATCAGAGGCTATGGTACAGAGAACAGAATCCATTTCGATTTTGAGTGTAATATGGCTGGCAGGTCTGTTACTTTGTTTTGGATTTTTTGCGGTTTCCTATATAAAATGTTATCGGGAATTTCGATTTTCGCTGCCTGTTGAAAATGATATTTTGGAAGCATGGAAGGAAAAACATCCACTAAAAAGGAGTCTATCCATCCGGCAGACAGAAACCATAGCTGCACCACTTTCTTATGGTGTGATTCGCCCAGTTATTTTAATGCCGAAAAATACAGAATGGAAAAATATTTATCAGCTTCGTTATGTGTTGGAACATGAATATGTGCATATCAGACGGCTTGATATGCTTACAAAGCTGATAATGATTGCTGCAGTATGCATTCATTGGTTTAATCCTCTTGTGTGGGTAATGTATATTCTTTTTAACAGAGATTTGGAATTATCCTGTGACGAAACCGTAGTCCGTAGATTTGGAATGGATATAAAGTCGGTATATGCAACTGCTTTAATATCTATGGAAGAAAAAAAGAGCGGACTGACACCATTATGTAACAGTTTCAGTAAAAATGCGATTGAAGAGAGGATAAGAGCAATTATGAAGATAAAGAAGACATCTAAGTTTGCAGTAATTATAAGTGCAGTATTGGTAATTTGCGTGACAGGTGGATTTGCAACTTCCGCATCATCCTTGGAGAAAAAGACAGAGACAGCGCAAGAAAACGGTGAAACAACAGTTGCTTTAAACGAAGTGAATATCCGGGAAGATGAATCACTTTCAAGTTCGGATGTGGAATGGTGGACAGCAGAAGAGTATGCGAAATGGCTGGACGAGGAAAAAGAAGTTCTGCAGTCTATGATTGGTGAAAAAGCTTATACAGGCGGCGACGGATGGTTTGTATGGACACAGGAAAAGGTAGATGAGACGATTGCACTTTATGAGGATAATCTTCAAAAAATAAAAGATGGGATGAAGTTGTCGAAATCATCTGATGATGCAGTGGGAATTACAATGGCATATTCTCCGGAAAATATAGAATATGCGAAGCAGGAAGCAGAAACGGTCACCGAAAATAAAGACAGTAATGAAAATGTATTCAGCGAAGAACAGCTTTCTGAATATGCAAAAGCGGGAATAACTTACCAGAAAGAAACAGGATTTCTGATGTATGATGGAAAGACCATTGGATATTTCCGGGATGAGTTTAAGCCGGGTACTTATACAATAAGTTCCAAACGTGGAGGTACGCTTCGAGTTGAAGTGCAAAGGGAAAACTATGGCACCATCACAGACGTAAAGGCAGAACCGTTATCAGATGATTTTTGGTCAGAACCGGCAGTATTGGTTGAAAGTTCCGGCGGAGAAGCTGTAACTGCAGATGAAATGAAAGGATCTGTTTTTGAAGAAGGAGGAAGTGAGAACATAGCGGCTGATGACATGGGCGAATATAGCAGTGAAGAGGGAAAAGGTCTTAATATTGCTGTTCCACAGGAGTATGCTGATTATGGAGTATCTTGTGATGCTCAAGGAAACTGGGTTTATAATGGTAAGATTATAGCAGATTTATATGATGAGGGAAGGGGAATCTTTTCTAACAGCAACGGAACTATGTACATTGAAGTAACGAGAGACAAAAGTGGAAAGATCAGCAGCTTTCAAAAAGTAAGCAAAAATAGAATGCAGGAATTATTTACTGAATTTAATCCGGAAGCGGAAACATTTGATGGATATACTTCAGAGGCGAAACATTAAGTTAGTATTAAATGAAACGAGGACGATTAGGTGGGAAAAATATTGCTGGTATCATTCGAGGGAGCTGAGGAAGATTTGGTAAATTCTGTTATTTCTGTGTTAGATTCCGGCAGAGAGAAATTTCTTTTTCAGGAAATACAATTTCAATCGAAAATATGGCATAAGG
>OHUP01000601.1_pt1 | contig 11563 bp, 8 predicted proteins | sample 1579221 | NCBI WGS metagenome assembly OHUP01 (sample SAMEA3882555, study PRJEB24775) | human gut metagenome | biome: human-associated habitat; feature: intestine environment; material: feces | place: Netherlands | collected 2009/2010 | reverse complement strand
TACGTTATGCTCATGGCTCTCGATACGTACAAGGTAACCGCCTTCTTCTAACTCTTTTACGATAGCCTTTCTTGCCTCGTAACGGTCCATTCCCTCGAACTTGCCACCGTTCTCATTGATTGTTCCATCATCATTTAAAATGTTGATTTCTTCTAAGTTATGACGCTTTCCAACTTCGAAGTCGTTAGGGTCATGAGCTGGTGTGATCTTTACGGCACCAGTTCCAAATTCTTTATCTACATAAGAATCTGCAACAATTGGAATCTCTTTATTTACGATTGGAAGAAGAACCATCTTTCCAACTAAATCTTTATATCTCTCGTCATCTGGATGTACAGCCACAGCAGTATCTCCAAGCATAGTTTCGGGACGTGTAGTAGCGATTTCTACAAATCTTCCTTCTTCTCCTACGATTGGATACTTAATGTGCCAGAAATGTCCAGCCTGCTCCACATGTTCTACCTCTGCATCAGAGATGGAAGTCTGGCATACCGGGCACCAGTTGATGATGCGGCTTCCTTTGTAGATCCATCCTTTTTCATACAGACGGCAGAATACTTCTTCTACGGCTTTGGAGCATCCCTCGTCCATGGTGAAGCGTTCTCTCTCCCAGTCTGCGGAGGAGCCGATCTTTCTTAACTGGCTGTTGATGCGTCCGCCGTACTCTTTCTTCCACTCCCAGCAGTGCTCCAGGAATTTTTCGCGTCCGATTTCATCTTTGTCGATGCCCTGCTCTTTGAGCATATTGGTAACTTTTACCTCGGTTGCAATCGCCGCATGGTCGGTTCCCGGCTGCCAGAGGACTTCATATCCCTCCATCCGTTTGAAACGGCAGAGAATATCCTGCATGGTGTTGTCGAGTGCATGGCCCATGTGAAGCTGTCCGGTTACGTTCGGAGGCGGCATCATAATGGTAAACGGTTTTTTGTTCGGGTTTACAGTGGCGTGGAAATATCCTTTATCCAGCCATTTCTGATACAGTCTGTCCTCGAGTCCCTTCGGATCGTAGGTCTTTGCGAGTTCTTTGCTCATGAGATCCTCCTTTTATGTTTGGTGTATTGTGGTATTTATTCCCGCAGAGGCTTGTCTTAAATCAAAAACGCCCTTCACATACACATAACATGCATGCAAAGGGCGAAAATTCCGCGGTACCACCTTAATTTGTATCTCGTTTCGGAGTCTGTAACGTGACTCACGCGTGAGAACCTAATCATCACATCTTCTGTGCTTTTCAGCTCTCCGGTTCAGAAGCTACCTTCCATGACCACCTTCCCGGACAGCCTTTCAGCCGGTGAACCATCCTCTCTTTTGGGGCCTGCCATGTACTCCTCTTCCTCATAACCTTTTCTTTTTCTGTTTGAATAGAAACTGCATTTATCATAATCGCGTTTTTTTATTTTGTCAAGCCGCCGCGGGCAAAAACCTTTCTTCTTATGGAAGTTTTAAGATTTCACACGCTTATTTTCGGTGAATCCGCGATGCACAGTACTGCATTTCTGCGCGGCCGTACGACGCGTAGCGGACCTGTTCTTTCGAAAACGGCTTCGCATTGCTTGGCCGTCCCAGGTTTTCGCCGTGGATCACCTGATCCACAAGGTCGATGAGATCTGCGAGAACGCCGAGGCTGAGCGGATTGTAAACCGGATGCGCCGTCGATTCAAACACCTGCGTGTGATGACCGCCGAAGAATTTCATGCGGCCGCCCTTTTTCACCAGCCACGCCATCAGACCAACCAGACCATCGTAATACTCTTCCAGGCTCGTTCCGCCCGGCACCTGCATCCAGACACCGCAGCCGCTTCCGATCGCATCTCCGGTGAACAGGTAATTCTGTTTCGTCTCCAGCACAACAACGCTGCCCGGTGTCTGACAGACGGCCAGCTCTGTGCCGCCGAGCGGAATCACGGAATCGGTACGGATGTCATGAATCTCCTCCCACGGTTTTAATTTTCCCGCTGTCAGCATCACAAGCGTCTCTGGATCCATCTTCTTTTCATCGTGGCACATGTACACCTCATCAAACTCATCCATGTGATACATGTGATCCGGATGCGCATGCGTGATGACCAGCAGAAGCGGCTTGTCCGTCAGCTCACGGATCACCGGCAGAATCTTTGTGCCTGCCGTAATGCCGGTATCAATGACAGCCGCTTTTTCTTCACCTTCTACTACATAGAACGATGAATTTCCTGCGTCCAAAATACAGTAAATTTTTTCCCCGATTTCTGTTACCTGAAAACCCTCCATGATGTAAAACCTCCTTAAAATAATAATGTACCCTCGGAGTCTTTCTGTGCTTGCTTTTTTCCTTTCGGCAATTCAGTGCCCCGCATTCTCTTCCCCGATGATAATCGAAAGCAGCGTATGATCCAGCATGATCGTGCGGTTCCACGGATTGAAAATCACACCGCTGATCTCCTTTGTTTCGGATGCCATGTGGATCAGCTGTTCCAGGCTCACGAGAAACGTGGATTTCACGCTGCCGGCGCCCTTTAATTCCTCATCAAAGCTCGTAAACGCGGCCCACCAGACTTTTCCGTCTGCGCTCTTTACCGTTCCGATCCGGATCTGATCGTCGCCGGATGGCGGTTCCACGGAAAGAATCGCCTGTCCGCCCTCTTTCATTCTGCGGCGGATTACCGTCAGCACATGTGCCAGCAGTTCCGGCGTCGGCTCCTTTTGCAGTCCCAGAATTGCTTCCTCTATCGTTTCATTCCCCTGCAGCCCTTCGTCCTTTAGAGTTTCCATTTCTTTTGCCATTGCTCTTGTCCTTTCTTTTTCGCTTTTCCCACACAGAATCTGTGTACCATCATCCCCGACAGCTTCGGCACTTCCGATGACCTTTACTCTGCGCCTACCCAGATGCCATCTTCCCCGCAGAATCTGCACTCTTTTGATAAATCCAAAACGTTTTCCATCCGCTTTAAGATCTGATCGTACTTCCCTTCCCGCATCAATGCAATCGTCACCGGATCCGTTCCGATCTGCAGATGGCGGAAGCCGCGTTTTCCTTCCTCCGTCCACGGCAGAGTCAGCTCCAGTTCAAAGCCGCCGCTGCTTCCGTACAGCTCACCCGGCTGTTCGTCCGCAAACAGCTCGAAAAACGGCTGATAATATGCCTTGAAATAATTCTCCTCTGGAAACCAAAGTGTACCGTCCCCGGTCCGCTCCGGCTCTTTTACAACGGCATTCAGATAGCCTCTCTCGTAATACGTCATGCACGCCGCACTCTTCGCCAGCGGATTTTCATTGATCTTCTCGATCTCCGACGCCGCCCGGCATCCGTTTCCAAAGGCCGCCTGGCTGTTCTCGCTCCTGCCGACCGGCTCCCAGACGCTCCATGCGTTCTGCTTTCCGTATCCGATCAGATCCTGGCGGTATGCACCGTTGTATTTTACAAATTTTTTCTCCCCCGGCTGCTCGATCAGGTTCAGCGGTACCATACAGTCAATTCCGTACAGCTTCTGCGCAATCAGCCGCGTGTAGATGATGCCGAGATAATGACAGATTGCACTGCGCTCCGCCGTGTCGAGATACATAATCTGCTCCGCTTTTGCCAGCTGGTCGCCGCGTGTTTCGAGCACACTCTCCACCATCGCAATCCGTGACTGCAGCTCCGCCTTCCGTTTTCCGCGGTAGCGCGCCGACAGACGGCCATACGGCATCGTGCTTGCAAGAACCGCGTGCAGCAGCTCCAGATTCGTGTATTTGATCATAATATCTTTCTTATTTAAACCGAGCTCTGCGTCGGTATCGACTTCCGTCACATTGATGATATATGTTTTTTCTTCGGTCAGTATCATTTGTTTTGCCTCTCTTTTTCAGTACTCTCTTCCATGCTCCTTCAGCCAGCTCTGCCACACTTTGTAATCGGGCATCTGCTGTGCCACCACCGCGTAAAACCGCGCGGAATGGTCCATCTCTTTCCGGTGCGCCAGCTCGTGGATAACGACGTAATCCATCACGTGCTCCGGCATCAGCACCAGCTTCCAGTTGTAGTTCAGGTTTCCGGCGCTGCTGCAGCTGCCCCAGCGGGTTTTCTGCTCACGAATTGTGATTCTGCCATACGTTACGCCCATCTCTTTTGCAAAATGTGCCGTCTTTTCCGCCAGCATCTGCGCCGCCGCTTTTCGTTCTGCTTCCGTCAGACGGTTCGCTGCTTTCTGCTCTGCGGCCGCCAACGCTTTTTCCCGGTGTGTGTGAATCCAATCCTGTTTTTCTTTTAAGAATGCTTCGATTTTGTATTTTGCCATCCGTTTCGGTGCGCGCACCACCACGCTTCCATCCGCTTTGACCTGGACGGCGAGCGTTTTACGGGCGGAATACACGATCTCATAGGGAATCTGTTTTAAAATCCATTCTGCGCTGTCTTTCTGTTCCATTTATTTTTCCTCAAAAGCTGTCTGTTTTACCATTTTTTTGCCTGTTTTTCATTATACCTTTTTCCCGGCGGAAACGCAATCGGATTGCTCACAGAAAAAAAACGCGAGCAGAATCACCGTTTTTCTTCCGGCAATTCTGCTCACATTTTTCTTTCTCTTATTTCAGCTCAATTTTTTTCTGCTTTCTTCGGATGCACAGCCTCACAAATAAAATCGCCGCCTGCACACAGAGAATCATCACCAAAATTCCAATCATGGACAGCGCTGTTGCCCCCAGTCTGATCAGTTTTCCCATTCTTTTTTCCTCACTTTTCTTTCTATCGTGCCAGAACCGGATCGGCTGCCGCATCCCACAGCAGGCTGTCCGTCTCACTTTGTTCCAGGTATCCATATTTTACCATTGCCGCCAGCACCTGCTTTTCCCGCTGCAGCGCCAGATCCGCGTGGCGCGACGGCGCGTAGGCGGACGGTGCATTCGGGATTCCGGCGAGGAGAACGGCTTCGCTGTCGGTCAGCTCCTGCGGTTCTTTCCCGAAGTAGCCAAGCGATGCTTCTTTCAGTCCATAGTAGCCATCCCCGAAATAGATGGTATTGATGTACAATTCCAGAATTTCTTCTTTCGAGAGCTGCCGTTCCACATAGAGTGCCGTCCACGCCTCTGCCGCTTTCCTGGCAAATGTCTTATTCTGATCGTAATACATGTTTTTTACCAGCTGTTGTGTGATGGTACTGCCTCCCTGCTCCGGTTTCATCACGCGGATATCATGTACAACGGCCCGCGCCATGCTGATCCAGTCTATCCCGTGATGTGTGTAATACCGATGATCCTCAACAGCAAGCACCGCTTTTTTGTACAGATCCGGCACCTGTTCAAGAGAAGCCCACTGTGCTCCGCTTCTGGCTTCCTCTACTGCCTGCGCGAGCGGCTTTTCCTTCACTGCCTTCTGATAGGAAACATATCCCTGGATTGCCCAGAACATTCCGGCCGTCAGCAGGATCAGGCAGAAAAATGCCAGAAAACCTCCAACCATTTTTCCCGCTGTTCCCCGGTGTTTTCGTGTTCTTTTTCTCATGGTTTCAAACCCCTTTGTTGTTCTTTCCTGCTTTCTATCCTACCATATCTCCCTTAACGCCTTCTTGCCTCTTTCTTAGGAATTCATTAAAATTTTGAAACTGTATGAAATGCATTTTGCACGTTTTCAAATAACCGCTGCTGCTGCGGAATACTTTAACCGAATCAGGCAAGCAGCGAAGCGGATTGCGAATATCCGCTTGACAAAGAAAAAGACAGACACCTGGCAGATTGTCAGGATGCCTGTCTCTTGTTTTTATCTTTTGGTTTTTCAGAAACGCTCTGTGATTATGCTGCGGTTCCGTAGTTCATTACATGAGCTGCTGACAGTGCTTTTCGAACGGCTGCACCGAGAATTTCAGCTACTACAACGGAAATCACATCTTTTACGATGTACGGAACGGAAACTGCCAGGAAGGAAGCCGGGATCGTGTTTCCTGTTACAATGGAAAACTGTACCACACCGGCTGCGTGACATACCGCAAGACCTGCAATTCCAAGAACGAATGGTTTGCCCGGGAAGCCTTTTTTAATTCCGGCACCGCAGAGCATTGCCATCGGAATAAATCCGAAAATAAAGCCGCCGGCCGGTCCGAGAAGAGCGCCGAATCCACCGCTCATGCCGGCATAAACCGGAACGCCGATCGCGCCGAGGATCAGATAAAGAGCGGACGATGCACCTCCCAATTTCCAGCCAAGCACGTAGCCGCAAAATGCCATTGCAAAGGTCTGCAGCGTCACCGGAACGCCGGTCGGAAGCGGAATCGTCACAATGGACAGTACCGCAAGCACTGCCGTCATCATGCCGGTCAGTACAATCTGTTTTGTGGTAAGTTTTGATTTTTTCATGAATGTAAGTCCTCCTCGCAGGTTCTTGTATGCAATTCTTTCTGTCTTTGAATTGTTAACCTTGTTACAATATAGGTTAATATTTCATTTTTGTCAATCCCTTTTTTAAAAACACAGAGTGTTACTGAAAATAGCGGTCACCCTCTTGTTTTCTGTTTTCTTTCTATGGTATACTATATAGTCCCGGATTTTTTCCGGGAATTTTCACCCGATACAAACGATGAACTTTTACCTCATTTGAAAGGAGATACCCTCTATGAAACCTTCCGAAAATCCTCTCGGCTCGGAACCGGTCAGCACTCTTTTGCGGCGTTTTGCGGTTCCGAGCGTCATCGCGATGCTCGTCAGCGCCCTCTATAACATGGTAGACCAGCTCTTTATCGGTCACAGCATCGGCGTGCTCGGAAACGCAGCGACCAACGTAGCGTTCCCACTCAGCATGGTCTGCACATCCATCGGTCTGCTCTGCGGCATCGGCGGTGCTGCAAACTTCAATCTCTGCATGGGCAGACGCGAGCCGGAGCACGCGAAATCTTATGTTGGAAGTGCCATCTCCATGCTGGCAATCCTCGGTGTGATTCTCTGCGTTGCCGTTCAGCTTTTTCTGCGCCCGATGATGCTTCTCTTTGGTGCAACACCGGACGTCATTGATTACGCCTGTACTTACACCAGAATCACCTCCATCGGCTTCCCGTTTCTGATCGTCACAATCGGCGGCTCCAACCTGATCCGCGCGGATGGCAGCCCGAAATTTTCCATGCTGTGTAACCTGGTCGGCGCGATCGTCAACACGATTCTCGACCCGCTGTTCATCTTCGTTTTCCACATGGGCATGGCAGGTGCAGCGCTCGCCACGATCACCGGACAGATTTTATCGTTCGCGCTTGTTGTCTTCTATCTGCGCGGTTTTAAGACACTGCCGCTCTCTCTTTCCGATCTGAAACCGAACATGGCCTGCTGGGCACGGATCGCTGCGCTTGGTGCAACTCCGGCATTCAATCAGGTGGCAATGATGGTTGTTCAGATCGTTATGAACAACACACTGACCCACTACGGCTCCAATTCCGTCTATGGAAGCGACATTCCGCTTGCATGCGCCGGCATTATTTCAAAGGTGAATATGCTGTTCTTCTCCTTTGTCATCGGCATTTCCCAGGGACTTCAGCCGATTGTCAGCTTCAACTTCGGTGCACAGAAATATGACCGCGTGAAGGACGCTTACAAAAAAGCAGTTTTTGCGGCGACTGCCATTTCCATCGTCGCCTTCCTCTGCTTCCAGCTCTTTCCGCGCCAGATTATCGGCATTTTTGGTTCCGGTTCAGAAGAGTACCTGCATTTTGCAGAGCGGTACTTCCGCATTTTCCTGTTTTTCACATTCCTGAACGGTATCCAGCCGGTCAGCTCGAATTTCTTTACCTCAATCGGAGCACCGAAGAAGGGTATTTTTCTTTCGCTGACGAGACAGATTATTTTCCTGCTTCCGCTGCTGCTGATTTTTCCGTATCTCTTCGGCATTGACGGCGTGATGTACACTGCACCGATTGCAGACCTTGCAGCCGCATCAGTCAGCATCGTTATGGTCGTGCGGGAATTTAAGATCATGGCAGAGCTACAGAAGGCTACTGCCTGAAAACAGGTTTCTTTCCCGGAGCGTTTCTGCAAAAGACTTTTCGTGAGCTGCGGTTGCCAGGGTCCTGTTAAAATACGGATCTTAGATCATTGCCGTGTAAGTAAAAAAATCGTATGCTGTTGCTTTTTCCACAACAGCATACGATTTTTTATGCGTTATCCACACTTTTCTTTATTTATTCACATGCATCCACATCAGTCCATGCGAAGAATCATGGTCAGGATTCGTTTTGCACAAAGAGCGATTTCGTCGCGGGTGATGTATCCCTTCTCAAATGCCTCCTGTACGCGCTCCTCGTATCCGTTTGCCATCTTGATATCATTTCCGGCTTTTGTCTCGCGGTAATGCTCGCCGTGTGTCCACCAGTCGGTCGTTACCATTCCCTTAAAGTCCCACTCACCGCGCAGAATACCGGTCAAAAGATCCTTGTTCTCAGATGCCTGAACGCCGTTGATCAGGTTGTAGGACGACATGATTGTGTATGGATCTGCCTCTTTTACGATGATCTCGAAGGCTTTCAGGTAAATCTCACGCAGCGCACGCTCGGAAACGCGGGAATCGCTGTCTTTTCGGTTTGTTTCTTTGTTGTTGCAGCAGAAGTGTTTCACACTTGCCCCGATATGCTCGGACTGCATACCGCGTACCATTGCCGCACCGGATTTTCCGGCTACAAGCGGATCCTCGGAATAATACTCAAAGTTTCTTCCGCAGAGCGGGCTTCTGTGAATGTTGACAGCCGGGGTCAGCCAGATGCCGATGTTGTTTTCTTTGACTTCCTCTCCGCCGGCTTTACCGATCTCTTCGATCAGCTCCGGATCCCAGGTGCAGGCAAGCAATGTTGCGCACGGCCATGCGGTCGTGTTGACGCCACACTGCGGCTGAATGCGAAGGCCTGCCGGTCCGTCTGCGGTCATGATATTCGGGATGCCGTACTCAGGCAGATTTCCCATGCCAAACGTATTGGCAACTCCTGTGTTCGGCTGACCGCCGAGCAGATGAATAAGTGCTTCTGTCGGAAGCTTATCTACAAACTCGTCGAGCGTTTCTTTTCCTTCGACCACATTCATCAGGTTCGGATTCGTCTTTGCTGCCTCCATAAGCTCGCCAAAACTCTTTCTCTCCTGTGCTTTGACTGCCGGGAGGAAACCTTCCAGAGTCAGCTTATCCTGACGCTCCAGTCCTTCTTCCTCGACAGGGCCGTTATCGGTCGGAAGCGCTTCGTAGGTTCCATCCGCAAGGAGACGTTTTTCCAGCTTATGCGGAGCGGCAAGGCTGGTGTACTGTGCAGTCACTTTTGCCTCTGCCAGATCGTAGGTGAAGTCCAGTTTCTTCGCATCTCTTACATTGTTTCCAACGTAGAAGACGTAGCTTCCTGCCTCAAGAACATAGGCAGATTTTGCAACCTTTCCAAGGTCATCAAAAGATGCCATATCTTCCACTGTAAAGGAAAGAACGACTCTCTGTGTCTCGCCTGGCTGCAGCAGTCTTGTTTTCCGGTAAGCGCCGAGCTCTTTGGCCGGTTTGCCAAGCTTGCCCTGCGGTGCGCCATAGTAGAGCTGTACAACTTCTTTTCCGGCACGTTTTCCGGTGTTGGTAACAGCTGCTTTTACAACAATCTTTCCATCCTTCTCTTCTGCACCCAGAACTTCTGTCTCAAAGCTGGTGTAGGAAAGGCCGAAGCCGAACGGATAATTGACCTTCTCCGCTGCGCCAGGAATCGTCTCGAAATAACGGTAGCCAACGTAGATATCCTCGTTGTAATCCACGTAATAAACGGATTTATGGAAGTTCTCGGTGGATGGATAATCCTCGAGGGTTGCTGCGTAGGTATCAACCAGTTTACCGGATGGGTTGACGTCGCCTGTTACAACGTCCGCTGCCGCGAGGCCGCCTTCCATGCCGCCCTGCCATGCCATCAGCACCGCCGGAATCTCTTTGCAGTCTTTGAACCAGCTGGTATCAACCATACCGCCGACGTTCATGACAACGATGACATTTTTAAAGTTTGCTTTTACTTTTTCTACCATGGCTGCTTCGCCGTTTGTCAGGCAGAAGTCGCCGTTTTCGAAGATGCTGGCGCTCAGCTCGATCTGTTTTTTCTCATCCTCAAACAGCTCATAGCCTTCCTCGGTGATCTGGCATTTGCGGTCCCAGCCCTCGCCGGAGAAACGGCAGATGGTGATGATTGCGGTATCGGTATATGCTCTTGCTTTTTCTACCAGCTCATCCGGTACTTCCGGCTCTCTTGTCATGCCTGGTACAGCGCCTGCAGCATACTGTTCTTTTACATTTTTCTCATAGAATTCCGGCAGCTCATGGAACAGAGAAACCTCCCCCTCGGCCTCTTTGATCTTCATGCCTTCGTAGAAGTTGCGGATATACGCAACGGTAACGTCACCGCTTCCGCCGCCGCCTTTTACGTAATCAATCGTTCCTTTTCCAAATAAAGCTACTTTTGTGCCTTTTGCGAGCGGCAGTGTGTCGTTCTCGTTTTTCACCAGAACCATACCCTCGCCTGCTGCTTTTCTGGAAAGTGCGATATGTTCCGCGCTTCCTGTTACCCTTTTTCCGTCTTTTCCCAGCGGCAGAACCGGCTGGTAAAGACTTCTCTGCCATTTACCCATTTTAAGCTTACCTCCTGTATTTTCCGGTGCGCAGATCGCTTTCCGAACCCGCCCCATTCTGTCTTTATGATACGAAGTTTTGGAGTGGATGTCAATTGATTTTTCAGCATTTTATCCTGTTTTTCGTTTCTTTTTCTTTCGATTTTATTCTATTTTGCCAATTTTTCAGGCATCCGTCGTTTCTTTCCTTTCTCTCAATATCTTGATCCGTAGGTGGATGCTCCGTCTGCGTCTCCCCGGTGTTTCTGCTGCCTGTCGCTTTTCTGTTATATCAGACACTTTTCTCATTTTGTGGATTGTCCGAAAAATAACAGCGTTCTATACTAAAGCGTGTCTGAAAACAAAACATCGGCATCCCCTTTTTCAGGTTCTCTTCGGGATACAACAAAAGAATGGAGTTTTCTTATGAAGGTACTGATTTTATCCTGCAATACTGGCGGTGGCCACAATGCTGCGGCCTCTGCATTAAAAGAAAGTCTGAATTTTTATCACCACGAAGCCGAGGTTCTGGATCTGATGAGCCTCGGGCGAAAGCATACCTCCGCACTGGTCGGCGGAGCTTATGTGAAGCTCGTCTCCGTTTTTCCGGCCGGCTTCGGCGCACTCTATCAGCTTGGTGAGCTGGTACGGAAATTTCCCTGGAAATCCCCCGTTTACTATGCAAATGCGCGGCTTGGAAATGCGCTTGCAGATTATATTGATCAAAACCATTTTAATGCCGTTGTCACCACACATCTTTATCCGGCGGAAACACTGACCTGGATGAAGCAGAAAGGACGGCTGACGATTCCCTGCGTTGCCATTGCCACCGATTACGCGTGCATTCCGTTCTGGGAAGAGACGAACTGCGATTACTATGTGGTTCCGCACAAGGATCTGATCCCGGAGTTTGCATCCTGCGGCATCCCGGAAGAAAAACTGCTTCCTCTCGGTATTCCGGTGCGGCCCGCATTTGCGCGCCCTGCATCCAAAGAGGATGTGCGCCGCCATCTCGGTCTTCCCGAGA
>OHUP01000600.1_pt1 | contig 11571 bp, 7 predicted proteins | sample 1579221 | NCBI WGS metagenome assembly OHUP01 (sample SAMEA3882555, study PRJEB24775) | human gut metagenome | biome: human-associated habitat; feature: intestine environment; material: feces | place: Netherlands | collected 2009/2010 | reverse complement strand
CTCTCCACCTCGTAGCTCCAGCGCAGACCATCCGCATCCGTAAAGTAGACCGGGCTGCCGATTGCCAGCCACTTGATGGGGCTGAAATGCTTTGCATAGTTGTGGCCGCAGAGCACCAGATCATCGGCATAGGTAGTGCCGCTGTACCGTCCGGGGGCGACCTTCAGCCCGGCGTAGCTCCACTGCGCCATCACCGGCAGTTCCAGCCCTGCCGCCGGGATGGAAAGCACCCCGATGTAGTCATGCCCCTCCACCTCTACGGTGGTCATCTCCTGCGCCGGGTCCAGCACCGGCTGCGGGGCTGCAGTCTCGTTTTCCTGCCGGTGCTCCGTGATGGTCTTTTGCATGGTCTGCTCCAGCTCGCCCAATACTTCCTGCGAGGCCTTTTCTGCCCGGGCGGCATCCCACCGGTTGTAACCCAGCAGCCCGGCGGCGCTCAAGATCAGCACCGCACCCAGCACCATGCACAGCCTGCCGATTTTCCGTTTCATTGCATTCCATCCTTTATATAATAGTATCCGTCTGCTTCAGTATACCATTCCCCGCTCCGGTTTACAACCGTTCTTTCGGGCGATTTTTATCGGGCAGCAGCGCGCAGACCAGCCGCACCATCTGCCCGGTCAGGGGCAGCCAGACCAGCGCACACAGCCCGTTGAACAGGGTGTGGGCGTTAGCGATCTGCCGGGCGATCACGGCACACTCTGCCCCTGTGGGCGAGCACAGCCGCACCAGCGCCGCAAAGGGCTGCAGCAGTACGCAGCACACCGCCGCGCCGCTCAGGTTAAAGATGGCGTGGGCTGCCGCCACCCGCTTGGCGTCTCTTCCCTGCCCGATGGCGGCAAGCACCGCCGTAACGGTGGTGCCGATGTTATCCCCCAGCAGAATGGGGATAGCCGCCGTCAGCCCCAGCAGACTGTGTACGCCGTCTGCCCCGGGCTGCGCCGCCATGCTTTGCAGCAGCGCCACCGTGGCAGAGCTGCTCTGCACCGTCAGTGTCATGCAGACGCCCGCCAGAAGCCCATGCAACGGGCTTTGCTGCACCCGGGCAAGCTCCAACCGGAGCAACGGGCTTTGCAGCAGCGGCTCCATGGCGCTGCGCATCACCGTGACACCCTCGAACAGCAGCCCAAAGCCGAACACCGCCTCGCCCACGCAGCGGCCCCGCCAGTTTTTGCAGGCCAGACAGAGCAGCACCCCGCAAAACAGCAGCAGATACCGCCAGCTTTCCACCCGGAACGCCAGCAGCTGCGCCGTGACCGTTGTGCCGATGTTCGCTCCGAACACCACCGGCACCGCCTGCCGCAGCTGCAACAGCCCCGCTGCCAGAAAGGCAATGACCATGACCGTGACCGCCGAGCTGCTTTGCAGCACCGCCGTTACCGCAGCACCGGTCAGCAGCCCTGCCGCCGGGTTTGCGGTGCACCGCGCCAGCAGGCTGCGCAGACGCCTGCCCGCTCCCTGCTGTACTGCCCTGCACAGGCTGTCCGTCCCGTATAAAAACAGCGCCAATCCGCCGAATACCTGCAACAGTACCTGTGATCCCTGCTCCATCTGCACCCTCCGTTTCTGCCTGTCCTTTATTTTTATGCAGCGAGAGCCGGTTTGCGCATTGACAAAACCTACAAGTTTTTTGTGAATTTTTGTTTAATATTTCCCTATTCCCTTGCAATCCAGCTGCAAAAGGAATATGCTTATCAGGCGTTAATACTTAACAGCTGTTAAGTATTTGAAAAATGCAAACGAGGAGGGACTGTTGTGTCCGAGCCAAGCACCCCCAGCTTTCAGGGGATGTGCCATTATATCGGGCAGCTGAGCAAGGCATCCAAGGCCGGGATACGGGCGGCGCTGGCCGATTGCCCCAAATGCCACTTTAATATGCTGGAAGGCCTGCTGCATTCTATCAACTGCCACGGAAAGGACGGTGCCATTTATGTCTCTGACCTTGCCCGGGAGATCCGACAGCCGCTGCCGGCGGTCTCGCGCGGGCTGCGGCTCATGGAGCAGGACGGCACTGTGGTGCGGGAACCGGACCCCGCCGACCGCCGCAAAACGCTGGTGCGCGTCACCCCCAAGGGGTATGAGCTGTGCCACCAGTGTGAGCAGGCTCTGCGCGACTACTTTGCCAGCGTGCTGGCACGGTTAGAGCCGGAGCAGGTAGCCCAGATGGACGCGCTGCGCGGCGCGCTGATGGATGCCATTCTTGCGGAAAATGCCGCGCGCAACATTGACCCGAAGGGAGAAACGAACCATGACAAAGATCTTTAAGCAGCTGGCCCGACACTGGGCGGTCTGCCTTGTGGTGTTCGCGCTGCTGTTCGTGCAGGCGTACTGCGACCTTGCACTGCCGGACTACACCAGCAAGATCGTGGACACCGGCATCCAGCAGGGCGGCATTGAAAGTCCCCTGCCCCAGACGGTGCGCCAGAGCACGCTGGACACGCTGAGCCTGCTGATGAGCGAAGAGGATGCACAAAAGCTGCAAAACGCCTACCAGTACTACCTGCAGGACGATGGCGTGCTGCAGCTGCGCTCTGACCTGACTGAGGACGAGCGCACCGCGCTGGAGGACGCCGTGACCACCCCGGACATCGTGCTGTATATGGCTGCCGCACAGGCCGCCAACACCCCCGCTGGGCAGAACAGCATGGGCATGACCGGCCTTGCCGAGATGCCCTCTGCCGCTGCGGACACCGACACCGAGACCGTTACCCCCACGGCAGCAGATCTGGACACCGTTTGCAGCCAGTTTGCCGCCATGAGCCAGATGCCCGGTTTTGACCGCAGTATGCTGCAAAAGCAGCTGGACAGTGCCATGAGCCAGCTGGACAGCACCCTGCTGGAAAACCTGAAAAGCCAGTCTTTGCTGCTGGTGCAGCTGGAATACGAGGCACAGGGCGTTGCACGGAATGTGCAGATGGGTTACCTGTTCCGGGTGGGCGGCCAGATGCTTGCCCTTACTCTGCTGATGGTGGTCGTGGCTGTGGCCGTGGGCTTCCTTGCCTCCCGGGTGTCCGCTGCCATCGGCCGCGACCTGCGCCGGGAGACCTTCTCCAGCGTTATCGGCTTCTCCAATGCGGAGATTGAGAATTTCTCCACCGCCTCTCTCATCACCCGCACCACCAACGATATCCAGCAGGTGCAGTTCGTCTGCGTCATCCTGCTGCGTATGGTGGCCTATGCGCCCATTCTGGGCATTGGCGGTGTGCTGCACGTTGTGGGCAGCAGCTCCGGCCTTTCCTGGATCGTGGTGCTGGACGTGGCCATCCTGCTGTTGCTCATCATTTTCCTGATGAGCGTTGCCATGCCCAAATTCAAGGTGATGCAGCAGCTGGTGGACCGGCTGAATCTGGTCAGCCGCGAAATTTTGACCGGCATCATGCCGGTGCGCGCCTTCAGCCGCGAAAAGTTTGAGGAGCAGCGCTTTGACAAGGCCAACCGGGAGCTGATGGGCACCCAGCTGTTCACCAACCGTGCCATGGTGGCCATGATGCCCTTTATGACCCTGATCATGAACGGTACCAGCCTGCTCATCGTCTGGTTCGGCGGCAAAGCTATGGATGCCGGCACCATGCAGGTGGGCGAAATGATCGCCTTTATCACCTACACCATGCAGATCGTCATGTCCTTTTTGATGCTGGCCATGGTGGCCGTCATGCTGCCCCGCGCCGGTGTGGCTGCGGATCGTATCGACGAGGTCATCCGCACCAAAGCCACCATCCACGACCCGGATGAAGCCGCCGCAAAGGCTGCACAGGCGCACACCGACTGGCAGGGCGTGGTGCAGTTCGAGGATGTGAGCTTCCGTTACCCCGGTGCGGACAGCGATGCACTGGAGCACATCAGTTTTACCGCAAAGCCCGGCGAGACCACCGCCATCATCGGCTCCACCGGCTGCGGCAAGTCCACCCTGCTCAACCTGATCCCCCGCTTTTACGATGTGACCGGCGGCAAGGTGACCGTGGACGGCATTGACGTGCGCGAGATGCCGCAGGCACAGCTGCACGACCTGCTGGGCTATGTGCCCCAGAAGGGTGTGCTGTTCAGCGGCACCATCGACAGCAACCTGAAATTCGGCGGCGAAGATATCACCGATGCGCAGGTACAAAAAGCTGCTGCCATTGCGCAGGCCACTGATTTTATCGAGGCAAAGCCCGAGGGCTACCAGAGCCCCATTGCACAGGGCGGCTCCAACGTATCCGGCGGCCAAAAGCAGCGGCTTTCCATTGCCCGGGCAATTGCCAAAAATCCCAAGGTCTATCTGTTTGACGACAGCTTCTCGGCACTGGACTACAAGACCGATGTAACCCTGCGCCGCGCTTTGAAGGCACAGACCGACAACGCCACCGTGATCATTGTGGCACAGCGCATCTCCACCGTGCTGCACGCGAACCAGATCCTTGTGCTGGACGAGGGCAGGCTGGTGGGCAAGGGCACCCACGCCCAGCTGATGGTCAGCTGCCCGGAATATCAGGAGATCGCCCGCAGCCAGCTGAGCCAGAAGGAGCTTGCGCTGGATACCTTGAATACGGAAAAGGAGGGTGAGTGATATGCCCAGACCCGGACGTCCCACCACCGAGCGCGCCAATGACTTTAAAGGCACGCTGCGGCAGCTCATCCGCACCATGAGCCACTACAAGCTGCCCCTTGCGGCAGCCATGCTGTTTGCTGTTCTGTCCACCATCTTCAACATTGCAGGCCCCAAGGTGCTGGCAAAGGCCACCACCGCCCTTGCCACCGGCTGGATCGCCCGGCTGCGCGGCACCGGCAGCATCGATTTTGTGTATATCGGCCGCATTCTGCTGTTTTTGCTGGGAATGTACCTGCTGAGCAGCGCTTTCAGCTTTATTCAAGGCTGGCTGATGACCGGCCTTTCCCAGAAAGTCTGCTACGACTTCCGCCGCCAGATCAGTGAAAAGATCAACCGTCTGCCGCTGGCGTACTTTGAAAAGCGCACCGTGGGCGAGGTGCTCTCCCGCATCACCAACGATGTGGACACGCTGGGACAGAGCCTGAACCAGAGCATCACCCAGCTGATCACCAGCGTGACTACCATGATCGGTGTGCTGGTAATGATGCTCTCCATCAGCCCCCGCATGACCCTGATCGCCCTGCTGATCCTGCCGGTGTCGCTGGCGCTGGTGCTGGTGGTGGTCAAGTTCAGCCAGAAGTACTTCAAAGCGCAGCAGGCCACGCTGGGCGTGGTCAACGGTCAGGTAGAGGAGGTCTACGCCGGCCACAACGTGGTCAAGGCCTTCAACCGCGAAGCCGTGGTGCTGGCAGACTTCAACGCCGCCAACGATAAGCTGTACGAATCCGCATGGAAGAGCCAGTTCCTCTCCGGCCTGATGATGCCCATCATGAACTTTGTGGGCAACCTGGGCTATGTGGCAGTGGCTATCGTGGGCAGCATCTTTGCCGCAAACGGCGTTATCACCATCGGTGATATTCAGGCCTTTATCCAGTACGTCAAAAACTTTACCCAGCCCATCCAGCAGCTCTCTCAGGTGTCCAATATGCTGCAAAGCATGGCCGCTGCCGCCGAGCGGGTGTTCGAATTCCTGAACGAGCCGGAAGAAGAGCAGCTGGCAGACCCCGCCCACCGCGCCGACCCCGCCGATATTGACGGACAGGTCACCTTTGACCATGTGCGCTTCGGCTACACCCCGGACAAGACCGTCATCCACGACTTCAGCTGCACGGTGCAGCCCGGCCAGAAGGTAGCCATCGTAGGCCCCACCGGCGCGGGCAAGACCACTATGGTCAAGCTGCTGATGCGCTTTTACGATGTGGATGCCGGTTCCATCACCCTGAACGGCCACGATGTGCGGGACTTTGACCGCAGCGCTCTGCGCGAGGGCTTTGGCATGGTGCTGCAGGACACATGGCTGTTCAAGGGCACCATCATGGAGAACATCCGCTACGGCCGGCTGGACGCCACCGATGAAGAGGTGATCGCCGCCGCAAAGGCTGCCAACGCCGACCACTTTATCCGCACCCTGCCCGGCGGCTACCAGATGGAACTGAACGAGGACGCCTCCAACGTCAGTCAGGGACAGAAACAGCTGCTCACCATCGCCCGCACCATTCTGGCAGATAACCGCATCCTGATTTTGGATGAGGCTACCAGCAGCGTGGATACCCGCACCGAACAGCGCATCCAGACCGCCATGGACCGCCTGATGAAGGGCCGCACCAGCTTTGTCATCGCCCACCGCCTTTCCACCATCCGCGATGCCGACCTCATCCTTGTGATGCGGGACGGCGACATTGTGGAGCAGGGCACCCACGACCAGCTGATTGAAGCCGGCGGCTTCTACGCCGATCTGTACAACAGCCAGTTCGAGGATGTTGTGGATTAAAGCACCTGTTATCGCAATATAACTGCAAAAATAGCACCTGTCGCCTTTTTAAGGCAGCAGGTGCTATTTTGTTTTACCCTCTCAGTCATCGCTGCGCGATGCCAGCTCCCCCGAGAGGGGGAGTCGGTCAGCTGCAATAGGGCTCTCCCCTCGGGAGAGCTGGCGCGAATGCGCCTGAGAGGGTTTCCGTCTTTTCTTTATGATTCCTCCACCGGTTCCAGCTTCAAGCCGAACAGCTTTTCCGAGAGGGACGGCAGCTGTTGCTGCAACGCGCGGACATAAGCCATTACTACCGGGTCCTCGCGCTTTTGCCCCAGCACGATGCCAAACCGGTGTCCCCTGCCCCAGTCCAGCACCCGTACAAAGCTAAGGTCGGGTCTGCGGTAATAGACCGCCGGGACCATCTTGAGCGCCGGGTCTCCGTAGGCTGCACTGCGGATGCCGCCCACCGGCGTAAAGCTCACCCCGCGTTCCAGCCCCTCCTGCACCAGACTTGTCTCGTAAACGGTCTGGTACATCTCCTTGATAAGCAGCCAGCGGTACTGCAATGCCTGCTCTAAAGTCAGCCTGCCCACTGGCATATCGGCGGGCGGGTGGATGGGGATGCAAAGCTCCGGCACATAAAGCAGCGGCACAAAGGTAAGCCCCTGTGCGTAAAATTCTGCGCTTTCCAGCTGGAAGGAAAGATCCATCTCCCCTTTTTTCAGGCTGCGCCAAACCTCGCTGCGGTTGGCACACCACCCCAGAATGGGGGTATACCGCAGGCACAAGTCACTCGTCAGGGAAAACAGGTCGTATGCGAACATCCGCATTGCCTCATGACACCCTGCGATGATCAGATGTCTTTCCGGCGGGTTTTCCTGCTGCTGCACCGCGCGGGCATGGCGCACCGCCTGCTGATACAGGGCTACCAGCTGCTTTGCCTTGGGGTAAAAATCCTGCCCCGCCGGGGTCAGCACAACCCGGCGCGGTACATGCTGGAACAGCTCGAACTGCAATTGCCCTTCCAGCGTGCGGATCTGCTGCGAAAGTGCCGACTGGGAGAGATACAACGCCTCTGCCGCCGCAGAAAAGCTGTTCAGTTCCACGATCTTTACAAAGCCTTCCAGTGCGCTCTCGTTCATGCGTCTCTCCCTCCCGCGATACATTAGGTTAGCCTAAATTATAATATAAAAAATATGAATTGTAAACAGCACCCTTCTACGCTACAATTGTTAAGGATTCAGCAAAGTACCTTTCACCTTGCTGCAGGATAAGAAGGAACACAAAGAAGAATAAAAAGAAAGAGAGCGTACCTATGAACAAGATCTCCCGTAAGGGCTTTATCAAGATCGCCGCTGCCGCCGCCATGAGCGGTGTGACCGCCGGTGCTCTGGCTGCCTGCAATGCCGCCTCCGGCTCTGCTTCCGCTTCCACCTCCGGTGCTGCCGGTCAGTACATTCCCGGCACCTACGAAGGCACTGCCGAGGGCATCTCCTCCACCGTCAAGGTCACCATGACCTTCTCCGACAGCGCTGTCACCGACGTGGTGGTGGACACCTCCGGTGAGACCGCTTCCTTCGGCGCTGCCGCTGCCGATGAGCTGCGCGAGCAGCTGTTGGCTGCTGGTTCTGCCGAGATCGACGGTGTTTCCGGCTCCACCATCACCTCCGACGCCGTGATGAAGGCTGCCAAGAGCTGTTACGCACAGGCTAAGGGCGAGGCCGTGGTCTCCAGCGTGCAGCTGCCCACCGGCGATGAGACCGACTGGCTGGGCAAGGAGCCTGACATCGACGAGGCTGCCATCACCGAGACCGTGGACACCGACATCCTGATCGTGGGCGCTGGCAACGGCGGTATGTTTGCCGCCGCCTATGCTGCTGCCAACGGTCTGAACTTCCGTGTTATCGAGCAGAACGCCAACGTACAGGACACCCGTCACTGGTACGGCGCTGTTGATTCTGCTGCCGCTAAGGAGGCTGGCGAACCCGCCACCGATAAGGCAAAGCTGCTGAGCGAGATCTCCCGCTACGCCTCCGGCAAGTGCGACCAGCGCGTGGTCAAGACCTGGATCAACGAGTCTGCCGCTATGCACGACTTCATGCGCAGCATTCTGGAGGATAAGTACGGCTGGGTGTGCGATTTCACCTCCGGCAGCGAGGCTGCATGGCCTGCAGAGAATGCCGAGCACAACACCGACTACCTCTACCCTGTGCAGGAGCACAACTACATGGCCAGCGAGAGTGCTTCCGGCACACCCCGCAACGAGCTGCTGCTGCAGTACATTCAGGAGCTGGGCTACGATGTGGACTTCAAGACCAGTCTGGCCAAGCTGGAAAAGAACAGCGATGGCCGCATTACCGGCATCATCGCCCAGAGCACCGAGGATGACCACTTCATCCGTTACAACGCCAATCAGGGCGTGCTGCTGGCCTGCGGCGGCTTCCCCGGCAACCCCTACATGATGGAGCAGCTGGACCCGCTGGGCACCAGCGTGACCACTGCCTGCTCCTACTCCCCTGCCGACAAGGGCTACGGCATCCGCGCTGCTGTGTGGGCAGGTGCCAATCTGGACAAGGAAGCCGCTCCCATGCTGTTTGACCGCGGCATCGTTGCCCCCGGTGTGGATGCCGGTTATGTGGACAGCGACTCCGCCTTTGGCGGCAAGGCTTTCCCCGGTAAGATCCGCCAGTACAACCCCGGCACCCAGCCCTTCCTGAAGGTGAACCGCAACGGCGAGCGTTTTGCCAACGAGAGCTGCCCCTACAACGATATCGTCTACGCTGCCGCCCACCAGCCGGGCCGCGTCTACGCACAGATCTGCGATGCCAACATTTTGGAGGACGCAAAGCGTTTCCACACCATCGGCTGCTCTGCCCAGACCCGCAACGGCGGTGAGAAGTACATTCAGGGCAAGATGGACGAGGCTATCGAGGCCGGTGCACTGTTCAAGTGCGATACTCTGGACGAGCTGGCCGACAAGATGGGCTTTACCGGCGCTGCCAAGGATACCTTCCTTGCTACCGTGGAGCGCTACAATGAGCTGTACGACAAGCAGAACGATGAGGACTTTGGCAAGCCCGCTTACCGCCTGAGCGCCATCCGCACCGCTCCCTTCTACGGCTGCTGGCTGGGTGCCTCTCTGCTGACCACTGAGCAGGGCATTGCCATCAACGAAAAGGGTCAGGCTCTGGACACCAACAACCAGCCCATGGAGGGTCTGTACATCACTGGCGATATGTCCGGCAGCTTCTTTGCCAACAACTACCCCTGCCTGATGGCCGGTGTGGCTATGGGCCGTACCCTGACCTTCGCCATGAAGGCCATCAAGCAGATGGCAGGTCTGGAGAACGCCTGATAAAGCGCAGTTCTCCAGCATACTCTAAGCGTTTCTTCTTTTCTTCTTTTTCATGTGAAGAGGGGCAGCCCCGATTTTGGGGCTGCCCCTCTTTGTGTTTTTGCCCTGCACGCCCCCTACACAAATGGCCGCGATTGTGCTATGATAAGGCTGAAAACCGGGCAGTTCATCCCACCCGGTCAGAGATCGAGGTGTTTGTACAAATGTCGGATATTCTGGATACCTTACGGCAGGAAGGAGTGGACCCCGCCCTGCTTACGGCGGTGCAGGAATACCGCGCCGCCCATCCGCTCAGCGAGACGCTGCGCCCGCGTATCCCCGCCCCTGCCTTTACCTACTACGGCAAAGAGGTGTGGGAGCAGGCGCTGGCGGCGCTGCTCTGCGGCGAAAACCTGCTGCTGGCAGGCGGAAAAGCCACCGGCAAAAATGTGCTGGCTGAAAATCTGGCCGCCGCCTTTGGCCGCCCCGCATGGGACATCTCTTTTCATGTAAACATGGATGCCGCCTCCCTCATCGGCATGGATACCTTTGCGGGCGGGCAGGTGGTGTTCCGTCCCGGGCCGGTGTACCGCTGCGCACAGTGCGGCGGCTTCGGCGTGCTGGACGAGATCAACATGGCCAAAAACGAGGCCCTGGCCGTCCTCCACGCCGTGCTGGACTTCCGCCGCGCCATCGATGTGCCCGGCTACGACCGCATCCCGCTGGCCGAGGAGACCCGCTTCATCGCCACCATGAACTACGGCTATGCAGGCACCCGGGAGCTGAACGAGGCGCTGACCTCCCGTTTCGTGGTCATCCAGATGCCCACCATCACCGAAGAGAACCTTGAAAAGCTCCTGCGCACCCAGTTCCCCGACCTGAACGGCAAATACGTCCGGCAGTTTGCCCTCCTCTTCCTCGACTTGCAGAAAAAGTGCGACAGCGCGGAGATCTCCACCAAAGCCCTCGACCTGCGCGGGATGCTGGACGCTCTGCGCCTGATGCGCCGGGGCGTCGCCGCCGGGGCTGCGCTGGACATGGGCATCACCAACAAGGCCTTCGACTCCTACGAGCAGGGCCTCATCCGGGACGCCATCGCCGCCCGCATCCCGGCCCAGCTCACCGCCGCAAAGCTCTTCGGCTAAAGGAGCATTCCGATGGAAGCGCAGAGCTACACCGCCGAAGAGCGGCGTGCCGCCAATCAGGTGTGGGCGGCGGCGGGAGCCTACGGCTTTGAGCCGCTTTTCCTGGCACGCAACACCGACGGCACGATCGATTTTTATATGAACTGTGTCGTGGGGCTGGTGCACAAATACTATGGCGACGACCTGCTCCGCGACCTTTTTGCCACATGGGACGGCGATCTCCGGGAGAGCCAGCTGGACGATCTGACATGGCTCTACCTCGAAAGCGCGGTCTATCTGCTGGAGCTGCCCCGCCGCCCGGTCCTTTCCGAGCTGCGCCGGGCCCACGCGGACTATTTCTTCGGCATCCAGTACAAGCTTTCGCGGCAGGAGTGGATGGCAAAAAATCAGCTGGTCTACACCATGCAGGCTGACCGCTGGCGCACCGTACAGGGCAGGCATCCGCCTGTGATGACCCCCTACGAGAGCCGACTGGCAGAGGCACTTTCCCCAGCCCAACCGCCCCAGCCCGGCCAGCTCAAGGGTGAGCTGCTGGGCCTGTTTGCAAGGTTTGCCCTGTTTGACGGCAGGATCCGGCACAAAGTGGGGCTTCATCTGCATCTGGAGGGGCTGCTGGCCTCTCTTGCCACCAAAACGCTGCCCACCCAGATGATCAAGACCGACCGGCTGACCGTGGAGCACTCCGGTTCTGTGGAAGCGGGCGGCTCCGGCCCCACGGCAGACAAGCGGCTGGCCCACATCACCCTGCGGC
>OHUP01000597.1_pt1 | contig 11605 bp, 6 predicted proteins | sample 1579221 | NCBI WGS metagenome assembly OHUP01 (sample SAMEA3882555, study PRJEB24775) | human gut metagenome | biome: human-associated habitat; feature: intestine environment; material: feces | place: Netherlands | collected 2009/2010 | reverse complement strand
CTCGTTGCTGAAAGCGTAGTTTTCTCCGGCTTTTAGCTGTATATTCTTCTTGAGTGTTTGTAGCAGGGTACCATCCGGGCGGTAGATGGTGTGCGTCAGTTCCAACGTCGCTTTTTCCGGTGCATCGTTCTTTACTTCACCGCGTATGGAGAGGGTTGCCTGCTCCTCGGAAACCTGCGGGGTGCTGATGAACAGACCGTCCGAGCCGTGGTTCGTTAGGTTGAAGTGCTGGTTGGGAACCGCCGTAAGCCAAACATCCCGGTAGATGCCGCCAAAGAAAGTGAAGTCTCCGGAGATGGGAGCAATATCCTGGCGGGCATTATCCACGCATACGGCCAGCGTGTTGGGTGTGTCGAAAGAGAGGAACGGCGTGATGTTGAATGAACAGGCGGTATATCCTCCGGCATGCTCACCTACGTTTTTGCCATTGATATAGATAGTGGCTGATTTGCCGGCAGCATCCAGTCTCAGGATAATCTGTTTCTCCTTCCAGCCCTGCGGCAAGGTCAGTTGCCGGCGATACCAGCCCGTGCCGCGGTAGTAATCCTTTTCGGTATAAGCATCGGTATTCCAGGTATGGGGCAGATGGATGGATGTCCATTTGCTGTCGTCAAAGGCACTGTCGGCTGCTGCGGTGCATTCTCCTTTGAGGAACTTCCAGCTGTCGTTGATGGTTTGGGTTTGGCGTTGGGCGTGGACAGGGGGCAGGACAAATAAGGATATAATAACGGCAGCCATCCAATGGCAGGCCTTTTGCGGGAGTGTATTTTTCTCTCTTTCCATGGTGATATGTTATAAATGATATTACTGCCAAAACTACTAAAAAAGAGACGGATGTAAAAAAAACAAGTAGTTATCCGCCTCTTTAACTTAAACCTGAATCGCAACCTTAGTTACAAACTTAAAAATCTAACCTATGAAAATATCACTTTGTCATGATTTATAATCCTAATCTCTTATTATGATAATCCTATTGTTAAAGCTCTATTTGATAGAGCGAAGAAAGAGCTGTGATATAGAGCTTGTTTCCTGATATCAGTAGAGACGTGGGACGTTCCGGCACCTCTAACGTACCTATGGATTCACCTGACGGGGAGAATATGGAAATGTCTCCGTTGGCTACATATACGTTGCCTTTAGAGTCCGTAACTACGCTCCGGTCGCCTCCGTCGGCAAATATGCGACAGTTTTGCAAGAAGCCTTGGGCATCTACATCCGCATGGATTACGCGTTGGTGATATTCATCCAATGTATAGACTGTTTTGCCCGGTACTGCCTTAACCAGAGATGAACAACGGAATAAATCTTCGTAATTCGGAATGATGGTTACACCGTCGGGAGCAACAAAACATTGTTCCGGCTTTCTTCCGTTGTAATACTCGCTTTGAGTGATGGTTCTATTACCCGGATAATAAATTTGTTGCGGTGCAGCAAATTGCTTCATATCCACTAACGGTAAAACTTGGAAACTTTCATCCGGATTATCGGGACGTATTGCGTAAAACTTAGGAACATAATTGAAGCCCCACAGCCCTCCCGAACCTTTCCAGCCGAATAGAGGACGGTTGCCGTTACGGGTATCGTCATTATTATAGCCGGGTTGGGAGATGTATTTGGTAACGACAATCAAGTTGTCTTGTGTATCGCATGCCAGTGCTACTGCGTTCCAGGGGAAATCGGCAATAGAAGTTACCTGCCCGCTTCGGGCATCCAATTTATAGATGCGGCGCATGCGATGCTCGCAGAAATATATATTTCCCCGGCTGTCTTGTGCCAGTCCGTCAATGAACTCAAATCCGGTGACTACAAGTTCGGCTTTTCCTTTTTCCTGGCTCAATGGGTATTTACGGCTTTCCTTGCCGGTCAATGAAAGGCGTGCCAGTTCCCAACGGCGTGCTTCCCGGTGGGTATTGACATCGTAAAGGCTGGCATTGGAAGTGAACTTTACGCGGGCATGTGCATAGTTGTGAACATTCAGAAACTCAATATCCTTGCAATTCCAGGTGCGTATAGCCGACGGATAGGATTTCAACATGCGCGATACGCGATAGGAATAGAAATTGGCAAAAGTCAGGTTCTTGCAGTCTATCAGGTCCAAAGGTTGCGTATCGATGCCTTCTGCTTCCACTTCAAACTGGAAGTCGTAGATTTTCCAGTTGGCAACATTGCGGAAGATGGCTTCATTGCGTAAATGATGCTCTAAAGACATTCCGTAAATACGTCCCGGGGTATCTGTATGACTGATGTACAGTCCTGCCGAACTATATTCGTTGGCTGTCCATATATCCCGGAATGAGCCTCCTCCTCCGTTTGTAATCCATAGGCTCCAATGCTGGTTGTCCCAAGCACGGGTAATGAGGTCGTGAGTTTCCGGAGTGATGGACATAGGTTTCTCCAAAGGGTTGGCAGCACTTTGTCCGTTGTGGAAGAAACGGGCTTTATCGTGCCCGCTGAATTTGACATCATACATATAAGAGCCTTCGCCTGCCATCCATTTGCAATTGACAGCCCGATAATTGTAGGCATCGGCATTCAGGAAGATACCGCATACGATGTTCTTTCCACCTTGGGGAGTAGTCAACTGTGCTTGCGGGGCACCGAAGCCGCTGAATGCGGGATTGCCGCCCAAGCTTAATAGGATAGTAGTGCCGGGGTGCAGGCCTATCAGATTCGTGTTTTGTTTCAGAGTCAACGGCTCTTTTACAACGTACCATCCTTGGGGAATATAGATATTGGCATACTTTTGTACTGCTTCCTGGAAAATGTGTGTATCATCACTGAAACCGTCTCCTTTGGCACCCAAGTTGCGGATGTTTATCCATTGTTCCGTAGCAGGAAGCATCGGGGTGTCACCGGTATCCAAAGGAGTAATGCTCTTAATAGGTTCTGTTTCTGTCCGGCGCACTATTTGAGGAGTGTCTTCCAGACTGTCGGCATTAAAACCGAAAGTGAAACGGGTTACCCGGTATGTTTTTTCTTTACCGGGTATTTGTTGGTTTGTAAAGCGCTCCAACGCAAACATAGGAACGTTGTTACATTGAATATTTCTAAGATTGATTTGTGTTGCTGCATTTCCTGCATCTGTCAGAATAACCCCGGTGCGGTGTACATTCTCGAAAATGCAATCTTCCATAAATAGCCTGTCGGGAGCATTCTCTTTAATCTCTACGGCTACGGGTACATTCTTTGCCCGCATACGAACGATGGTCAATCCTCCTTCATTAGTAAGGATGGCACTCTTACGTTGTCCTTCAAAATAGGAGTTAAGTAGCATAATAGGCCATCCGGGAGCTGACTTGTCTGTGTCAATTCCATACTCTCCTCCGTAAATGGCTATATTCTCCAAATGGTTTCCGGCATCGACAATACCCGCACGGCCTTTTCCCACATGAATGGTTACATTGGAAATAGAGCAGTGCTGTGCAAAATGTGCGCGAATGGCAGAGGCATTGGGATTTCCGCCTTCAATGCGAATATCTACGTTCATCATTGAACTATAAAAAGTCCCTGCATTGGCATCGCCTATACGGCCTCCCGGGCGGTAGCCGCCACCGATAAACCAAAAAAGGTATTTCCCTTTTGCAGTTTCCCGGGTAACTTCCTGAAAACCGGGTGCTTGCTTGGCAAGGACAAAAACCGGGCGTTTGCCACCATAACCAATGATACGAACACCTGAGGGGATGTAAATCGTCTTGTTGAGTTTATACACTCCTTCGGGGATAAAGAGGATACCGCAACCATTTTCTTTTTGTTTGGTTCGGTTCAATGCTTCTTGCAAGGCTTCGGAAACATCCATACGCCCGTCAGCCTTCACTTTAAAATTCTCGGGAGTGAAATATATAGCTGCCTCATCCACCGGTCGGTCGGTAAAGACCGACCGGGGATTTTGAGCAGATACTCCTACAGAGAGGATAATCATGAGCAGAAAAGTCAATGTTTTTATTCGCTTCATGTTGTGTAAGGGGTTAGATTACAAAGGATAACGTTTGATACTTACTGTCATCTTACCGCTACCGTCAACGCTGTTCACGTAGATGTATGCAGCCCATTTACCGTCGGCAGTCTTCATAAATGCACTATCGTCCTTTTTCAGGTTCAGTACATAGTTCATGGCTCCGCCTAAATCCAGCGTCTCGAAGTCTATATCGTCCACGTAAACAGCCGGATTGCTTCCTTTCAACTGGGCATCATGCACATTGGCACGTTGTTCCATGGGGGTGCTGTTGGTGGCACCCGAGGGGACAATACCACTGATGGCGATGAATTTCGGGTCCGTTGCAGGAGATACGAAAGAGTGTGCATAGTCAAAATCATTCAGTTTGGCCTGGTAGTTATAGATGAAATCAATCTTGCCGGACAAGTTCAGAGCGTTTACTTCCTCTTTGGTATAAGCCTTCATGTCTTCGATAGAGAAGTAGCAGGCACCTTCGTTCTCCAATTCGATAAGACGTTTCATGTCCATCTTGGAGATTTTGTAATTAGGGGTTTTGTAAGACACTCGGTCGCCTGTACTGGAAACGGCAGTAAAGGTAATGCTGAATGTTTTGCCTTTTGCATCTTCGGGCACTACGAAGTTATAGCGTAGTGTGGCGGCAATGAGGTCTGTCTGGGTGGTTCCAATGGCAATGGTCGGGTTGATGTAATGCGCATCGACTTTCTCCATCAGGTTGGCTGTAGAAATGCTACCGTCGGTAGATGCGTCTTTAACGGTTTGGATAGGCACATCTTCACCGGCACCATAATGTACACCGTTAACATCCATTCCGGTCTGTGCTGTGAACCAGGAGTGCAGCTCAAATCCCGTACTGGTTGCTCCGGTAATGGAGGCAACTGCTTCAGCCTTATTTATTCTTCCATTAGTGGTTCCCATGGCATAGGCAAACTCTATTTTTTCTCCGGCTATGGCAGGAGAAACCGTCTTCTTTATCATGTCATTTTTAATGGCAGATTCATCGTCATCGCTACATGCGAAGCAAGAGAGAGCGATGAAGGGCAGCATTGCATATTTCAATAGTTTCATAACAATATTCTGTTTCTTAGAAGTTTATACTGATTGATTATTCTCCTTGCAAAGTGATAGTGACCGTATAGGTCTTTTTCACTTGACGATTACCGGAAATTACAGTGTACTGGCGGGGTTGGCTGAAATCAGTCCACACTCCCATAGTCGGAGTTACGATACAATCTTTGGCAGTACCACATTCTGGCTTCAGTTTCTTGATGTTGGTACCAAATTTAGCTATCCCCGTAATGGTGTTGTTTTCGTCATCGATGGTAACACCGCTTATCAATACGTCCCTATCATCCGGTCCTCTCAATATGAGGGAAGAGATGTAACATTCTTCACTGTCAGTAACCAGCAAACCATTATCATCTACCGGATAATCATTGCATGATTGGGACAAAAGACATACTATGACAAGAGTCAATATTTTATATAGGTTTTTCATACGATTCTTTTTGTATTTAATGAACTTTATGGTAATTGCTTATCTCCACGGAGTATTCTGAGTCAGATTCGGATTGCGGTTTCTTTCGTTTTCTGGAATCTGGTAGATATAATTCTTTTGGAAATTGAGTTCGGGTGCATTCTTGAATTCATCACGTATGCGTGTGCCATTTGTATCATACAAGGTTAAACCGTCACTGTTTGCCTCTCCCCATATGTCATGGATTTTCTTGCTCAATGGCATTGAAGAATGCTTCGGAATTGGCATACTTGTCGGGTGTTAAAGCCGGCAGGTTGCCACGGCTGCGAATCTTATTCAGCAAGGCTACACATTCGCTGGTAGGACCGGACGTTTCGTTGACAGCTTCGGCATACATCAGATACACATCGGCCAAACGCATCAGATAGAAATCCTGCGGACCATCTGTACGCTCCCAACCGGCTTCCTGGCGTATCCATTTACGGAAGATATAACCGGTTTGATTGCTGGCATCATTATTGATGAAACCGTTGGCCTCATTTCTTTCACCGAACATCCAGGTATATTCGTCACCCATTGTCAGGCCGTCCGTTGTAATTTTCTTGTAAGACTCACCATCCCACATGATGGTCGATTTCATACGCCAGTCACGATTCTCATAGCTGGCACGGTTACGTGCTCCATTAGGGAGTGCAGCATCTTTAGACAAGATAAGCTCATCACAGAAATCACCGGTGACAGTTGATTGGTAACGGTTTGCCAAGCGGACAGTAGGCATAATCCAGCATTGTGCATTACCGGTGGTACGGGTACCGAAGTCGCGCAACAAACTTTCACCCTGGCCGAGAGAAGGACCGCCATAAGTAATGGAGAAGATGATTTCCGAACAATTTTCATTATAATATTGGAACAGCTCTCTATAGTTGGGTTTGTCTTCAGTGCCGGGATTACCATCACCAAAGATTGTCAGGCCATAATTGTTGATTACTTTGCTGAAGTCTGAAGCAGCGGCGGCATAATAGGTTTGGGCTACACTGCTGCTCGGCTCGAAGCCTTCCAGTTCGGGCCATCCGTTCTTGTTCCAACAAGCATAGTACAATTCTATTTTTGCTTTAAAGCCCAGTGCGGCAACTTGCGTGGCACGTCCGTACTTATCACCATAGCTTACGGGAAGCTTTTCGGATGCATTCTGTAAATCGGTGATTAGTTCAGGAATGATGGTAGCAATAGGGGTGCGTACCAATGAGCATGCTTCATCATTGCCGCTGAGTACGTGGCGATAGTAAGGAACATCACCCCAGTTTTGAACCAAACGGAAATAGGCCAATGCACGCAGGAAGTAATTCTCGGCATTGATAGCCTCCAAAGATGCTTTGGTTGCGGCATTCTGTTCTGCTTGAATCATTTGCTCTACATACTGAATGGTGTAGTTGGCACGGTTGATAACCCGGTATGCATTGTTCCACATACTGGAAAATCCGCTGCCCGGCGTTCCGGGTCCCCATGAAGAAATATCACCGATACTCTTACCGCGAGTATTTTGGAATTCGCCATGCCCGTCGTAGTAGTAATCAGTTGCAAACAAAGTCCGCACTGCGTTGTAAACACCGTAGGTAGAGGACAAGGCATCATCTGTACTTGTCCAAAAGAGGTCCGAAGATACTTCTGTTGTAGCAGGACGGTTCAGCAGGTCATCTATACAAGAAGATGTTAAACCGACCAGTCCGGCTAATGCTATATACTTAATATATTTCATATTCTTTCTTATTTGTTGAGTTATCAGAATTCTATATTCAAACCGATTGAGTAGGTTTTAACCAATGGGTATAGGTCGTTCCCATGAGGCTTTTCAGGGTCGATACCTTTCCAGGGAGTTAAAGTAAAGAGGTTCTCACCGGATAAGTAGATACGTGCACGGTTGAAACCGATTCTCTGCATATAACGTTCGGGAACGGTATAACCAACCTGTAAGTTCTTCAAACGGAAATAGTTGGTATTATAAGCCCAATACGTACTTTCTTCACGGTTCTTGTTACCGCCGCTACCATTCAGCAGACGGGGTAGGGAGGCACCACGATTGTCTAACGACCAAGAATCACTCCAATGGAATTGCTGGAATGCATAACGGTTATCCGGTATCTTGGTATTGTTCAAATCATCCAACCATACATCGGAACGCCCGTAGTTACCCTGGAACAAAGCCTGGATATCAAAACCTTGGTAGGCTCCGGTCAAAGTAATACCGAATTGTCCCATCGGGGTATCGCGGTATTTGTCGGTGTATGCTTTCTTATCAAGGTCACTGATTTTACCGTCACCATTCAAGTCTTTGAGGATAATGTCACCCGGTGCGTTGTAGGCATCTCCTTGATAGGGTGCATTGTAGAGTTGATTCCAGCTTTGCACCAAACCCGGATAAGCTTCATATATATAGAGGAAGTGGTAAGGCATGTCGAGCATAATCCACCCACGGTTCAGATAGTCACCCCATTTCTCCAGCTTATTTACGTTATAAGAAGCGTTTACATTGACGCTGTATTCGAATTTGCGAATACTGGACTGCCAGTTCAGATTCACTTCAACACCGCGGTTACGCAGGTCGGCCACATTGATATTCGGTGCCGAATAACCGGTTAATAACGAAGATATGCTGGAACCACGAATCATACCGGTGGTGAAACGGTCGTACCAGTCGAGTTCGGCAGTCAGCCGGTTGTTGAAGAACCCTAAGTCCAAACCTATATTGATGACACGGGTTTCTTCCCAGGACAGGTCTTGGTTAATCATCTTATTGGCGCTGAATCCGGTTGCAAGACCGTTGTTTCCAACAATATAATTGGTAGTTCCCATTGTCTCTTTCTGTTCGTAACGTCCTACTCCGGAGTTATTACCCAGAGAACCGTAAGAAGCACGGAACTTGGCATTACTGATTGCTTTCTTCAACGGGGCGAAGAAGGCTTCTTCCGAAACACGCCAGCCTACAGCAGCTGATGGGAAGAAACCCCATTGGTGTCCTTTGGCAAAGCGGGAAGAACCGTCGGAACGGAAGTTGAATTCAAACAAGTATTTATCAAATAATGTATAGTTGACGCGCCCTATGAAAGAACGCAAACCTTCGGATTCGGATTTACCGTCGTTGGTCTGTACTTCCTTGGAAGCTGCATCCAGTTCTTCAAGGCTGTTGTGCAAACGGTTCTTACGTCCTGCACCCATGTTGCGTTGGAACCAGTATTCTTCGGCTGCATTGAACATGGCGGAAATATGATGCCCTTTGAAGATTTCCTTTTCATAAGTGATACGTCCTTGGAACAAAGTCTTATGACCTTCGTTATTGGAATTGCTGATGATATCACCTGTATCCGGCATGGTGCGGGCTATACTGTTGGTCTGGAAGTTCATCTGGTTCACCACATTCTGGATGCTTTTGCTGAACTGGTTATAATAGCGCAAAGCGTAACTGACGTTCAACTTCAAATCCTTAAGCGGTTCCCATTCCAAGTAAGCGTTTCCATTAAATTCTTTGCGGGAAGTATTTGTGCGATAAGCTTCGTATTCGGCAACAGCATTACCGGCAGAAGCAGATTCTCCATAAGCCATGGCACCGCCGTATTCACCTGTTTCAGGATGCTTGTTCAAAATACCGGAGATGACATATTTTAAACCTGCAGTTTCCAAACCTGCGCCGCGAGGTGTCTGGCGCTCTGACCAGCTACCATCTGTTCTGATACCTATTTTTACGTTATCACGAACCTTATAATCCACGTTCAAACGCATGTTATAACGGTTGTAGTCATTATGGATTTGCAGACCTTCCTGGTCCATGATGCCGAGTGAAGTATAGAAATTTATCTTATCGTTGCCGCCGGAGGCTGAAACCGTATGGTTCATGATGGCACCGGTACGGAACATTTCGTCATATTGGTCGGTGTTCGGAAAAAGAATAGGATCTACCAAGCCCATGGCCATCCATTGCTCTACCGTACCCTGCTGGAAACTGGTCGATTTGTTACCTGTGGCAGCAGAGCGCATCTGCATAGTCAGTGCACGGCTATAGTCGGCTAAATAGTCGTAAAACTCTACGAGGCTTGATAAGGCATAAGAACCATTATAAGTCACTTTGGATTTGGCTTCTTTAGAACCGCCTTTGGTGGTAATCAAGATAACACCGTTGGCTGCACGCGAACCGTAAACGGCTGACGAAGCTGCATCTTTTAAGACTGAGATGCTTTCAATATCGTTCATATTAATACGATTGATATCTACATCCGGCATCCCGTCCACTACAATCAATGGGTCAGAATTGTTGATGGAACCCAAACCGCGTACTTTCAGCGAAGCACCGTCTCCACCTGCAAAACCGGTTGTTTGGCTCACTACCAATCCCGGCACCAAACCCGAGAGACTGGAAGATACGTTTGTGATGGAACGGCTGGCAATCTTTTCATCGACTTTTACTGCTGCAACAGAACCGGTCAGGTTTACTTTCTTCTGAGTTCCATAACCCACTACAACGACCTCATCCAGTGTTTGAGAGTCTTCCGAGAGGGTTACTACTACATTGGTTCTACCTTTCAAGGGTACTTCTTGAGTAATGTATCCGATGAAAGATACTACAAGAGTTGCATTAGATGAGGCTTCAATGTTAAAATGTCCGTCGATGTCTGTGATTGTGCCGCCGGTGCTGTCTTTTACTTTTATATTAGCACCGATAACCGCCTCTCCTGTGTTATCTTTTACTGTACCGGTAATTCTGGCATTTTGTGCCGTGACACTTCCGATACCAATAAAGAGTAATAGGAGTACCAAAAAATGTTTCATATTAGACTTAATTTTGAATGAATAAATTAAAGGTTAATTTTCATGTGAAGATGATAACCTTCATCTTCTTTCTCTCTACAGAAAACAGTTGAGCTGCTTCCTATAAAGAAAGTGTGTTCTCATAGGTGTTACTTCATAGGCGTCCTTTCTTTTTTAAAGTTATTAATGAGGTCTTGTTGTGAGCTATTTATATGCTTCGGTTAATTCTTTATACCATTTCTGCAAAACAAAGAATGCTTTCTTTTTCTGTCCTTTGTCAGAAACCAGTCCTTTACGGTTGAAGTCGTCTTGAATCTCGGGTACATGGCGGCGCGGTGAGCGGAAATCTTTCAATATCCACGGAGTAGTGCCGGCAAGTCCCGGAATACGTTTCAACATGTTTACGTGGCGGATATACAAATCCTCCTGATACTCCTCCGTGAAGCGTTCTTTGGGTGAGCCGTGGCGCCCGTACAAAGCACCGCCTCCGAGTTCACTGATGAATACCGGTTTCTGAGTATCGAATGTCCAGTTCACACGGTCACATTTCTCAGAGTCGCCATCGTACCAGCCCACATACTCGTTGAAGCTGATGATATCCAATAGCTCTCCCAACGGGTCGTTTACCGTCAGAACACCCGGCTGTACTTCTTCCTTCTCCATAGCTGCGCCAATCAGGCGGACGCTATCGAGGCTTCTTGCTTTGTTTGCCAGATTAGAGAGGAACGTGAGACGCGTCTCGCTGTGCGGAGTTTCGTTGGCAATAGACCAGATGATGATGTTACAACGGTTCTTGTCGCGGGCAATCATGTCGCACAATTGTTGCTCCGCATTTTGGTAAGTATCCTTGTTCTCCCAGTGAATCGTCCAATACACGGGAATTTCGGACCATACAAGGAAGCCCATACGTTCGGCCTCGCGCACCATCTCTTCATTATGGGGATAATGGGCCAGGCGAACAAAGTTGCATCCCAGTTCCTTTGCCCAACTCAGCAATGTGTGGGCATGGTCTTTTGAGTAAGCACGACCACTGTAATAGGGAGTTTCTTCGTGGATGCTGATACCCCTGCAGAAGATTTCCTTGTCATTCAGCAATATCTTGGTGCCCTCCGTGCGAATCGTGCGGAAACCTATCTCATCAGAAACCTTATCCGTTTCGGAAGCCAGGTTCACGGCATATAATTTCGGATTCTCCGGAGTCCAGAGTATAGGTTTGCTTTTTATTAGGAATGAAGCATACCCGTTGGCATCGGTCGTGACTTCTTTCTTTACTTTCAGTTCGGGAATATCCAGTGTTATCTTCTGTTCCTTGTCAGAACCTTCCAGTTGCACCCAGCCCTCAATCATGTTCTTGTCATCCTTTGCCAACTGTACGTAAT